>Ga0308020_1000115_pt1 | contig 23127 bp, 19 predicted proteins | sample Neamet349_FD_201302 | JGI IMG/M metagenome (GOLD analysis project Ga0308020, IMG submission 201302) | Marine microbial communities from water near the shore, Antarctic Ocean - #349 | ecosystem: Environmental > Aquatic > Marine > Unclassified | place: Southern Ocean | collected 2014-10-02
AACGATAACTAAACCCTCTCAGGACTTTGACCTTTCTGACAAACCCAAGGGGCTTTACCGAGTTCAAGTCTCGAATGAGAAAGCATCAAAAACACTCAATGTCGTGATTCAATAGTTTCATTGATTGACCTACAAGGAAAGCCTCTTCTTCGGAAGGGGCTTTTTTATGAGGTCAGGTGTCGCAGAGTTGAAGGAGGAGGATATGCCCCATCACCTGCTGAAGTGTCGTTAAAGAACCCGCCTTTTCGTAGACGCGGCAATCCTCTTCTTTCAAATCAGATAGTTTAAGTAAAACTAGATTTTGTAAATTGAGAGTATGAAAAAACTGCTTTATATATTTTTAGGATTAAGTTTAGTATTTGGATGTAATGACGAAACCATTCCTGTTGATAATCCAATCGCAGTTTACACTCTTGAATTAGATTTCTCTGATGAATTTCCTGTTGGTCATAATCTTGGTTTAAATTACTATAATGACATTACTATTGGAGTCTTAGACTATTCAGAAAATAGTGTAAGGCTTTTGACAGCATCGGGAACTAGTTCCTATGTTTTAGCAGGAAATTCTTTAGACAGCTTATCTAGCGTGAATCAAGTTGCGGCTCCGATTGAAAACACTTATTACTCCAATTATGTTGGGCTAGGACAATCAATTAAAGACGATAATGGTACAATTTATAGTGTATTTCATTCCGAACAACACGATGGAACTCAGTGTCCGGGTAATGTGCAAGGCTTTTATGCTTCTGTAGGTTTAGCAACTTCTTCTGATAATGGTCAATCTTTTCAATTATCAGATTCGGTTTTACTAGAAAACACTTATGCTATTAACTATGATAATGGCCAATGTGATGGAGGGCTTGGCGAGCCATCTATAACTTTCTCAAAAGATTCTACGGAAGTTTTTGTTTACTATGTAGACCATAACAGAGACGGAAGAGGTGTCAATATTTGTATGTCAACGTTCAATGTTAACTCTAATCACGTTCCAGATTTTGACAACCCTTATTACTTAAACTCCGACAATAGCTTTACTAATGTAGTTATTCGCTCAAAAGAGGTTGTAGTTGGTATGGGTAATTCTGACGCCATATTTCCTCACGTTACCTATAATAGCTATAGCGACTCCTACATAATGGTATACTCTGAAAATAATTATGGAGAATTTTTAAACGGAACCACAAACCCGTCTGCCTCCGGAATCTATTATAAACAATCAGATGATGGTATAAATTGGGACTCTCCAGCAACTCAATTGATTACAGATTGGTCAATTCCTTGGAGTTTTGACAGCCATTCTTTCAGTTGGCACCCAAGTTTAATTTATAACAATGAAAATCAAACAGAAGGTTATTTGATATTCTCTAAAGCAAGCAGCTTACAAGTGGGTCATAAAATGTGGGCAGTTAAATTTAACATTGTTGCGAACTAAGCTAAACCTCCAACGACACTTCAGCAAGTGATGGGGCATAGTTCTCTCCAAGTCTCCTTGACTTTCCTCAGGGGCTTAGAAGTGTCTGCTTTGAAAGTAGAGGATATGCCTACCTTGGGAGAATGAAAAATATATTCACAAAATTGGCAATTGTCTGGGGTAGTGGAATTCTTGGATTCCTTATGCTTTATATGATTACAGGTGGCAAAATAGAGGGAGTGAACATAGGTGCTGGTAAAGTAGGCACAGTTATTATAATTGGGGTGATTTATGGAACATATAAAGTGCTCTCAGGTTATGTCAAGAAGTGAAAACATATCAAACTTAAAAACAGAGAAAGACGGAATTACCATTCTCCGAGATTTGATGGATGGATTTATGGTGCCAACAAAAGAGGAACGTCTCCTTCTTTACAATCTCTGTGATATAGACTTTCGTAAATACTCAAGGAGTATTGACGGTATTCAATTGCTGGTTTCCGACTTCAATCAAGTCAATAGTGAAAAGGACTTTCTATTCATAGAGGCTAAAACAACGAAGGCAAAGAATGTAAAGAAGCTGCCTTACGGAGCCTTCTTTGGTCTTACTCAAAACGAAGAAGACCTATTCAAGTCAAAGGAAAATTATCGACTCTGTATAGTTCATACAGGTTTGAGAGAGTACTATTCTATGGGGTATGAGGAATATCTTACGCTTATTCAAAATAAGAGAATTCAGTATCAGATTAACTTTCGTTCAGAGTAGTCAAAAAGAATGTGCCTTTAGCATTTATCTAAGTAGTTAGTCTATCTATAATCTCTACTGACAATTATTTGAATCTAAGTATTCTAATCCCTTTATAAATAACGACACCATCGTACAACACAGGTCTACTGTAGCTATCTATTATGGCTTGTCTTGGGTTAGTTCTTTTTAATAGCACCGTGTAACTCCTTATCTGAGTAATCAGTTAACCTGTCTATAATTTCCACAGTAAACGTCTGCTCTTCAACTACCTCTTCAGATTGAGGCTTTGTAATGATATAGGGAAGCCCCAGTTGTATCAGTTTTAGTTTTTCAGACATAGTCATACACTCCAAGTCCAAAGAGTCAATGGTGTCACTTATTAATAAAGACAGATGTTCTTTAATCTTACTGCTTAATTTGTTTGGAGTCCCCTTGGTGCGTCCTCCAAACTTCTTACCTGATGTATTCATACTAACACAAACTACTTATTACAAACAACTGCCCGAAGGGCCCTTTTAATATTTATTACCCACACCCCATTTAAAAAGATACTACTCTCTTTATATGAAGTCACCCCCATCAAAATCAAGGCAGAAAACCCATTCATACGGTGTCGATTACAACTGACACGGGAAAAACTGCCGCCCAAACCCACACAGGCGCTCTATTCGAGTTTACAACGTCAAGCCACCAAAGGAAATAGATGGTTCATTGTAGAAAATATCTTGGTTTTCTAAACGTCTTTTAGATTAATGCCTATGTACCAAGTTTAGCATCTCTTATATATATAACGCAATTGGGAATCGATTTTGTAGTTTGGAAAGAAATAAATCTCTCTCGAGAGGTCTGCTCTCAGGCTGATAACGCATCATTATCCTAATGGTGACAGAAATTGGTGACAGAAATGGGGTTGATTCTTTGTTATTATAGGATTACTTTAGAAATTAATTAATCAGTCATTAGCTGGTGTAATGAGTTCTTTTAAATTGCTAAGTAGATAAGCGCAGGTAGGTTTTCGACAATTAAGTCGCTGTAAATGAAATGATTGTCAAAACCAAAACTTCATAACCTCGCAACAAAAAAGCCCCTCAGTATTAACTGAAGGGCTTGTAGCGAGAAGCAGAATCGAACTGCCGACCTCAGGGTTATGAATCCTGCGCTCTAACCATCTGAGCTACCTCGCCATTTTAGAGGCGCGAAATTACACATCAAGGGGAGTCCAAGCAAGGAATGTTTGGATTAAATGTGATAATAACTTAACCATGCCAACATTTGGCTACGTCAATCATTCAACTATATTGCGATTGTAATAATTGTTTGTATGTCAGATCGCAAAATCATCGACCTTGAATTCCCCGTCCGTAGCTCAGAGCACATTCTCTTTAGCTGCTTATCAACCCCCAGCGGATTATCCGAATGGTTTTGTGATGATGTAAATTCACGTGGCGAAACGTTTTCTTTCTTTTGGGATGGCTCAGAAGAGGTTGCTAAGCTTGTCAAGTCTAAGAAAAACACCTTCATCCAATTCAAATGGGAAAGTGATGAAGGGCCAAGTAGCTTTTCCTTTGAGTTCCGAATCGAAACGGATGAATTGACCGGGGACACCTTGTTGCGTGTCACCGATCATGTAGAGTCCGACGAAGTGGAGGAGATGAAGCTTCTTTGGACAAGCCAAGTTGCGTCCTTGCTGAGGCATATCGGTGGTTAAGTCCACCTTAAAACCCTTTTCCTTGCTGTCAGCAGTTGGTTTAGCTGCATTGGCGCTTATCACGATTGTGGTTGGCGGATCCTTTCCGCTCAGCACCTGGCTACTGGATCATCACATGCCTCTTATGGAGGATTTTTGGCAATGGGTAACCCTTTTGGGTGATGGACTCATAGCTATTCCAGTAATTCTATTAAGCCTCTGGCGTTACCAAGGAAAAGCTGCCATGGCCGATGTGCGGATGTGGTCAGGCTTTGCTCTTGCAGCCATACTGCCACAACTCATCAAAGCCCTATTCGCTTCAATGCAAAGGCCATGGGCAGTTATGGAAGGTTTGCCAGACATTGCTGGATTAACCACTGCAATGGCAAGGACTTTTCCCTCGGGTCACACCACCATTGCTTTTTTCATGTGTGGCATGCTGGCCTTTCATTGGGGGAGACGCCCCTATGCTCAATGGCTGTTGGCCTGCCTTGCAATGCTCATCGGATTATCTAGAATGATGCTGTTCATGCATTGGTCTTGGGATGTCGTTGCTGGCGGGCTTCTCGCTTTGCTTGCGCTCAGGGTGTCAGTTGGGCATCAAAAATCGTTAATTTTGTAATCACCTTAATATTCAACCATGGGTTTATTGACAAACAAAGTCGCACTGATCACAGGCGCATCCAAAGGCATCGGCAAAGCCATTGCTGAACAATTTATCGCGGAAGGGGCAAAAGTTGCCTTCACGTATTTATCCAGTGTAGAGAAAGGCGAGGCCCTTGAAGCTGAGCTTTCCAAGCGGGGAGAAGCTAAAGGTTTCCGTTCTGATGCGTCAAGCTCAGAGCAAGCAGAGCAATTGATCAAGGACATTGTGGACCATTATGGCCAAATCGACATCGTGGTCAACAATGCGGGCATCACAAAGGACACCCTGCTCATGCGTATGACAGAAGAAGATTTCGATCGGGTGCTTTCAGTCAATTTGAAGTCGGTATTCAACACCACCAAGCATGTGCAGCGCTTGATGCTCAAGCAGCGCAGCGGCAGCATCATCAACATGTCATCCATTGTAGGCGTGAAAGGCAATGCGGGCCAGTCTAACTACGCTGCCTCAAAGGCTGGCATCATTGGGTTTACCAAATCTATTGCATTGGAGCTCGGTTCCAGAGGGATTCGTTGCAACGCCATAGCCCCAGGCTTCATTGAGACAGAAATGACAGATTCACTGAACGCTGATACCGTGGAATCATGGCGCAATGCCATTCCATTGAAACGGGGAGGGCAGCCACTAGATGTCGCCAATGCCTGTGTCTTTTTAGCTTCTGACATGTCAACCTACATCACAGGCCAAGTCCTGCAAGTTGACGGTGGGCTATTGACCTGATTCCAATAATTTACGCAAACAGAAACGGCGCCCTAAGGCGCCGTTTTGCTTGGAAGAGACATGCATCAGAGCATCATAGACGCTCAGCCAGCCAGGCACGCAATGCCTCAGGATCCAAGTTCTTTGCAGCGATGTTTCCATCGTTGCCAATCATTAAATTTTGCGGTATGGATCGAACGGCGTACAGTTCGCTGGCGCTATTGCCCCACCCTTTGAGGTCAGACATATGAAACCAGTTCAGCTGGTCTTCCCTGATCGCCTTGATCCAGTTAGGAGCACTTTGATCAAATGACACGCCTAGGATGTCAAACCCCTTCTCGTGGTAATCATTGTATACGGCTAGTAGGGCAGGGTTTTGAGCCCGGCAGGGAGCACACCAAGAAGCCCAGAAGTCAACCAAAAGGTATTGATTAATGGCAACATCGCTCAAGGCATAGTCGATGCCGCTGGTGTCTTTTTGGTTGAGGTCAACCAAGGGTTGGCCCACAGCAATTCGTTTAAGTGTGGCAATCCGTTCAGCCAGGGCCACAACGGCTTTAGCTTCAAGATTGGCTTCAGGTACTTGAGCTAAAATAGAATCCAGCGTAGGGTGGTCCTCCATGTAAAGATGTCGGTTGGCAACATAGGCACCCAGAGCACCTTGATTCATGGCAAAATCCTTCACGTAGTCCATCCAGATAGCGTAGGCGTCGTTGTAAATGCCAAGCACTGAATCCATTATTACCTGGTCCTGAGCAGCTTGAGCAGCGCGGTACAAGGGTGAGATAGCTTGGGATATCTCTCGGTAGCTCCCTTCAGCAGAATCCATGGCAGCCATGGCAGTCAATTCGGGGGTGCCAGTTAGGTTGCCTTCAAATGTGGCTAATGCGGCATCGCCAGTCAATGTTAGATTACCTGCTTGGCCAAATCCCGCAACGGGGTTGCCAAGGTTCTCAATGAAGAGGTAAAAGCCTCGTGGCTGATCCATTTCAACGTGCAAGACGCCTTGTCCGTCAATCAATGTGGTGATTGCTACAGTGTCCCACTGGGCGCTGTCACGCATCAAAAGCATGGCTTGTGGTGGCGACGGCTCACTTGTGGTGTCAGTCGTCAAGGTTTCAAGGTTGGAAATGTCAATATTCACGGTCAGGCCAGCTTGCTGGCAGGAGATGGCAAACAGGGCCATTGTGAAAAGGGGGAGTTTCAAAAATTTCATGTGCCAAAGATACATGCGTTGACTACTTTAGTCGCATGAAAAAAATACCGCTATCTGCATGGCTATTTGTCTTGTCTTCTTCACTTATGGGTCAAGGCATGTGGCTTCCTCAAAGATTGGATCAACAAGCTGACGCCATGTCAGCACAAGGAATGACCATGTCTACCGAAGCAGTTTACCATGAAAGCAATGCGTCTTTGAAAGATGCCATTGTGCATTTTGGCGGTTTTTGCACCGGCGAAGTGATTTCTAATCAGGGGTTAGTTTTGACCAATCACCATTGTGGTTATGGCGCAATTCAGAAGCACACCACATTGGAGAACAATTACCTAAAGGACGGGTTCTGGGCAGAGACTTTGGCTGATGAAATGCCCAACGAGGGACTCTTTGTGGACTTTGTTGTCTTCATGAAGGACATCGTGATCAAGGATGGTGACAATGCGCAAGCCATCATGCAGGCAGCTCATGATGAAGCCAAGCAAGCCCACCCAGACCTGAAGATTGAGGTTCGCGACATTTATGAAGGTCATCAATTCATGCTGGTTGCCAGCAAACGGTACCATGACATTCGCTTGGTTGGAGCGCCGCCAAGTTTGGTTGGTAAATTTGGTGCTGACACAGACAATTGGGTTTTCCCGCGCCACAACGGAGACTTTTCTCTTTTCCGCATCTATGCTGATGCAAACGGTGAGCCAACAGCCTACCACGAAGACAATGTGCCATTGGTTAGCCCAGGGCATTTAACCCTCAGTGTTGCAGGTGCCGCAGATGGGGACTTCAGCTTGATCTACGGATTCCCAGGTAGCACAACGTCGTATTTGCCAGCTGCAGAAGTGGCCATGCAACTCAATGACATCCTGCCAGCTAGAATTGCCATGCGCGATGCCGTACTGTCTGTGTGGGATTCCGCCATGCGCATTGATGAGCAAGTGAAGATTGATTACGCTTCCAAATTTGCCTCCGTGTCCAACGGGTGGAAGAAGTGGCGCGGACAAATTGAAGGCATGGAGCGCGTACATGGCATGGACAGCTTAGTGAAGAAGCAGCTGCATGTCTTGCGTGAAAATCCTGCTGCAGCTGAACGCTTATTGATGACTTTGGAGCCGCATTTGGACTCGCTTTCAGAAGGCAAGCTAGCCATGACCTATTTCGGTGAATTTTTGCGGCATTGGGAACTGGGGAAATGGTCAAGGCTTGTGCAGGCACTCAACAAGGCTGTCAATGCGGGGGAAGGTGAAGCTACGGCTTGGCAGTCTTTGGTGAGCTTTAATGCAAATTTTGATCCTGAACTGGATCGGCGCATGGGTAAGCAGTTGTTGGCTACATGGGCAGCAGTTGAAGACGGAGGTATGCCGCTACGGGTCAAGCAGTATTTTAAGGAAACCTCTGCCTTTGTGGGTGGGATATTCTCTACTGAGTCCTATGCGTCATTGCCTAAAGTCAACCAAGCTGCTTATGATTCCCTTGAGGTGATTACCTACTTGGATGATGCCATGTCACATGCTTTGGTTGGAATTTGGCCTGACATGATTGCGCAGTACCGCACACTGAGCACGTCGTTCGCGTCACACAGCAAAGCCTATCAAGAAGCTTACGGTGAATGGATTGCAGACCACATGCTTGCTAATCCTGCCATGGCGCCAGATGCCAACAGCACCCTTCGTGTTGCTTATGGCAAAGTCTTAAGCCTGTCTCCCAAGGATGGCGTCACCTACCAGACCCATACCACAGCCAATGGTCTCTTGCAGAAGTACACGCCTGGCGACTATGAGTTTGACCTGCCAGCTGATTTTTTGTCATTGCTTCAGTCACGAAACTATGGCGATTACGCCAATGCAGACGGGGAGTTACCTGTTTGTTTTATCGCTGCCAACCACACGTCTGGCGGCAACAGTGGCTCACCTGCTTTCAATGCAAAGGGAGAATTGATTGGATTGAATTTTGATCGCATCTGGGAGGGAACCATGAGTGATTTCTACTTCACGCCTGAGCGATGCAGGAACATCATGGTGGACATTCGCTACGTCTTATGGGTTGTAGATGTCTATGCTGGCGCTGAGCGATTGATTCAAGAAATGCATATTGTAGATTGATGCATTGCCATTAGGCAGCGCATGGAAGCCAACCTATTTTTGTCACGTTAAAAAAATTCCTATTTATGAGCGTTCTCGTCAACAAAGACTCCAAAATCATCGTCCAAGGATTCACCGGTAAGGAGGGCACCTACCATGCGGAACAAATGATTGCATTTGGCACCCAAGTCGTTGGAGGCGTCACGCCAGGTAAAGGCGGGCAAATCCATCTAGGCCTGCCTGTGTTCAACACTGTTTCTGAAGCTGTTAAGGCAACAGGCGCCAATGTCTCAATCCTTTTTGTCCCTCCGCGATTTGCCGCAGATGGCTTGATGGAAGCAGCGGATGCAGGCATTGAAGTGATTGTTGCTATCACGGAAGGTATTCCTGTTTCTGACATGATCAAGGTGAAGCATTACATCAGCAACAAGCCCTGTCGACTGATCGGTCCCAATTGCCCGGGCGTCATCACCGCAGGTGAGGCAAAGGTTGGCATCATGCCCGGCTTTGTTTTTAAGAAAGGTAGCATAGGCATCATTTCCAAGTCAGGAACCCTCACCTATGAGGCAGCAGATCAAATTGTGAAAGCGGGTTTAGGCATCACAACAGCCATTGGCATCGGGGGAGACCCCATTATTGGTACCACGACCAAGGATGCCGTTGAATTGTTGATGAATGACCCTGAAACCAAAGGCATTGTCATGATTGGAGAAATTGGTGGCCAGCTAGAAGCTGAAGCTGCACTTTGGATCAAAGCCCATGGCACCAAACCTGTTGTAGGCTTTATTGCTGGGGAAACTGCGCCAGCTGGACGCACCATGGGTCATGCTGGCGCCATTGTTGGCGGGACAGAAGACACCGCTCAGGCTAAAAAGGCCATCATGCGGGAGTGTGGCATCCATGTTGTTGATTCCCCTGCACATATTGGTAGTAGGATGGCCGAGCTCTTTCAAGTGACTGCATGATAGAGTCATCTATTTGGCATCAAGGAGAACGCCTTGAAGGTGAGGCTGCGGCTTCATTGTCAAGGCGTTCTCATTTGTATGGCGACAGTCTCTTTGAAACCATGGTCGCGGATGCAAATGGCATCCATTTCTGGGAACTGCATTATTTCCGATTGATGGCCTCGATGCGCATCATGCGCATGTCCATCCCTCAGGCATGGAGCCCGGACGCCCTTGCTGATGAGCTGCTTGCCTGTGTTGACACCACGATGCCTTGCCGATTGAGGCTGGCTGTATGGCGCCAAGGCGGATTGGGCTACATGCCAAGTGAATCAACCATTGAGTGGGCAATGCATGTAGATCCCTTGGAGAATGGTCCCTACCCATTGCCAGTCAAGCGAATAGAGCTCGGCATGTTCCAGGACCACCTCAAAGCTAAAGGGCTTCTGAGCAACGTGAAAATGGGTCAATCCGCCCTGTTTGTCTTAGCCATGCAGTTTGCCAAGGAAAACAACCATGACGATGCCGTCATTTTGAATGTTGATAAAATGGCCATTGAATCCAGCCAGGCCAACTTGTTCATCTTGAGCAAAGACAAGGTTTTGCGAACAGCTCCTTTATCAGAAGGGCCCTTGAGGGGGACCATGCGACAGGCAATCATCACCCTGGCGCCAATGCTGGGGCTGACAGTTATCGAGGAGGCAGTGAGTCCATTCGCCTTGCAGAGAGCTGAAGAGCTATGGCTTAGCAATGCCGTACAGGGCGTGCAAGCGGTTAGCGCTTATAGGAAAAGCCGCTTTGGCAAGGCCATGGCTGAGCAAATGCAAGCATTGATAGCGAAGGAAGCCGTTTTGCAGTCATCAATTCCACTCAGGCAAGATGGGGCTGTCCTTCCATAGCCTGACTGCCGGAGGCAGGTGAAGCATCATTTGTTGCCACAAATCCTCCCATTCATCAAGGCAATCAACGGTATTTGGGGGAAGGATTGACCACGATTCTTCATTGATTTCCTCTTGCAGCTGATTTACGCCCCAGCCGGAATAGCCAACAAAACATTTGATGTTGTTGGTCTGAAGTTCTCCCGAAACCAATGCTTGATGCATAGCCTGAAAGTCGCCACCCCAATATAGCTGACTATCAATGCGTTGCCCATCTGGAATCAATGTTGGGCTTCGGTGCAAATAATACAAAGCATCCAGCTCAATGGGCCCGCCTTTTCGCAATTGAATCTTTGGCCACTCGCCATCCATGGCATCTGACAAGGTCAGACCGGTTTCTTGATTCAGCACAAACCCCACACTGCCGTCCACGTCATCATGGCTGACAATGAGAATGACGCTTTGCACAAAGTTTTCATCCCCAATCAATGGGTGTGCAATCAAGATGCATCCAGGTGTTATCATGTCGCTCATCCCTACCTAAATTAGCGAAATATTATGCAACTCAGTCACATCAGAAAGGAGTTTCTCCTAAGTCAACTTGGTGATCAAGCCTTAAAGGCGGATCCAATAGCCATGCTTCAAGCCTGGATTGCCTTAGGGGAGGAATCCATGGGGTTGGATATGACAGCTTTCACCTTAAGCACTGTCAGCACAGATGGTAAACCCGATGCTAGAATACTCTTGCTGAAGGGCGTCAAGGATGGTTCATTGATCTTTTACAGCAATTACGATTCCAAGAAAGGGAAAGATTTGGCATCAAACCCCAATGCCTGCGCCAGTTTTTTCTGGCCTCAGATGGAATGCCAAGTACGTGTCCATGGACAAGTAAAGCAGCTGGATGGCGCGACAAGCGATGCCTATTTCCTTTCCAGACCACAAGCCAGCCGCGCCGGAGCCATTGCCAGTAATCAATCCATGCCAATAGCAAGCCGCGAAGCCCTTGAAGCTAAATTCAATCAATGGGAAGGTGGTGATGCAGAGGCCTTGAGCAGACCTGCCCATTGGGGCGGCTATGCAATGACCATAGATTACATGGAATTTTGGCAAGGGCGAGCTAGCCGCCTGCATGACAGAATTGCCTTCACAAAAACTGCCAAACATTGGGCAAGTAAACGACTTCAACCATGAAAACATCAAATTGGACTTTTGCCGTTATAGGCTGTGGACGCATTGGCCTGCGTCACGTTGCCATGATACAGGGCAGTCCGCAAGGTCAGCTTGTTGCGACCATTGACATCAAAGCGTCTGAGGACCTGAACACCCCTGAGTCTGTGCCGCATTTTTCCTCCTTGTCACAGATGCAAGAGGCGGGTATTCATCCAGATGTGGTGGCCATTGCCACCCCCAATGGCTTGCACGCTCAACAAGCACTCGAAGCCATTGCTGCCGGAAGTCATGTCATCATTGAAAAACCCATGGCTTTACAGAAGGCTGATGCTGAAAAGGTGCTGCATGCCGCACTCAAGCATGGCAAGCAGGTCATCGGTGTGATGCAAAACCGCTATTCACCACCATCCGCGTGGCTCAAGGGCATGGTTGATGAGGGAAAATTGGGAGCTATTTACCAAGTTCATGTTGATTGTTTCTGGAATCGGGATGAGCGCTATTACCAAGGAGGGGACTGGCATGGCAGCAAAGACCTTGATGGAGGCACTTTGTTCACCCAATTCAGCCATTTCATTGATATGCTGTACTGGCTATTTGGCGATATTGAGCCGCTGGCCGTTCATTGTTCCAACTTCAACCATGAAGGCCTCATCGATTTTGAAGACTCAGGCATGGTGCATTTCAAGATGCTGTCTCAGAAGGGGGTAGGGTCATTGAATTACTCCACGTCAGTATGGGATGCCAACCTTGAAAGCAGCATGACCATCATTGCTGAAAAGGGATCCATCAAAATCGCAGGGCAATACATGAATGAAGTGGTTCATTGCCACGTGAAGGATTATGAGATGCCGGTCTTGCCGCCATCCAACCCGCCCAACAACTATGGCGCATACAAGGGGTCAGCAGCCAATCACAGCTTTGTTTATGACAATGTAATGGAAGTGCTTAGCGGACAAGGTTCAGTGACGACCAACGCCCTTGAGGGATTGAAAGTGGTTGAGATCATTGAAAAAATTTACGATTTAGCTGATGTTTAAAGGCTAAATTGTTACAATTCATAGCATAAAAAAAGCCGCCCAATGGGCGGCTTTCTGTTTGCGATAAAGGTGATTTCGCGTGTCGTTTCCTAAAGCTTGCCTGAAAGGTCAGAACCAGCTTTGAACTTGGCAACATTCTTAGCAGCGATCTGGATAGATGCGCCAGTTTGTGGGTTGCGGCCAGTGCGTGCGGCACGGTGTGACACAGAGAATGTGCCAAATCCAACAAGGGAAACCTTGCCACCGCCAGCAAGAGAGCTGCCAATGTTGTTGGTGAATGAGTCCAGAGCTGTTTTGGCTTGGGCTTTAGAAATGCCAGCGTCAGATGCGATGGCGTCGATTAGTTGTGCTTTGTTCATCAGTTAATGAATTAGATTAAAAACGTTTCTGTTCACTCAAATATACAGAAATCTTGAGTATGACAAAGGCTTTCAGGATTTTTTTTTCACACTAAGGGAAAGTTGCCTTGAATTGGCATCCCCCGAAGGAAGTCTGATACTGCCATTTTACGCTTCCCGGGGTACTGGATTTCGCCAATTTCACAGCAACCATCTGGGCCAATAATTCTCAAGCTTTCTTTGGAGAATTCCCATGATATCGCTTCTGATTTCTTGACGTCATTGCCATTGAATGATGAGCTAAACAGCTTGACTTTTAGAGAGTTATCAATAGGCCACATGAGGGATGCACCTGGGGAAGGGTCACATGCCCTAATCCGGTTGTGTAGGGATAGAACACTCCCCATGCTATCCAATTGCCGGAAGCTTGGGCCAATCTTTGGTGCCTGTGGGTGTTGAGCTTCTTGTGCTTGCTTGTAGGCTGTAATTTGACTTGTCATAATACCTTCAATTGTGGACAATGTGAGCTTTTGGCTCAGATTACTCAACCGTTGATAGAGGCTTCCAAGCGTTTCATCCACCTGAATTGCAATGTGTTGCTGATCAATGATATCTCCGGTATCGATGCGGTCATTGATGAAAAAAGCAGTCATTCCCGTTGATTTCAATCCGTGTGCTATTGCCCAATGGATGGGGGCAGCGCCGCGCAACTCAGGCAGGAGGGATGCATGTAAATTGAATGTGCCGTGCTTTGGCATTTGCCATAGGACATCAGGGAGCTTTCGGAATGCAATCACAACAAACAAGTCAGCGTTGAAATCCTTCAATGAGTCAATGAAGGCTGGGTCCGTCAGCAATTCTGGCTTCAGGCATCGGATGTTTGCTCTATCAGCAGCCTCGCTCACAGCACTTGACCTGATTGACCTTCCACGGCCAGCAGGCTTGTCCTGCGCAGTCACAATGGCCTGAATCTGGATGTGTGGCGCATCAATCAGCCCTTGCAATGCAGGTATTGCGAAATCTGGGGTTCCAAAGAAAACAACCTTAGTCATGGGAGGGAATAAAAGCCTTTATCGTTCACAAGCCACAAATGTCGCTCAAGTCCAGCAATCAACGCTTCTTTAACAGCAACTTCAACATCACTCATTGCAGCAATGATGGCATTGCCTGTGAGTGCTTTAGCTGACAACAATTGCAGGATATCCGTTTGGATGGCCATGCTTGAGCGTGATGACTCCGTTAAGCATGGATCGCAGTGACCGCATGGCTTAGTGGGCTTTTCGCCAAAGTACCTCAGCAGTAGGTTGAATCGGCAAGTTGTATGCTGACTAAAAAACCCAGTGACAGAATCGTGGCGCTGTCTCTTGATGCTGTTTTGTGACATCAACAAGGACTTTGACAAGGGGAGGTGGCCTTTGGGGCTTCTGCCATGGAGCCATTTGACATAGTATTTTGCGTCATCTGGCTCATAATCAATGATGCCTCGATCATGCAACGCTATCAACCCCATCATGACAGATTCCTGGCTGCGCTGCAAAGTGGTTGCAAGCGAAGCAAGTTGAATGGGTCTGTGGTTTTGAGCAATGCCGGGAACACCCCTGGATACAGCATACAGCAGGTCTTTCTGTGCAGGGAATTCTTCTGCAAAACCAACCAATGCCCCCGCCTGAACCAGCAGTTTAACCATGGGCTGTGATTGCCAGTGCTCGTCCAGCAGCATCAGGCCTTCCCGTTCAAAAAGCAACAAGGCTAGCATGACTTTGCTGCGATTCAAGCCACTAGCTTGTTGCACATGACTGAAATCCAATGGGTACCGATTTCCCATGCCATCTCCTTGCCCAATAAGAGAGCTTGAGGCCAAACAGTGATAAACAGCCATGGCTTCTTCCCACTCGATGGTTGTGAGGCCTTGCCGTTTCACGTGCAGGGATTTGCTTTGCTTGTCCATCAGTAACAATGACTCAGAGGGTCTGCCATCTCTGCCTGCGCGACCAATTTCTTGGTAATAGCCTTCCAGGCTTTCAGGCCAATCCAGGTGAACCACAAGCCTTACGTCTGGTTGATCGATTCCCATCCCAAATGCCGTGGTTGCTACCATGGCAGGGTGTGAACCCTCTTGCCATTTAGCCTGGTGGTCCCGCCTGACCTCAGCGGACAAACCTGCATGGTACGGAAGCGCCTTGTGACCGGATGCATTCAAGGTTTGAGTCCAGGCAGTGACTTGCCTACGGCTTCTGCAATACACAATCTGCCGACCACTTGAGCTGGCAATCCTTTCCACAAGGGCCTGACCTCGAGAAGGAACCTTGGAGACATTGAGCAGGAGGTTGGGTCTTTCAAATGAGGCCCTGAAGCAGGTTGCCTTATCCATGCCTAAGGATGACTGCAAATCCTTCAGCACCATGGGTGTCGCAGATGCCGTTAAAGCGATGCAGGGCTGCTCAGGTAAGCGATTCCTCAGGGATGTCAATCGCTGGTAGCTGGGCCTGAAGTCATGCCCCCATTGACTCACGCAATGCGCTTCATCAATAGCAAGCAGGGTGACGCCAAGATGGGGCAACCGTTCAAGAAACCGCTTGGATGTTGCGCGTTCTGGTGACAGGTAGAGGAATTTAATGCTGCCAGCTTGTGCCATGTCTAGCACCTGATAAAAGGCTGAAGCACTCATCTCGCCGACAAAGGCATGGGCTGATATGCCACGGTCCTTGAGTTGCTTTACTTGGTCTTCAATCAATGAGATCAGTGGCGAGATGACCACAGTCAAGCCACCTAAGGCAAGACCCGGCACTTGAAAGCAGATAGACTTACCTCCGCCTGTTGGTAGCAATGCCACCACATCTTTCCCCGATGTAACCATCGATATGATGTCCATCTGCTGTGGTTTGAAGTCATCATAGCCCCAGACATCAGACAATATGCCTCTCAGTATGTCAGGGCTTACTTGCATCGATGATGAATTGGCAACGTGATTCAACAGATAAGCGCGGAACCTCAATCAAATGGTAACCATTTTCTGAGTAAGTCTTAACCATGGCATCGTGCACGTCTAGGCTGGTAGCAAATGGCTCCCAGCGCTCATTGTCCAATGCATAAATCTCCTCCCATGGCGGAAAAATGAACACAGTTGGATGGTAGGGGAAGTCCTTTGGGTTGAAATCGGCATTGACTTCTTTTTCTCCAACATGCATGTAGGCAATGACATCCATCAAGGAACGATCAAAGTATACATTGCCTACCAAGTCTTTGACTGAATGGTATTGCTCAGACCGTCGTTGCCAAATTTGTGCTGAAAAGGGAATCAAGTTTTTTGCTGGATCCTCACCGCCGAGTGACAAGCCATCCTTCGTGATGTAATCCCTAGAGATTTCTGGCATGACAGCATGCCCCATAGATTCAAGTTGATTGATCACGGCAGTTTTACCTGTACAGGGCGCCCCGGTTAGGACAATGCGTTTGATGTGCATTCTTTCGTTTCTTTGCGGCCATGGAATCTTCCCAATTTCGCGATTTGCTCAATGAGAACAATACCTGGCCTTCAGTTTATATGTTCAAGTTCATTTGTCCCTCTGATGCATCGACCATTGCAGAGGTCAAAGGCTTATTTCAAGGTGAGACATCGGACTTGGTTATGCGTGATTCTAGCAATGGCAACTACGTGAGTATTACGGTTAAAACCAGAGTCCACGACGCGGATGAGGTGATTGCACATTATGAGAAAGCTGGTCATATCAAGGGATTAATGGCCCTGTAGCGCTTGCTCTTGTGGGCTGTCATCCTGATCAACCACATCCGTATCTAAAGTGCTTTTTGTCGGTGCTTTTTTCTTTGCTTTAACCACCTTCAGTGTCAGTTTATCATCACCGCTTTTCCACGTGAAACGGATGTTGTCACCCTCTTTCACCTTTCCATTGACAATGTCCTCCGCCATTGGGTCTTCCACGTATTTCTGTACAGCGCGAGCCAGCGGCCTGGCGCCGTACTTAGGGTCATGTCCCTTTTTAGCAATGAAATCGATGGCTGCTTGATTGATGTCAACATGGTAATGAATGCTTTTCATGCGCTCAAGCAGGGTAGCGACTTCGATGCGAACAATTGCAGACAGGTCTTCTGGCTTGAGGGAATTGAAAATCACAACATCATCAATGCGGTTGAGGAATTCAGGGGCAAAGGCCTTTTTCAATGCTGATTCAATCACACCTTTAGCGATGTCATCAGCGTGATTGTCTCGGGTCTGTGTACCAAAGCCAACACCATCACCAAAGTCTTTCAGCTGCCTGGATCCGATGTTAGACGTCATAATGATAAGGGTGTTCTTGAAATCCACCTTGCGACCAAGGCTGTCTGTCATGTGACCATCATCCAAAGCTTGCAAGAGCAAATTGAACACGTCAGGGTGTGCTTTTTCTACTTCATCAAAAAGAACAACAGCATAAGGCTTCCTTCTGACCTTCTCTGTCAGCTGGCCACCTTCTTCATGGCCGACATAGCCAGGAGGGGAGCCAATCAGGCGTGAAATGGAGAATTTCTCCATGTACTCACTCATGTCAATGCGAATCAATGAATCAGCTGAGTCAAACAGTTGAATGGCTATTTCTTTGGCCAATTGGGTTTTGCCAACACCTGTAGGTCCTAAGAAAATAAAGGAACCAATGGGTTTATTGGGATCCTTGATCCCAGACCGATTGCGCTGAATAGCCCGAACAACCAATTTAACAGCTTCATCTTGTCCGATGATGTTTGCCTTGATGTCATCCGTCATCTGGGAGAGCTTGAGCAATTCTTGTTTGGCAACCTTGGATACAGGAATGCCCGTCATCATGGATACCACTTCAGCAATGTTAGCTTCAGTCACGGTCTGTCGATGGGTTTTGCTGTGCGCATCCCATACGGATTGTGCCTTAGAAAGCTCAGCAACAATTTGCTGCTCATCATCCCGCAATTTAGCTGCCTCCTCATAGCGCTGGTTGCGCACGGTGTCTACCTTTTGCTGCCGTATCACCTCCAAAGACTCTTCAAGCGCTTCTACATCCTTGGGGACAACAATGTTTTTCAAATGCACACGGCTCCCTGCCTCATCCAACGCATCAATGGCCTTGTCAGGGTGGTGCCTGTCAGAGACATAGCGTGTAGTAAGGTGGACACAGGCTTCAAGGGCTTCCTGGCTGTAAGTCACACCGTGGTGGTTTTCGTATTTACCCTTGATGTTTTCAAGAATCATGAGGGTCTCCGCGGCAGATGTCGGGTCAACGATGACCTTTTGAAAGCGGCGCTCCAAGGCACCATCTTTTTCAATGTATTGCCTGTATTCATCCAAGGTCGTAGCGCCAATGCACTGAATTTCTCCATGAGCCAGTGCAGGCTTGAACATGTTGCTTGCGTCCAATGAGCCTGTGGATCCGCCAGCACCGACGATGGTGTGCAATTCATCAATGAAAAGAATGATGTCATCATGCTTTTCAAGCTCATTCATCAAGGCTTTCATGCGCTCCTCAAACTGTCCGCGGTACTTGGTCCCCGCAATCAAAGATGCCAGGTCCAGCGTGACAACGCGCTTACCAAACAGCACCCTGCTTACTTGCTTCTTTACAATGCGAAGCGCAAGGCCTTCAGCAATGGCTGATTTACCAACACCCGGCTCACCAATGAGTAAGGGGTTGTTCTTCTTCCTTCGGGAAAGAATCTGGCTAACCCGTTCAATTTCCTTTTCCCGTCCAACGACCGGGTCCAGTTTGTCTTCTTCAGCTAATTTGGTTAAATCCCGACCAAAATTGTCCAAAACTGGGGTAGTGGACTTGCTTTTGCTTTGCTGCTCTGGTTTCTCTCGCGAGCTGCTTTCACTGCTGTGACTGCCTTCTTTCGCCATGGAGGATATGTCCATGGATGCCCCGCTTAAAGGCGTGTCTGGGAGGTCTTTGCTGTAAGCTGCCTTGATGATGTCATAGTCGACACCAAGTTGCTTAAAAACCCCTGCAACAGGATCGTTGTCATTGCGCAGGATGCACAGCAACATGTGAGCTGTTTGAATCACGGATGAGGCATAAAGTTTGGCCTCCAAAAAAGTGGTTTTCAAGGCTTTTTCTGCCATGCGTGTCAGGGGAATGTTCTTGCGCTGCGAGCCATGAACGTCGACTATCTCAATCAAGCCTTCGATGTGGTCTCTCAATTCGCCCAAGTCGACACCTGAAGATTTGATGAGATCGATGGCGCTGCCATGACCATCTCTGATTAATCCAAGCACCAAATGCTCAGTACCTATTGCGTCATGGCCAAGCCTCAAGGCCTCTTCTTTGCTGAAACCAATGACGTCTTTTACCCTGGGGGAGAAGTTTTCATCCATGCTGTAAAGTAACCAAAGGAAGGCGACTTGACAGCATCTTTTGATAAATTTCAATTATCAACAGAATTTTGTGAATAAGTATGGCTGAACCCTCAGTGTTTTAGCGGAAAAATTGGGCTTTCAGGCCTATTTTTGAAAATTACTCAGTAAAGCATACCCATAGACATGGCAAACGTAGAAAATATCATTCAAATCAACATTGAGGAGGAGATGAAATCGTCCTACATCGATTATTCGATGTCGGTCATTGTTTCAAGAGCTCTTCCCGATGTCCGTGACGGCCTGAAGCCTGTACACCGCAGAGTGCTGTACGGCATGCATGACATGGGAAACACATCAACCAGACCCTACAAGAAATCTGCAAGGGTTGTTGGTAATGTCATGGGCAAGCTCCATCCACATGGTGATTCAGCCATTTATGACACCATGGTCCGCATGGCGCAGGAATGGTCACTTCGCTATATGCTTATTGATGGCCAAGGTAACTTTGGCTCTATGGATGGCGATTCCCCTGCAGCTATGCGATACACAGAGGTTCGCATGAAGAAGATTGCGGAAGAAATGGTCAAGGATATTGACAAGGATACCGTGAAGTTTCAGCTGAACTTTGATGACTCACTTGAAGAGCCAACGGTTCTGCCAACCCGCATCCCATGCTTGCTGGTTAACGGCGCATCAGGTATTGCAGTTGGCATGGCTACCAACATGCCGCCCCACAACCTGACAGAGGTTGCTAATGCTATAGTGGCCTATGTTGAGGACCCTGACATTGACATCGCTGGGCTAATGCAGCATGTCACAGCACCTGATTTCCCCACTGGTGGAGAGATCTATGGGTACAGTGGGGTTAAAGAAGCCTTTGAAACAGGCCGAGGTCGCATCGTTTTGCGTGGCACAGCTAACATTGAGCCCGTTAAGGAAAGGGATTGCATCATTATCACTGAAATTCCTTACCAAGTCAATAAAGCAGACATGATTCGCAAAACAGCGGACCTGGTCAATGACAAAAAAATTGAGGGTATCGCTGACATTCGTGATGAATCTGATCGCAATGGCATGCGCATCGTGTACATCCTTAAACGCGATGCAGTTCCCAATGTGGTATTGAACAAGTTGTACAAGTACACGCAACTTCAGTCCAGCTTCAGTGTCAATAACATTGCCTTGGTTAACGGTCGCCCAGAGATGTGCAACCTCAAGGACATGATTCAGCACTTCGTTGAGCATCGCCATGAGGTCATTGTTCGCCGCACCAAGTTTGAGAAGATGCAAGCTGAAAAGCGTGCCCATGTCCTTGAGGGCTTGCTGATTGCTATTGACAACCTTGATGCAGTGATCAAGTTGATTCGCGGCAGCAAGACTGTCGATGACGCAAAATCTGGCTTGGTCAAGACATTCAAGCTGTCCGACATTCAAGCCAAAGCTATTTTGGAATTGCGCTTGCAGAAGCTGACGGGTCTTGAGCGAGATAAAATCAAAACTGAGTACGATGACTTGATGGACCTCATCAAGCGCTTGACTGAAATTCTCAACGAGAAGTCCATACGCATGCAGATCGTCATTGATGAGATGAATGAGGTGAAGGATAAGTTTGGCGATGAGCGAAGAACCTCCATTAACTATGCTGGAGGTGACATGCGCATTGAGGACATCATTCCTGATGCAGAAGTTGTTATCACCATTTCTAACCTAGGCTACGTGAAGCGCACACTCTTGTCAGAGTACCGCACACAAAGCAGAGGAGGGGTAGGCTCAAGGGGCGCTTCCGCTCGTGATTCCGACTTCATTGAACATGTCTTTGTTGCAACCAACCACAACTACCTCTTATTCTTCACTGAATTGGGACGCTGTTACTGGTTGCGTGTGTTTGAAATTCCTGAAGCCAGTAGAACGAGCAAAGGCAAAGCCATCGTTAACCTCATCAATATTCCATCAGATGACCGGGTGAAGACCTTCATCAACACAAAGGATTTGAGGAATGAGGACTACGTCAATGACAACTATGTGGTGATGTGCACCAAGAGGGGCGTCATCAAGAAAACATCCCTGGAGGCATACAGCCGTCCAAGATCCAACGGCATCAACGCCATCACGGTAAGAGATGGTGACACGTTGCTTGAAGCAAGACTAACCAATGGGGAGCATGAAGTCTTGATGGCCATCGGGTCAGGTAAGGCCATCCGTTTCCCTGAGGATAAGGTTCGTGCCATGGGCAGAAATGCTGCAGGTGTCAAAGGCATGAAGTTTGACCTTGACCAGGACTTTGTTGTTGGCATGGTTTGCCCTGAGAGTGATCAAGAGTCCATCCTGGTTGTGTCTGAAAACGGGTACGGTAAGCGAACTTTGGTTGAAGATTACCGCATAACCAACCGTGGCGGAAAAGGCGTTAAAACCCTGAATATCACAGAGAAAACAGGTGATTTGATCGGATTGGTTCGCGTCAATGATGACGAGGACTTGATGATTACCACCAAAAATGGCATCATGATTCGCATGCCTGTCGAAGGCATTCGAGTGATGGGTCGCGCAACGCAAGGTGTGCGTGTCATTAACCTTAAAAAAGGCGAAGTGATTGCATCCATTGCAAAGGTTCCACGTTCTGATGAAGAAGAGACAACCGATACGGAAGGCCAAGTGACTGACGATGGCAGTGGTGATGAGACTGCGCCTAAAGAATCTTGAGCTGACACCCCCTCATGGCATGTTCCTTGAAGAGGGGGTAGGCTACACCAACTAATGCGAGGCTATCTTTGCCTCCAATTTTTATTATTGATATGAAACGTTCCCTACTCATCGCTGCCATTGCGCTAACAATCAGCGCATCAGCTCAAGAAGCGCCAAGCATTTCTAGCGCAAAAATCGCCTTGGACAAAATGGACCTGGTGTCTGCAAAAACCTACATAGACGATGCAAAGGTTATTATTGATGGCAAGCCTGCTTCTGAAGTGAAGTCTAAAAACATGTCTAAATATCACTACTACCGTGGCAATGTATACTACGCATTGTACACAAGTGAGACGCCGGGCAACGCTAACTACTTGGATGAGACAGTTAAGTCCTATACCAATTTAATCGCCTTTGAAGCGTCCTTAGGTAAAGAGCGGTACGCTGACAACATTACCGATAAAATGCCCATGTTGGCGCAGGAGTATGTCAATCGAGCAGAGACTGAAAACTTTGACAACAAGGACAAGGGTGAAGCTAGGCTCAATTACAGAAAGGCCTTTGATTTGCGGGAGAGCCTTGGCCAGGTAGACAGCACTAGCTTATCATACATGGCCTATTTGTCTCAAGATTTGGAGGATTGGACAGAGGCAGAGCGCATTTACTTGATCCTCATCGGCATGAACTACAAAAACATGACATGGTCAGGCATGCTAGCTAAAGACAGCGCCAGGTACCCTTTCCCTGACAAGAGAACCTTAGACATGTACGTACTGACTGGAGAGGCCTTTGAGCCACAGCGCAGTGAGTCAACTGAGCACGATTTATACATCCAACTGCTGTGGGTGTACGCAGAAAGCGATCAAACAAGAAAATACGACGACCTCATCACTATTTCGCGAGCAAAGTACCCGGAAAACGAGAACTTGCTTAAAATGGAACTGCAGAGCTACCTCGAGAAGGAGGACTATGCAGGCGCCTTAAAAAACCTAAAGGAAGCCATTGTCAAAAACCCCAATTCAGCCTTGTACCTGTACAATGCTGGCTACATATACCATCAGCAAATGAAGGATTCAGAGAATGGCAAAGCCTATTATGAATTGTCCGTTGCTGCTGATCCCAATTACTTGGATGCTGTTTACATGCTGGGTTTGATGGAAATTGATGAATCCAATGTGTGGGTCCAGAAAATCAACAAATTGGGTCGTTCAGAGAACAGCAAGGCGAAAACTTACACCAAGGAAAAGGAAAGCGCGCTAGGCC
>Ga0308020_1000117_pt1 | contig 22956 bp, 19 predicted proteins | sample Neamet349_FD_201302 | JGI IMG/M metagenome (GOLD analysis project Ga0308020, IMG submission 201302) | Marine microbial communities from water near the shore, Antarctic Ocean - #349 | ecosystem: Environmental > Aquatic > Marine > Unclassified | place: Southern Ocean | collected 2014-10-02
CCTAAAATGGGATTAATATAAATTTAACAAACACACTATTATGAATTCACTACAAAACACAGTAAACATTATTGGACGAATAGGAATTAATCCTGAAATAAGAACTTTCACTAACGGCGTTAAATTAGCAAAATTTTCAGTAGCTACTAATGAAAGTATTACCTGCCCAAATGGTAAATCCATAAAAACGCAATGGCATAATATTGTTGCCTGGGGAACAAAAGCCGATTTAATTGAGAAATATGTTCAAAAAGGCCAAATGTTAGCAATTGAGGGTAAATTAATAAATAAAGTATTGACCGATTTAAATGGCAAAAAAACAAAATTAACTCAAATACAATTAGAAGAGGTTTTACTAATTAACCAACAAAGAAAAGACTCGTAAATTAAAATTAAATATTTTTCTCTCAAAGTGACAATTGTCATATTAATGTCATTCAAGATGATTTATATTTGTAGAAAAATAATTGACAATGAAAAATAAATATATCGCAATTACAGCATTTATCTCAATGACAATGCTATCGTGTGTATCTGACGGAGCTAAAAAAGTGACTGAAACAGTTAATGAAGTAACAACAGAAGTTGTAGAAACTGTAAAAGAAGAAACTGAGGTTGTTGAAGAATTAGTTGCTACAGCTGATTACTCTGCAGGAGAAGAAGTTTATGGTAAAACTTGTAAAGCTTGTCACCAAGCAACAGGTAAAGGAATTCCAAGTGCATTCCCGCCTTTAGCTAATTCGGATTATTTATTAGAAGATAAAAATAGAGCAATTAAAATTGTATTAGAAGGTTTAACTGGAGAAGTAATAGTAAACGGTAATACATTTAATAGTATAATGACACCACAAGCAATTTCTGATCAAGAAGTTGTTGATGTTATGAATTACGTATTAAACAGCTGGGGTAATGCAGGTGGAGAAGTTACTTTAGAAGATGTAGCTGCTCAAAAATAATTAGTAAAAAATATATTAGTAAAATCAAGCAGAAACTCTCATAGAGTTTCTGCTTTTTTTGTTTAAAAACCTTAATATATTTCTTACTTAATATTGAAATTCCACTCTAAAAAATAATGACATAAAAAAATGCCGATTGTTCGTTTACAATCGGCATTTCATCTCAAAAACCTATTAGTTTCATGAAAAAACTAAATCAAATATACTCATTAGTTAAATAAATTCCAAGTTTTTTTTATTAAAAAGTCTATTCTATTGAAATATACTTATATATCAGTATATGACGTTATTGAACTAATAAATTACACCCTCTGATATCAGAATTATCAAAACGTCCTAAGACTTCAAAATGATTTGGATATATTTTCCCCAAATCTTGAGTTGCAATAAATGAGCATGAATAGACATTTGCTAAATCAATAATATTAAGTCCTCCACTCTTTTTATCAGTATACGAAAATGGATCATTATATTCTCTAGTTAGCACTTTCATCCAAGCTGGCAATTCAAACTCACCATTTTTAAGCGCATAAGCTTGAGATAATAATTCGGTCATTCCATATTCAGAATGAATTTCATTTACATTTAAACCCTTTTTTAATATCTCGTGTAGTTCAACTTTAGGAATCTCTTTTCGTTTACCTTTCATTCCTCCAGTTTCCATAATTATACATGAAGACAAATCAGGGTTATATTTTTCTACTAAGTCTAGTAATGCATATGAAACACCAAGTAAAATAATTTTTTTTGATGATTTATTTTCCTTAATAACTTTTAGCAGTGCATCATAATCATCAAGAAAGAAACCGCTTTGGGTAGTATTAGATAATTCAATGAGTTTATCAACCATGTATATTAATGAAGAGCCGTCTCGCTCTAAATAAGAAGGCAATAAGCCTAAAACTATATAGTCTTCAATACTACCATAAAAATATTCAAATCCCTTGATGAAAGATTTTTCATAAATATCAATATCTTTCACATAATGACTAGATGTAACCATTCCTGTAGTTCCGCTAGATGAAAATTCTTTTTCTGAATTTATGACATCTCCACAAATAACCGTATGCGATTTAAAAAAAGAAATTGGTAAAAAAGGAATATCCGTTATGCTTACGACATGGTTAATATCCGTTTTTAAATAATCACAATATTGTTTGTAAACTTTATTGTTTTTATACTGAAACCTGAAAACTTCAATCGCCATACTTTCAAACTCTACTTGAGATGAAATAGAGAATACTTTATCAATATTTTGAAATTTTTGGTCAATCATACAATCTTACAAACTAGAATTCTTATATTTACATTTATGAATCAAGGCACAAAAATACATTATATTTTTTCAATTACTCTATTAATAGTAGTAATGTCATCTTGTTTTAAAAAAGAAACTTACCCAAACGAACCCATCATTAGTTATGATGCCTTTTCAATATCAAATGAAAAAGCAAATTTAGTATTTAACTTTACAGATGGAGATGGTGACATTGGTCTTTCAGACTCTGATACTATTTTTCCTTATGATATAAATTCAGAATTTCATTATAATTTATTAATTAATTATTATGAAAAAGACGACATTTTAGGATGGGTTGAAGGAAAAAACTTAGATGGTACAACAACAGTATTTAAATATAGAATTAAGCCTATTATTACAAAAGGTAAAACTAAAGGCATTAAGGGTAAAATAGATGTTGACATGGGAACAGTATTCTACAATCCTTTGTCAAATCAAAATGATACAATCAAATACAAAATTCAATTAATTGACAAAACATTAAACAAAAGTAATAGTATTGAAACTGAAGTAATTATTAGATAATGTTAATATATATTTTATCAAGAAATGAGAATTTATTCTCTACCGCTAGACTAATTGAGGCCGGAAAAAAAAGAGGACATACAATTAAAGTCTACAATCACATGTACTGTGATTTAATAATTGAAAACAGTAATTTTTACATCAGTTACGAAAACGAAATATTACCAAAACCTGATTATATCATCCCTAGAATTGGAGCAAATGTTACACGTCAAGGTGAATTTGTAATTCGACATTTTGAAAAAATGGGTGTCCCTAGTTTAACTAGTTCTGAAGGCTTATTAAATTCAAGAAATAAACTAAGAAGCATTCAAATTTTGGCTGAACACCAACTTAAAATGCCAATCACTTATTTTTCAGATGATTTAGAACATGCAGAAACGTATGTAAACACAAAATTAAGCTATCCCTTTATTTTAAAAATAACAGAGGGAACACAAGGTGTTGGCGTATATTTAATTAAAGATGTATTAAGTTCTAATCGCTTTTTCGATCATTATTCGATTTCAAAAACGAATGTAATTTTACAAGAATTTATCGAAGAATCTAAAGGTAGAGATATCCGCGTATTTGCAGTTGGTAAAAAGGTAGTTGCTGTTATGGAACGCATTGCACCTGAAAATGAATTTAGATCTAACATTCACAGAGGTGGAGAAGGTAGACCTGTAGAATTAACAGCTGAAGAAAAGGAAATAGCAATACATGCGATTGCAGCTTTAAATCTAAAAATTGGAGGTGTCGATATTATTCGTTCAAAAAGAGGTCCTTTGATTTTAGAAGTTAATTCTTCTCCAGGATTAGAAGGTATTGAAAAAGTAACTCAAATTGATATCGCTTCCGAAATTTATAAATATATTGAACAGGCTATTTAAAATAAATATCCAATAAGAATAATTATCTTTACTAACACCTTCATCATTTCGCATAAGACACCTATGATAATTAATAAAATAGAAATAAAACCCGGAGAAAATAAAGATGTAGAATTACGTATTTCTAAATTAGCTTCTGGTACAATTGTTTCTTTACGTGCTCAAATATTTAGAAGTAAAAATGAAGGGCCTACAGTTTTAATTACGGGTGGCGTTCATGGTGATGAAATTAATGGGATTGAAATTGTAAGACAAGCTATAAAATCAGGTCTATTTGATAATTTAAACATTGGAAGTATCATTGCTATTCCTCTTGTTAATATTGATGGATTTAATAACTTCTCAAGAGATTTACCTGATGGAAAAGATATTAACCGTAGTTTTCCAGGTTCAAAAAATGGCTCTTTAGCTTCACGCGTTGCCAATACAATTTCAACATTAATTCTACCTCATGTCAGCTTTGCTTTAGATTTTCATACAGGTGGTACTAGTATTCACAATCACCCACAAGTAAGAGTCAATAAAAAGGATGAGAAAAGTTTAGACTTAGCTCATGTTTTTAACGCGCCAGTAACAGTTGAAACAGGATTGGTTAGTAAATCATTACGAAAAGAGGCCTATCTCTATGAGATTCCAATGGTAGTTTTTGAAGGCGGAGAATCTCTTAGAATTGATGAAAACTCAATACATGAAGGTCTAAGAGGAATCAAAAGAGTATTGTCTCATTATAAAATGATTGATGATACAATTGCGACTCAAAATACCCAAATCATAAAAAAGCACAAATGGCTACGTGCGGCTTCAGCTGGAATTTTTATACAAAAAAAGAAAGCAGGTGATCATTTTAAAACTGGTGATATCCTAGGGATAATAACAAATCCTTATAATGAATTTGAAAATAAAATAATAGCCAAACAAGATGGTTTTATTTTTGGACACGACAACAAATCTGTTGTTAACCAAGGAAAAGCTTTGTTTCACATAGGATCATAATACCTGAATAGTTTAATTAATTCAAAAACACATCAATGTCTACAATAGATTTAAAACCTTTAAAAATATACAATGCCTCTGCAGGTAGTGGTAAGACCTACACATTGGTTCAAGAATATTTACGAATCATTCTACATGATAAAGATGCTTTAAAATTTCGTTCAATTTTAGCTATGACGTTTACAAATAAGGCGGCAAACGAAATGAAAACGAGAGTGCTTGAAGCTTTAATTAATTTGAGTATACCACCTAATAAAAAAACTAAGACTCATTTAAATTTTTTAAATGATACTGCCAAAAACATTAATATTGACTCTAAACTTATAGAACAAAGAGCAGTAAAAATATTAAATAAAATATTACATAATTATAGTAGTTTTTCAATTATGACAATTGATAAATTTACTCATAAAATAATTAGAACATTTGCAAAAGATTTAGGTATTTCAATTGATTTTGATGTTGAAATGGACATTCAATCTTTACGTAGAAACATCACAGATTTATTGTTTGAAAAAATTGGTAGAAATTCAGAATTAACTGGATTAATGAAGCAATATGCGACAGACAATTTGAATGAAGACAAAACATGGAATTTTTCAAGACAACTTTATGATTTCAGTGATTTATTATTTAAAGAGGATGCTTTTAAGTCAATTGCATTATTGAAAGATTTAAAACAAAAAGACTTTTCTGAAATTAAAGATGAAATCAGAACAGAAAATATAAAAATTGAAAATCATTTAAAAAATCTTGCAACTGCTGCCGTAGATTTAATTAACTCTAAGCATTTAGAGGCGGATGATTTTCAAGGAAAAGGGAATAGTATTGTTAAGTATTTCACAAAAATATCAGCTGGAAATTTTGAAGAATCAAAAGGCATGCCTACTCCGGCTTCAAAAACAATTATAAAAAATGTAGCTGATAACAAATGGGGCCATCCAAAAAGCCCAAACAAAGCTGATGCAGATAGCATTGGAGACTTACTAGGTAAACATTTTGAACAAATTGAGGATGCCTATTTAACCGGTATCCCAAAATTAAAATTAAATAAAGAGATTTATAAAAACTTAAATAACTTATCACTTTTGAATCATTTATTAAAAATTGTAGATGAAGTTAAAGAGGATGAGAATATTTTATTAATGACCGATTTCTATAAAAAGATATCGGATATTATAGCCAAAGAACCTGTTCCATTTATATATGAAAGATTAGGGATTAGATATCAGCATTTTTTGTTAGACGAATTCCAAGACACTTCTCATTTACAATGGGTGAATATGATTCCTTTAGTTCATAACTCTTTAGCTTCTGGAGAAACTAACTTAATAGTTGGTGACGGTAAACAAGCTATTTATAGATGGAGAAATGGTGAAGTGGAGCAATTTACAAAATTGCCAAATCAAATTCATAACCCAGACAATATAGAATCTTTAAATGAAGCTGAATACTTATTTAAAGAAATGGGAGAGAAAATATCTTTAGACAATAATTTTAGATCATCTAAAGAAGTCGTTACATTTAATAATACAATGTTTAAAGACTTAGCGAACAGTTTAAGTGCTAATTTAAAATACATTTATGATGATGTTGCTCAAAACCCAATCAAAAAACATAAAGGATATGTTAACGCATATTTAGAAGCTAAATTAACTGATGATGAACAGCTAGACTATGTATTAAAGTCAATTCAAAAATCTTTAGCAGCAGGTTTTGAATTGAATGATATTTGTTTGATTGTAAGAAATAATAAAAGTGGTTCTGTGTTAGCCAATTTTTTAACCGAAAACAACATCACTGTTATTTCACCAGATAGTTTATTTATTGGTAAAGATAGAAGTGTAAAATTTCTATTTCACTTAATGAACTCTATCATACAGGCTAAAGATTCTAATTATAAAATTAAAGCAATTGAACATTTTGCTAGTTTAATAGCTGTTCCTGCCACTAAATTGATTCAAAACAATGAAGAATTCATTAAAACAAATACAATAATAGACTATTTCAAAACACATTCAATTTCAATTACTCAACCTGATACTTTTCATAATTTATATGAATTTGTAGAATCCTTAGTTGAAATTTTCAACCTATCTCCATCTGATAATCCATTCTTACAGTTTTTTATGGAGATGGTACATCAATATGAAACAAAGAACAATTCAAATATTCGTGATTTTTTAACTTGGTATAAAGACAAAGGCGTTAAAGAATCTATTGTTAGTCCTGAAGGCGCAAATGCGATTCAAATAATGACAATTCATAAATCTAAAGGTTTACAATTTCCAGTTGTAATATGCCCATTCTTTGATTGGAAATTAGATGTGTCTAGACAAATAAGTTGGATTGATAACGTTGGTGGGAAGTTACCAGCCTATTTTGTAAAGATGAGTAAAGCTGTTAAGAACTCTGAACTAAGTAACTTATATGAAGAGGAAGAGGGAAAGTATTTCTTAGATCAGCTTAACTTATTATATGTTGCTTTTACAAGGCCTGAAACTGCCTTATTTATTAGTGGAAGCACAAGTGTTACATCTCCTGCAAAAAATTGGTTAGAACCATTTTTCAGTAAATCAGATTTATTTACTCTTAAGGGAAAATATTATGAATTTGGAGCACTTGAATTAAATACAGACAAAGATGAAGACGACATAAATCCCAACTATAATTTAGTTTATTTAGATCAAAAGATGAATAAACCAGAATTGAGTTATAAAAGTGGTGAAGAATGGGATGTAAATGACATTGATGAAAAGCGAAATTTTGGAACCTTAGTCCATTTGGTTTTATCTAAAATTGAGAATTTAGAGCACCTTGGAGAAACGCTAAATATTTTGATTAAGAAAGGAAGTGTCACTCAAGAAAAAGCCAAAGACATCAACTTATACATTACTGAATTATTTAACAATGTACATTTCAAAAATTATTTTGACAGTAGTCATCAGGTTTTAAATGAAAAAGAAATTATTACACCAAAAGGAATGAAATTGATTCCTGATAAAATTATTATTACAAATTCTGAAACGATTGTAGTAGATTTTAAAACTGGACAAGCAACCGACAAACATAAAAAACAAGTAACCGATTACGTTAAGCTTTTAAAAAATATGAATTTTAAAAATGTAAGAGGAGAATTGTTTTATACCGAAGATTTAGAAGTGATTAACTGTTAAATTAAAACCTATAACCAAAACGACCAGTAAACTTATGCTTACTGGTCGTTTGATATTGTTGACTATTTAGAATTCTATAATTTATCCTAATACACTTTTCACATCTTCTAATTCTAATTCAGCATTTTCCCAATTAGACTCTTCTTGTTCTAATTCAGATTTAGTTGTATTATAACCATTCAATACTTTTTCGTAATTAACAGTATCATTATAATCTGTAGATTCTAATTCTGTTGTTTGCTTAGCTAACTTTTCTTCAAATTGACTAATCTTACGTTCAGCATTTTTTATCTTAGTCTCTAATTTTCTAATTTGTGCCTGAACTTCTTTATTTTCTTTATAATCTAATTTTGGCTTTTCAGTTTCAGTCTTAACCTCTACCGCCTTAGCTTTAATATCCTTTTTATCGATATTATCATAGGTATCTTCACCAATTCTTTTTAAGAATTCGTTCACATCAAACATATGAGTTTTTAATTTTTTATCTTTAATCTCCCAAATTTTAGTACTTAAACCATCTAAGAAATCTCTATCATGGGATACTAATAATAAAGTACCTTCATAAGATTTTAACGCTTCTTTTAAAATATCTTTAGAGTTCAAATCCAAGTGATTTGTAGGCTCATCCAAAATTAAGAAGTTAAAGTCATAAAATAACAATTGACAAATTGCCAATCTTGTTCTTTCTCCTCCTGATAATACAGCTACTTTCTTATCTACATCTTCTCCTGAGAATAAAAACGCACCTAATATTTTTCTAATATTCTTTCTTTTCTCACCAACAGCAATAGCATCAATAGTTTCAAAAACTGTAGCTTGTGGATCTAATTTTTCAGCAGCATCTTGAGAGAAGTAACCAATTTCCACATTATGTCCCTTATCAATTGTCCCACCAAACTTAATGGCATCTGTAATGGCTTTTAAGAAAGTAGTTTTACCAACTCCATTGGGACCAAGTAATGCAATCTTCTCACCTCTAGCTAATAATATATCTAGGTCATCAAAAATAACTTTATCTCCGTATGTTTTAGATAATCCATTAATATCTAACACTACTTTACCAGAGGCTTGAGTTACTGGAAAATTTAATGAAAAAGCAGAACGCTCAATAGCATCTACTTCAATAATGTCCATTTTCTCTAATTTTTTAATCAAAGATTGAGCAAATGCAGCTTTATTCGCTTTCGCTCTATATTTACTAATTAAAGCTTTAGTACGTTCAATTTCTTTATCCTGATTCTTTTTAGTCTGCTCTAAACGTTCCATTTCTTCTTTATGAAGCACTAAATACTTAGAGTAATTACATTTATAATCGTATATTTTTTGATTTGCAATCTCAACCGTTCTATTTGTTACATTATCTAAAAACATCTTATCGTGAGAAATTAATACTAATCCCCCTTTAAAATTCTGTAAATAGTTTTCTAACCATTGAATAGAAACAATATCTAAGTGATTTGTAGGCTCATCAATTAATAATACTTCTGGATTGTTAACTAATAACTTTGCTAACTCAACACGCATTTGCCAACCTCCTGAAAAATCACCAATTAGTTTATCAAAATCAGTTTGCTGAAAACCTAAACCTTTTAGCACACCTTCAATCTTTTCTGCAAAAGAATGTGCATCTAACATTGTTAACCTGTCATTAATCTCAGTTACTTCTTCAATTAAATTTGAATACGCATCAGATTCATAATCAGTTCTAGTCGTTAATTCATTATTAACAAATTCAATTCGTTCTAATAAAGCATATACTTCTACATTAGATTTTTCAATATATCCTCTAATTGTAATGTCTTTTCTGATTTGAATATCTTGCGTTAAGTACCCAACTTTCAAATCTTTACCTTGAACAATATTACCACTTGAAGGTACTATTTCGCCAGATATCAACCTCAACAAAGTAGACTTACCTACCCCATTTTTACCTGTTAACCCTATTTTATGACCTGAGTCAATAAACAAAGAAATATCTTTATATAAAAAGCCTTGAGGCAAATGGTATGAAACATTGTTTAATCTAATCATTACGTATACTAAATTGAATTTTGTGCAAAAATAGGCTATTTCAATTGAAAAGTCGTTTTTCTGTAATTCTTATTTCAATATATATCAATATTATAGGGTATAACTGACAATTTGAGCCTTTAAAACTATTAAATCAAAAAGTTATTGACTTATATCATAAATAATACAAACAATATTCACAATACAATGACAAAACAATGACAATAATCTACCTTTAAACTACGACTTTTGTATGAAAATTTAAAACATGTTACAAAGGGTTAGTTTAATTTTAGTATTTATATCATCTTTTGCCTATGGTCAATCGTATCAAAATGTACGTGGAACGATAAAAGAATCTTTTACGGAACAAGTAATTGAAGGTGTTATTGTAAAATTAATAATTGATAACTCTACTTATAAACAAACAATTAGTGATACTAATGGGAATTTTACTTTTACAGATGTTCAAATTGGATTTTACGATATTTTATTCACTCATATTGCTTACAAATCATTTATCCGACCTTCAATTTCAGTTACTTTAAGTAAAGAAACAGTTCTGAATATTGTAATGGAAAATCGAGCAAAAGAATTACAAGAAGTTGAAGTAAACTTTAATAAAGAAAGAGGAATACCAAATAATGAAATGGCTAATTCAAGTGTATTCTCTATTCATCCTAATGACGCCAGACGTTTAGCTGGAGGATTAGATGATCCGATTAGAGTAACTGGTACACTCCCTGGTGTAACTGCTGCTACAAGTTTTTCTGCCAATTTTGTTTCTATTAGAGGTAATTCACCAAGAAGTTTAAAATACCAAATGGAAGGTGTTGAATTACCAAACCCAACACATTTTGCTCGTATTGGAGGCTCTGGTGGTACTTTTACTATTTTCAGTATGCAGTTAATGGATAAGTCAGATTTTTATACTGGTGCTTTCTCAGCACAATTTGGTGATGCCTTAGGCGGTGTATTTGATGTTAAATTTAAAAAAGGAAACTCAAAGCAACATGAAATGACTTTTCAAATTGGAACTTTAGGCGTAGAATTTGGTTCTGAAGGTCCACTTTCAAAAAAGAATAACGCTTCTTATGTGCTTAATTATAGATATGCAACAGTGGGACTTGGTAGAATCGGAAACCCATCCTCTCCTACTTATCAAGATTTATCATTTAACATTGACATTCCATTAGCTAAGTCAAAAGGGAAACTACAATTTTTTGCAATTTCAGGAACAAGTGACAGAACTAGAGAAGCTCTAAAAGACAGTGCTGAATGGTCGAAAAGTTTAGATAGAACTAAATTATTTTTAGCATCCACTACTGCTACTATGGGTGGGGTTTATAAAAAATATATTGGTACTAAATCGGTTCTAAAAGCAACAGTAGTTGGAAGTTATTCTAAGCAGTCTGACAACAAAGACTTTGTTCAAAATGATTTTTCAATTATTAATCAAAAAATTAATGAATACACATCAATCCCGTTAACTGGAGCACTTTCATTTAAACATAAATTTGGTTTAAAACACAGTAACATTACAGGTTTAAGTTATAATACAACGTCTCATAATTGGAGAGCTGAAAAGTATAGTTTTAATCAAAACAAACAAATTGTTTTAATGGATGGTACTGGTAGAAGTAATCTTTTAAAAGCGTACACGCAATCAAAATTTACATTGACGGAAAAATTTAATATTTTAGCTGGTGCACACTTCTTAACTTATGATGTTACCGATCAACAAACTATTGAACCAAGACTTAGTCTAAATTATCAATTGAATTCAAGACACAGTGTATCACTTTCTTCTGGAATGCATAGTCAAGTTGAGAATTATGCTACTTATTTATATGAAGAAACAGATGTGAATGGTACAACTATTAACCCAAATAAAAACTTAGGTTTATCCAAAGCTGTTCATTATATATTAGGTTATAGAGGAAAAGTATTTACAAATCACCGTTTAAGAATTGAAACTTATTTCCAACAGTTATATGATGTACCTGTAGACAGTTTAACATTTTCTACTATCAACTTAGAAGAACTTAGTGATTTAAGAACATTAACAAATTCAGGAACGGGTCAAAATTATGGCGTTGATATTGGTTTTGAAAGATACACTGATAATGGATTATATTACATTTTCAACTCAAGCGTATGGCGTTCTTTATATACTGCTGGAGATGGTATACAAAGAAGTTCAGCTTTTGATAATAATTATAACTTAAGATTTATTATTGGTAAAGAATACAAATTAAGAGCATCAAAAAATAAAAAAGGTATTGAAAGGTACAGAGCGTTTAGTTGGAATGGAAACTTAAACATTTTAGGCGGACAAGTATATACACCGCTAGACTTTGTGAATTCAAAAATTGAACAAGAAACAATTTATGACGAATCTTTAGCGTTTACAGAAAAAGGTAAAACTTTACTATTTTTAGATTTCAACTTTAGCTATACTATTAATAAGAAAAAACGTAAATCTGTTTGGGCTATTCAAATCAAAAACTTATTCAATAATGGAAATGCATTGTATAGAGAATATGATACTGTTTTGGAAAAAGAAGTAGAGATTAAATCAACTAGTTTTTTTCCTAACATCTATTACAGACTAGAGTTTTAATAAATCGTTATTGTACTATTATTTTGTGAATTGTATTTTCACCATGCTCTTCAAAAACACGAACGACATAAAGGCCTCTTATTAAATTTGAAATATTTAACTGTTTAGAAGTCGTTACCATTATTAGTTCGTTCAATGAATTATACAATTCAACTTCTACATTTTTAGAACTATTTATAAACAAAATATCACTAACTGGATTAGGAAATAAAATCACACCTTCCGTTTGATTGTAATTTAAACCTAAGTCATTTGCTTTAGTAATTTTCAATAACTCAGAATCACCACTTAGATGTGATTCTGAAGACAGATAATAACCTTCATTTGAATAATTACAAATCCCTTCAATTTGAATTGAAGAAGTACCAACATTTATTAAAAACCTATCAATATTACCATTTTCAAAATCATCTTGTAAAAATTGACTGATTCTTATTACAAATGGCTGAAAAAAAGTATAACCACATAATAAAATCTCATTCGATAAATTATTATAAACCCCACCTGTTATCATACCTTGTGAATTAATAGTTCCTTTAGGGTTTACAGCATAGCTTCCTTGTAATTTCGAAATAGCATAATAACTTGTTTCTGAATTGCCCCAGTTTTTAGTAAAAACATATAAACTATCTCCAAAACTGAGTAGTGCTTCAACGTCAAAATTAGTAGTAAACAAAGCGGAGGTAAATGAAGTTTGATTCCCGAAATTAAAATTAATAGTTTCTGCCGTTACCGTATCATTTAGAGTATTATTGTAATCCGATATTGAAATTTTATATATTTTTAGATCAGTTCTAGACCCTGCATTATTTCCAAAATCACCAATATAAATATAATCCGCATCCATACAAATATCTTCCCAATCAATATTTGTTACATTATCCACAACAACGGTTCTTGAAATATTACCTGTTAATGTATCAATCTCATATAATTTAGAATCTGACCCAGAATCATTATGTGTAATTACCTTATCATTTAAGAATAGTAAACCTGAAGTTTCAATTAAATTTACCTCTAACTGTACAACCGTTTCAGTTTGTAACTGTTGAGCATTTAAAAAGTAGGAAGTTGAAATAAAAATAAATACTAATAATTTTCTATACATATTTACTAAGGTATAAATATCCAGCATGTTAATACACTATTCTCAGAACAAATATCAAAATCAATGTAACAATTGTTAAAAAACGAGTCCAACTTGGTATAGAATTAAAAAATTAGTTAATTTTATAACGTAAACTCAAATCACGTATGGAAATACTTAAAGTAGAAAATATCATTAAGCAATATGCAAACCATAGAGCATTAGACGATATTTCAATCTCAACTCAGCAAGGTGAAATTTTTGGTCTCTTAGGCCCAAATGGCGCTGGAAAAACTAGTTTAATTAGAATTATCAATCAAATTACGGCTCCAGACTCGGGTAGAGTATTGCTAAATGGACAAGAAATTACAAGAGAAGACATTTCTAAAATTGGATATTTACCTGAAGAACGTGGTCTTTACAAAAAAATGAAAGTTGGCGAGCAAGCACTTTATTTTGCACGTTTAAAAGGCATGTCAAAATTTGAAGCGAAACAAAAACTTAAATTTTGGTTTGATAAATTTGAAATTTCATCTTGGACCAATAAAAAGGTAGAAGAATTGTCTAAAGGAATGGCTCAAAAAATACAGTTCATCACCACTGTTTTACACGAACCAAAATTATTAATATTAGATGAACCTTTTAGTGGTTTTGACCCTATAAATACTGAATTAATTAAATCAGAAATATTAAGGTTAAAAGAAAACGGAACCTCAATTATGTTATCGACACACAACATGAATTCAGTAGAAGAAATTTGTGATTCGATAGCATTAATAAATAAATCAAAATTAGTGGTAAGCGGCACTTTAGAAGCTGTTAAAAAACAATATGACTCTGATATATATGCGGTTCAGTTTAAAGGCATGATGATGGCATTTGCTAATGCACTTTGGACAGGTTTTGATTTAATTGATCAAAAGCAATTAGATGATAATACTGCGATTGCCTATATTAAAATGAAAAACGGTAATAAAGTAAACGATTTATTAAAGGCAATACTGCCTTCAGTAGAAGTAGAAGAAATTCATAAAGTAATTCCTTCAATGAATGATATTTTTATTAAAGCCGTAGGTGGAGAAACAGGAGGAAACAATGAATAATTTAGGACTAATTATAAACAGAGAATACACATCACGAGTTAAGAAAAAATCATTTTTAATTTTAACTATTTTAGTTCCTATTTTAGCCGTTGGCTTTATGTTTGGTGCTATGTGGTTAACACTTGAAAAAGACAAAAAAGTAAATGTATTAATTGCAGATCCAGCCGGATGGTGTAATGCACAAATTTTTCAAAACCCTAATGAGAATTTAGATAAAAATATTGAATTTTCATTTTACGAGAACTACATTGATTCTGTTGATGTTTTTATGAATGGCGAACAGTTTCAAGACTATGATATATTAGTATGGTTAACTGAAAAAGTTCCTGCAGACAGAAGAGTTCCTGTTTTTTACAGAGAACAACCCAGTTTAAAAACCGAACATTATATTCAAAATAGAGTTGAAGCGCGTTTGATGGAATATTTTGCCTTAAAAAAAACAAATATATCTAAAGAACAATATAGAGAGATTAAGCAATCCTTTGATTTTAAATTTTTAGATGGTTCCGATCCTACAGGCTCAGATTACTCAAGTGAACAAGCTGGTGTAGGTTTTGCTTTTGCCATATTGACTTATATGTTCATTTTTATTTACTCAATGCAAGTGATGCGTGGTGTGATTGAGGAGAAAACAAATCGTGTTATTGAAGTATTAATATCATCTGTTAAGCCCTTTCAATTAATGATGGGTAAAATAATTGGTATTGGATTAGTAGGTTTGACTCAATTTGTAATTTGGCTGATCCTATCAGGCCTTGGAATGATGCTGATTAGAATGTTCATATTCACTGATATGAATGATCCAGGAAATTGGAATACAGATGCTATGAATTCTGGTTTAGTTGAAACTGGTTTTGAATCACAATCTCAATCTAGTGACTTAGTATATTTAATATTTGAAGCCATTAACTGGCCATTAATGTTAACCTCTTTTGTCATTTACTTCATTGGTGGTTTTTTATTATACTCAGCAATATTTGCAGCAATTGGCGCTATGGTAGATTCAGAAACTGACACTCAGCAATTAGTATTACCTGTTACAGCACCATTAATTTTGAGTTATATTGTTGCTTCTATGATGATCTCCAACCCGTCTAGTGAAATTGGAACATGGTTCTCAATGATACCTTTCACTTCTCCCGTTGTTATGATGGTTAGAATTGCACAAGGCACAACTGAATCTTGGCAATACATTGTCTCTGTTGTTTTATTATTTGGGACATTTTTAGCTACAACATGGTTGGCAGCAAAAATATACAGAGTAGGTATCTTAATGTATGGTAAAAAAGCAAGCTGGAAAGAAGTTTTGAAGTGGATAAGATATAAATAAGCCATTACTTTAAATGTATTAATCTAGAATTTAATCGATAAAAAATAACGTTTTATCTAATTTTATACGTAACTTACTCTTTACGTGTAAATTAAAAATAATGTCTGGTCGAATTGGAATTATAGATATTGGTACCAATACTATTAACTTGTTAGTAGTAAATAAACACGTCAATTCTTATACCATTTTACATAAAGAAAGACAAGTGGCTGGCTTAGGTAACGGAGGTTTAAATAATTCAATTATCACTCCAGAATCATTTAATAAAGGCGTTAACTGCTTAGATAATTATGTGAAAATATGTACTGCTCATAATGTGAAATTAATTTATGCATATGGTACATCAATGCTAAGACAGGCGAAAAATGCAGAAAAATTCATTAAATCTGTTAAAAAACAAACCAATATTGATATACAAATTCTTAATGGTGATGAAGAAGCAAACCTTATTTATAATGGCGTAAAACTTGGTTACAATTTTCATAAAAAAAGTGTAGTCATGGATATTGGGGGTGGCTCTACAGAGTTTATTTTAGCTGATAAAAATGGATTAATTGACAAAGTTAGCCTTGACATAGGTGTTTCACGAATTAATCAATTATTTAATTTTAACAGTACGTTAAGTAAAGATGATGTAAACTCTATTGAACTTTTTTTACAACACAAAATCGGAAACCAATTAAACGCTTATAAAGCAAGTCAATTAATAGGAGCGTCTGGTTCTTTTAAAACTTTTTTTGAATTAGTTAATAAAAAGAAATATGACAGTACTTTATTTCAAAAAATAAATACAGCATCAATAAACAAAACGTTGAATACTATAATTAGGTCAAGCTATCAAGAACGTTTAGAAAACCCATACATACTGAACTTAAGGTCTGAGTTACTTGCCATATCAGCTGTTAAAACAAAGTGGATATTAAAGAGATTAAAATGTAAACATGTTATTGTTTCACCTAACTCTATAAAAGAAGGTGCAATATTTAATACAATATTATAATTTATACTTCTTTAAAAACACATCCCAATCCCAAATAAAATTAATTAAAACCTCATCTAATCTTTTAATAAACAATGGATTTGGAACGTTTTGAGATTTAAAATAAGACTCTTGATAGTCACTTAAATTAAATTTTCTAAAAATAGCTTTTGACATTCCATAAAGAATGTTTTTTGAAGGGAAATTGTAATGTGAAATATATTCGGCTGTTTTAACTATCAGACTAGAGAATTCAGCTTCAGACTTACCATAAATATTAGCAAATTTTTGAACAATTTCTAATTCAATTTCTTCAACGCTATAATCCTCAAACCTATCTCTTAAAAACTCAACATTCCCAACAATTAATATTAGTAAAAACTGTTGCTTCGCATTTGAAGGAATCTCAGGATCTGATACAAAAACAGCATCATCTTTAATCATTTCAATTACATCTTGATACCCATTTTCAACCAACTCAATTAATGAGTTAACAAAAATATTTGATAATTTATTTGTGTCCGTTTTCTTTCGAATTGAAAAGCCTAGCATAATGATATGGTTTAAAACAAATTTAGTAAGTATGTTTATTAGTTTACTCTAAAACCAACCAAGTTATTAACAGTACAAAGTGATTTACACTTTTTACTTACGCTTATTTATTACCAAAATAAATAGTTGCTATTCCTCCTGACACTAATTTTGAATCTACATTTTCATAACCAACCTTCTTCATTATTTTCATAAACTCCTCACCTTCAGGAAAAGCAGCTATTGATTCAGGAAGATAAGTATAAGCTCTAGAATCTTTTGAAACTAGCTTACCAATTGTTGGCAATATATATTTTGAATACACATGATAAGATTGTTTAATTGGAAACTTTTTAGGTTTAGAAAACTCTAAAATAACAGCTTTCCCTTTAGGCTTAAGCACTCTTAGCATTTCACCTAATCCTTTTTCAAGGTTTTCAAAATTCCTAACACCAAAACCAACTGTATAGCCATCAAAATAATTATCTTCAAAATTAAGACTTTCTGAATCTCCAAGTTGTAAATCAATAATATGATCTACTTTCTTCTTCTTCATTTTCTCAATTCCCATATCTAACATACCCTGTGATATATCGATACCAATTACTTTTGTGGGATTAAGTTTTAATGCTTCCACAGCAAAATCACCTGTACCTGTAGCAATATCTAAAATGACCTTAGGTTTATTTTTTCCTAAGATTTTAATTGCTTTTTTACGCCAAAGCTTATCAATACCCATTGATAAAAAATGATTTAAAAAATCATATCGCTTTGAAATATTATTAAACATTTCGGCAACCTCTTCTTTTTTAGATTGGTTGTCTTTGTAATAAGGTTTTACTGACTTTGACATAACTTAAATGTTTAATGCTTCTTGCATTAATTGTTCTTTATCTATTGAGATTACTCCAACTTTTTCACAAACTAAACCACCAGCTAAATTTGAAATTTCAGCAATTAACTCAGGCTTTAAACCACAAGCTAAACATAAGGCGGCAACACTAATCACTGTATCTCCTGCGCCAGAAACATCAGCAATACTCCTTAAATGAGCAGGAATAAAGTGGTCGTTTTCGTCCTCATTAATATACACACCATGTTCTGAAAGTGTAATAAAAGTATACTTAGGATTAATTTCTTCTTTTAATTTTATAATTGCATTTTTAAAGGCGTCTTTATTATCTATGCTAAACTCAAATTCAACATCTAAACCTTCTTTCAATTCTTTTAAATTTGGCTTAAATAAAGAGACATTCTTATAAGCTAAAAAATTTTCTTTTTTAGGGTCTACTGCAGTAGGAATATTGTTTGAATTAGCAAATTCAATTACATCTTCAATCACTGTTTGGGTTAACACACCTTTATTATAATCTTGTAGAATAATAGCGTCAATTTGATCTTTAGCTGCTATATCTTTCAATCGGTCTATAATAGTGAACTCTAATCCCTTTGAAATATTTTTAGCATCTTCACTATCGATTCTAATCAACTGTTGATTATTTCCGATAACTCTAGTTTTAATTGTAGTCGTTCTTTCACTTGAAAAGATTAAACCATCTGTTGATAAATGATTATCATTTATCAGCTTTTCCATTAGCTTAGCATTATCATCCTCACCAACAATAGATAATATATATGGTTTAGCACCTAAAGCTTTAATATTAAGTGCCACATTAGCAGCTCCGCCTAACCTATGCTCTTTTGTTTCAAATTTAACTACAGGCACAGGTGCTTCTGGTGAAATTCGACTTACCTTTCCTTTAATATAAGTATCAATCATAACATCACCAATTACGATAATGTTTTTAGTCGAAAACTCATTAAATACGTTTTTTAAATCAATCATCTAGTTTAATTTAGCTAATGTCTCTTTAATTCTTTTTAGTGCCTCTATCAACACATCTTCTGACGCCGCATAAGATAATCTAATACATTTATCATCACCAAAAGCTTCACCAGTTACTAAGGCTATTAAACCTTCATCTAATAAAAATAGAGATAATTCAGTTGCAGTATTTATTGTTTTCCCATTATAAGACTTCCCAAAGAATGAAGAAATATCAAAAAAGAAGTAAAAAGCACCTTCTGGCTCATTTAATTTAAGTCCTGGAATTTCTTTCAATAAATTAAACACTAATGTTCTTCTGTCCGCAAACGCATCAATCATGAATTTAATTTCTTTTGGATCTGCATTCACAGCAGCTAATGCTGCTCTTTGACCAATCGAACAAGTTCCTGAAGTATATTGACCTTGTAGTTTTGAACATGCCTTTGCTATTGCTAAAGGTGCACCAATATATCCAACTCTATATCCTGTCATAGCAAATGCTTTTGACACACCATTTACAGTTATTGTTCTATCATAAACGTTAGCAAACTGAGCGAAACTTTCATGCTTTCTAACAAAATTTATGTGTTCATAAATTTCATCTGAAATCACATAAAAATTTGGTGTTTCAGCAACAACATCAGCTAAGTTTTTTAATTCTTCTTTTGTATAAGATGAGCCTGTTGGGTTACATGGATTACTAAAAATCATTAATTTAGTCTTATCAGTAATCGCATTTTTTAATTGAGTGGCAGTCATTTTGAAATCATTATCAATAGATGTCGAAATTACAATTGGAATACCTCCAGCCATTCTAACTTGCTCATAGTATGTAACCCAATATGGAGCAGGTACAATAACCTCATCTCCTGGATTAACTAAAGCCAAAATAACATTAATTAAACTTTGCTTTGCTCCTGTAGAAACAACAATTTGATTTGCGTTATATTTTAATCCGTTATCTCTATCGAATTTATTCACTATCGCTTCTCTTAAATCTAAATAACCTGGAACAGGCATGTATTTAGAATAATTCTCATCAACTCCTTTTTTTGCAGCTTCTTTCACAAAATTAGGCACATTAAAATCCGGTTCACCTAGACTTAAAGATATGATATCTTTACCTTCAGCTTTTAAGGCTCTACTTTTCTCTGCCATAGCAATAGTTGCTGACTCGGCTAAATTTTGTACTCTGTTTGATAAAAATGACATAATTGATTTTAATTAGACTGCAAATTTAAGTATTTATACTTATTTGAATTACTATTTTTACTTTTATTTATAACCTTTTTTAAAGTCTGTGTAAAGGTGTTTTAACACCATTAACAAGACTATAACAAGATAATTTATCTTTAAACACTGAGGCTTTAAAAATTGATTTGTTTAATAACATTCTTACACACTCTTGTATTCCTTCTACAATTGATGGATGAGGGTGAACTAACTCTGCTAAACTATCTATTCCCTGATTATATTTCATTAATAAAGCAACTGCTTGTATTGCACTTGATGCATGTTCTCCAACAGCTCGCATGCCTAAAATTTTCATTTCATCATCATTAGTAACAATAATCTTAAAGAACCCTTGTGTCTTTCTCATAGCAATTGCTCTAGCAATAACTGAATAATCTAACTTTACAACTTTACAAGGAATATTATGATCAATACAATGTTTTTCATTTACGCCTACAGCAGCAACTTCTGGTTGTAAAAACATAATCGTAGAAATATTATCGTAAGATAACCTTTTGGTCTTATTCTCAAATATTTTTTCTACGGCATGTCTAGCTTCAATTTCACCTACATTTACAAGTGCAATTCTTCCAGAAGCATCTCCAACAGCATAAATGTTATCAATATTAGTTTGTGTATCATTGTCTCCAATATGACGGCCATTTTCACCCCTATTGATCCCGACTTCACTTAGTCCTATATTATCAATATTTGCAACACGTCCAACGGCTAACAAAGCTTTTTCAACTTTAATAACTTCAATTCTTCCTTCCTCTGGATAACTAATCGTATAAACAACTTCCCCATCAATAACTTCCATTTTTTCTAAAGAAGATTCATGATGGATTGTAACACCATTATCCTCTAAGTTTTTTGAAACCATTTTAGATATATCCTCATCTTCAAATGGTAAAATTCTATCAGCCCTATCAATTAAATAGACTTTAGTTTTTCCGAAATTAGAGAAAATAGTAGCGTATTCACAACCAATAACACCTGCTCCAACAATCACTAAACTTTTAGGAAACCCACCCATCTGTTCAATCCCATTAGATGTCATAATTTCTTTCTCATTCACATCTATATTAGGTAATTTTCGTGGTGCTGAACCTGTAGCTATAATAATATAATCTCCCTTGATTATTTCACTTGTTTCATCTGAATGCATTATACGCACTTCATTTTTTGATATTAATTTACCATATCCTCTAGCATACCTAAATAAATCAGCACGTTGATTTTTTAATAATTTAAGATGACAAGAATATTGAAATTTTCTTTCAAATACAGCTTCCTCTAATGTTTTAGACATTTCTTCCCAAGACACTTCAAATTTTCTTCTTCCTAATGAAACAATTGTGTCATTTACATTTCTAACTTTCTGAGATAATTCCCACATAGTTTTAGAACTTAATGCACCATGATAAACACCTGCTCCTCCAACTCTAGTTTTCTCAATCAAACAAACACTTTTTCCAAAATCAATTGCCCTCATGGCAGCAGCATATCCAGCTGGTCCTCCCCCGATAACAATCAAATCAAAATCCTTTTTCTTCATAGTAATTTTCTTACAACTATGAAGTTAGGTATTTTTTAAAAATCAACAACCATTTTTTAAAATTTTTCCTAATTTTTACAGTACATTTAGCGCATGGAAGAGCACTACATCAAAATCATTGAAGAGCGAAAAAAAAATAAAGCAGCTACTAAAAACACTTTTAAGAAGTTTAATAAGCTAAATAAAAAGAAAGTAGATCAAATGTTTCATTCAGAGCATGATAAAGCTTTTAAGAAAATTGATTGTTTAAAGTGTGCTAACTGCTGTAAAACAACAAGTCCTATTTTTAGAGATACTGACATAAAAAAATTGGCGAAGCGATTTAAACAGAAAACACATGAGTTTATCAGTCAATATTTAAAACAAGATTTTGATGGAGAATATGTTTTACAAACAGCTCCGTGTCCTTTTTTATGGGATAATAATGAATGTAGTGTTTATGAAGATAGACCATTAGCTTGTAAAGAATACCCACACACTAATAGAAGAAATATGTTTCAGATATTAGATTTAACTGAAAAAAATTTAGAAATCTGTCCAGCTGTTGTTGAAATAGTAGATAATATTGAACCTACGCTTACAACCAAAACTTATAGAACAAATTAATAATTGTTCCTGATTTATTTTTATTCGTTAAATTAGAATTAATCATTACACGTACTGCTAAGAGAGTCTATTCTAATAGGCAAGTAATTTAAGTATTTACGAAAACATCTCTATTGTAAAGTGATAGTTTTATATTGTAATAAAGCCGCTCAATAACTTATGAATTCTCCAGCCATCTCTACTGACAGCATAGGTATTGTGAAATAGTATTTTAAGTGCAACTTCCAGAATCTTAGAACTGATAAG
>Ga0308020_1000128_pt1 | contig 22027 bp, 18 predicted proteins | sample Neamet349_FD_201302 | JGI IMG/M metagenome (GOLD analysis project Ga0308020, IMG submission 201302) | Marine microbial communities from water near the shore, Antarctic Ocean - #349 | ecosystem: Environmental > Aquatic > Marine > Unclassified | place: Southern Ocean | collected 2014-10-02
AAGTCGTTTGCGGCCCTATGTTTTCAGGTAAAACAGAAGAGCTGTTAAGAAGGGTAAGGAGAGCGGTAATTGCTCATCAACCAACTCTTATAATTAAACCCGCTACAGATACGCGTTACGCTATTAACGAAGTTGTGTCACACGACAAGAACGCGATGCCTTCTAAGGTTGTGAAAAACAGTCGGGATATCTTAAATTCTCTCGAGGTAGATGGTAAAATGGCTCTTGTTGTGGCAATTGATGAGGCTCAATTTTTCGATGATGAGTTACCTGCGGTGTGTAATGAACTTGCAAATCGAGGGTTGAGGGTGATAGTTGCTGGGTTAGACTTGGATTTTACAGGACAGCCCTTTGGGTGCATGCCTCAGCTACTGGCTTTAGCAGAAGAGGTAACTAAGCTTCATGCTGTTTGTATGGAGACGGGTCGTGCTGCTCATTTTTCACATAGAATTGCCGGTGGGGAAAACACCGTTGAACTCGGGGAAAAAGACCGGTATGTTCCGCTTGCGAGGCATGCCTTTGTGGTATTCCGCAAAAAAGAAAACTCAAAGTAATTAATGTCAGAAAAGTCACATGTTACTACTCTAGATATTAACCTGGGATGTGTTGCGCGAAATCTAAATCGAGTTCGCAAACAGATTAATGGCAAGGGTGTGATTTGTGTATTAAAGGCATTTGGATATGGAACCGATGATATCGCTCTTGCAAAATTTCTCGAAAATCAAGGTGTTGAATATCTCGCGGTTTCGTGTACCGATGAAGGTGTACGATTAAGAGAAGCGGGTGTAAGATCTCGAATTGTGATCCTCAATCCAGACAAAAGCTCTTTTGATGTTTTGGGGGGGCACGATTTAGAGCCAGCTTTACTGTCGATACAGCATATGGAGGCTTATGTTGTTTGGACTAAAGAGAACGGGAGGGGAGATTTACCTGTGCACATAAAGATCAACACGGGGATGAATCGATTGGGGTTTGATGTGAGTGATTCATTGGAAATTGAACGGATTGTTGTTGAGTCTAGCTTAACAGTCGCAACTGTTTATTCTCATTTAGCTGGTTCTGATGACAACTGTTTTGATGGCAGAACTCGAAAACAGTTCGAAATTTTCGAGCAGGTTTGTTCGGGTTTTTCATTTCCATTTAAGACACACATCTTAAATTCTTCCGGAGTCGCCAGGTTTTCAGATTACAAATCTGATTATGTGAGGGTAGGGCTTTGTTTATTAGGTATAGATGAATCCGGAGAGGGATGGGGGCTTGAGCCAGCGATTAGCTTTAGGACAAACGTAACTCAAGTGAGGCAGTTGACAGCTGGGGAGGGGTTGGGTTATGGTTTTACAGATGCTGAGGTAAGGGATAGAGAGATTGCCTGGCTTCCTGTTGGTTATGCCGATGGATATCCACGATGTCTAGGGAATGGCGTAGGTTGCGTTTTTATTAAAGGTGTTTATGCTAAATCCGTGGGTCGGGTGTGTATGGGTTTAGTTGCAATAGACGTGACTGGATTAAATGTTGTTGCAGGGGACGATGTGGAGCTTTTCGGTAAAAACCTCTGTGTAGTAGAGCTAGCAAAGAAAGCGGGAACAATATCTTACGAGTTGTTAGCAAGGATTCATGGGCGAGTGACTCGGACTTACTCTTAGAAAAAAATGTTATAAACGAGCGAAGCGCCATTCTTATCGAATGACGCTTCAACCGTTCCACTGTTCTTTTTATTTAATGTCGAAATCACCCAACATTATCCATATAATCAATATCTAAACGTAATTAGAACGACAAAGGTTGTTCGGGGATATGTTAAAATTTGCTTTTATTTCCCGATCGCTGTTTTAGTGGGTGTTAAAGGCAGTTTGTGGGTTTCTGCTTTTCGCTTTCTTCGAGGTAAGGCACCCGAAAATTGTGCGACAAATTTCTCAGCTGTAATTCTATAGGCGGTCAATTTTCCCCCATAAATTGTCGCTATCCTTGGAGCAAGTTTCTTATCGACGTGAAATGTCGTCTCGCGTGGACGTGAAAATGCTTTGCCGGAAGCGTGTGGAAGCACTCGTAAACCTGCAAAGGATCCAACGATTTTTTCCCTCGTTAGATCTTTAAATTTAGGAAAATAACTTGAAGCAACATCGCAGAGGTAGGTTTCCTCCTCTGGCAGAGGGGCGACGTCTGAAGGATTGCCCAAGAACACCGTTTCCGTAGTTCCTATCATCGTTTTCCCTTGCCAAGGCATAACAAAGACCGCGCGCTGATCTTGGGGAGCTTCAACATAGTACATGCCACTTGGCGCGGGCTCGTCCAAAATGATGTGAGCCCCAGCTACAAGATCGAATTCTCGTTTTTCGGGGGTTGGTGTTACTTTTTCAAGGATTGCATTCGCCCAGGGACCAGCAGTATTGACCAGCAGTCGGGATTTACAATTATGAACCGTTCCATTTACGGAGTACTTGATTTCATTTACGACAACGCCTGGGATGGCAGAAATAAACTCTGCAGGCATCTTAAGTTCAGCACCGAGTGATTTAGCCGATTGAATCACTGCGCGAGTTAGCGCAGCATCATCTGTAGCTCCGTCTTTGTATTTGTAAACTGCCTGAAGATTCTCAATAGAAATGCCATCGAGATTTTTCCACTGTGCTACAGGGACGTTTTCAAACCTTGCGTCACGCTTAAATTTTCCCAGAGCAGCATACAAGGAAAGTCCTGCTCTAATTTCCCATGGTCTGCGTTTTGTATGCTTATAGATCGGAATAAAAAACGATTCAAGGCGAACAAGATCGGGGGCAAGTTCTAAAAGAAGCGATCGCTCGGATAGGCACTCGAACACGAGTTTTATTTGGCCTGACTCAAGGTAACGAAGCCCACCATGAATGAGTTTACTCGACTTACTAGATGTGCCATGCGCGATGGCTGTTTTTTCCAAAACAAGGACGGAGTATCCGGCGGCGGCGGCGGCTTGCGCAACACCTGCACCGTGAATTCCACCGCCAATAATTACCACATCGTATATCATGACAGCATTTTTTCTACCTCCTTAGACTCTATAATTTTTACTCCTCTTTCAAGTAATCTAGAGGCGACTTCAAGTGAGGTAACCTCATAAACAACCCATTTCCAGGTGCCTTCCCAAAGTTTTGATCCATCATCAGGAAGAATTTCCGTATCGGCGAAAAGAAAATCTGGAGAAAGTTCTTCTGAGATTTTAGCGCCCACCTTATCATAATTTAAAACTACCCAACCCGTTTCCACAAATCCACACTCTTGAGCAGTTTTTACTGAGTCTGGGTTAAAGCTGATAAATACACATTGGTCAAGGGCAGAGTCGCAGGATTCACGAAGCGCTTTCACACATACATCGAGTCCATGTATTTCAATGGATTCTTGTTTTAATTCAACAAATGCCTTCACTCCCGGGTTTGCTTTAAGCCAAACCATAACCTCCTCAACCTCGCTTATTTGTTTAAGCTCAAGCTTGTCTTCGAGTTCTCGTTGAGTGATCTCAAATACGCTCAGGTTTAACCCCATAGTGCGTTTGAAGTTGTCATCGTGAAGCATGATCGGGGTGAGGTCCTTTGTAAATTGGACGTCAAACTCAACCATTGTTGCTCCTGCCTTGATGGCTTCGCTTAATGCCTCAAGCGTGTTTTCTAAATATTTGGCAGCATACCCTCTATGTGCGACGAGTTGCACAGTGTTCACGATAGTGCTTTTTTAATGAGCGAGGCATCGGCGTGATTTGCTCGTGTTACTTTGAGGCGGGGTTCAGCAGCCATGGCTCGATCAATGGCCCATTCCGCGCCGGGATTCCGCGCCCAGCTTCGGCGTGCAATACCATTGTTTACATCCCAGTGTAGCATGGATTTTAGGCGCCTTTCCGAGTCCGGAGAGCCGTCTAAAAGCATGCCGAAACCTCCGTTAATAACCTCGCCCCAACCAACGCCTCCTCCGTTATGTATCGAAACCCAAGTCGCTCCTCTAAACCCGTCACCGATAACGTTCTGTATCGCCATATCTGCTGTAAACGCAGATCCATCATAAATGTTCGAGGTCTCCCTATAAGGTGAGTCTGTTCCGCTCACATCATGGTGGTCACGTCCTAAAACAACAGGAGCTTTTAACGCGCCGGAGGCAACCGCATCATTGAATGCAGCGGCAATCTTCATCCTACCTTCTGCATCTGCGTATAAAATTCTAGCTTGTGAACCCACAACAAGATTGTTTGCCTCGGCGCCACGAATCCACTGGATATTGTCACGCATTTGGGTTTTAATCTCTTCTGGCGACTCTTTCATCATCTCCTCGAGCACTGCACATGCGATAGCATCCGTTACAGCTAAATCGGCCGGTGCTCCACTGGTACACACCCATCTAAAGGGACCAAACCCGTAGTCGAAACACATCGGGCCCATGATATCCTGTACGTAACTCGGATAGCGAAATGAAAGTCCATCTTCAGACATTATCTCTGCTCCAGCTCGACTTGCTTCAAGTAGGAAAGCGTTCCCGTAATCGAAAAAGTAAGTTCCTTTTGCAGTGTGTCTATTTACAGCTGAGGTATGGCGTCTTAGTGTTTCTTGCACTCTCTTTTTAAACTGCTCCGGGTTTTCTGCCATCATCACATTCGACTCCTCAAATGAGAGTCCCATCGGGTAGTATCCACCAGCCCAAGGATTGTGAAGTGAAGTTTGGTCTGAACCTAAATCAATATAAATTTCCTGTTTATCGAACTCTTCCCAAACGTCCACCACATTGCCGAGATATGCATATGAGACGACCTCCTTAGTCGATATAGATTCACGCACTCGATTAGAGAGCTCAATGATGTCCGTAATTACATGATCAACCCATCCTTGTTCGTGGCGCTTATATGCAGCTGCTTCACTTACTTCAGCACAAACCGTAACGCAACCAGCGATGTTTCCAGCTTTAGGTTGAGCTCCACTCATCCCGCCGAGTCCCGAAGTTACAAATAGTCGTCCAGCCAAAGAGCCGTCGCCTCCGTGCTTTTCTGCGAGTTTTCTACCAGCATTCAGAACGGTGATGGTGGTTCCATGAACGATTCCTTGAGGGCCTATATACATGTACGACCCAGCCGTCATTTGGCCATATTGGCTAACCCCGAGAGCGTTCATGCGTTCCCAGTCGTCTTGTGAACTGTGGTTAGGGATGACCATTCCGTTTGTTACGACTACTCTAGGAGCGTCTGGGTGTGATGGAAAAAGCCCCATTGGATGGCCGGAAAAAATAGTGAGGGTTTGGGATGAATCCATCTCGCTTAAATACTTCATCGTAAGCCTGTACTGAGCCCAGTTTTGGAATACCGAGCCGTTTCCACCATAAGTAATTAGTTCCTGCGGATGTTGTGCCACCGAGGCATCGAGGTTGTTCTGAATCATTAACATGATTGACGCAGCCTGCTGACATTTTGCTGGATACCACTCTATCGGACGGGCCTTTATTTCAACATCAGGCATGAAGCGGTACATATATATCCTCCCATAATTTTTTAATTCCTGAGCGAATTCAGGTGCAAGAACGGCATGCTGGTCCCCTGGGAAATACCGGAGAGCGTTAGCTAAGGCCAGTTCTTTTTCTACTGAAGTTAGGATTTCTTTTCTTACTGGAGCATGGGATACTCCATCGCTGGGCCTTTTTGAAGGAGGTAAAATCGAGGGAATGCCCTGCGTAATCGATTTTTTGAACTTCGCTAAATTCATTTCTTTCCTTTATTTCTATAGGTTCCCGTCTTTTTATCAAAACCATAAGGGCAATGCTTACACCCACTTTCACAGCATTTACCACGCTTTAAATGGAAAGTTTCTGTAAAGACAATGAAGCCTTCATCAGTCGTGTAAAAGTCTTCGGGTTCTAGGTCTTTTGCCATCACTACAAATGTACGATTGTGACTACCTTCGCAGCTCCACCTACAACATCTTTATGAGCGATTTCCTAACGCATGAATGCGGCATTGCGCTTCTAAGGCTTAAAAAGCCTCTCCAGTACTACATCGATAAGTACGGAACTGCATTCTACGGTTTGAATAAAATGTATCTCCTGATGGAGAAACAACATAATCGTGGGCAAGATGGTGCCGGGATAGCTAATATTAAACTGGACGTTAGCCCTGGTAAAAGATATATTTCAAGAAAAAGGTCAATCGACTCTAAGCCTATTTATGATATTTTCGAGGATATCATGAAGCGATTTGCGGATCTCGATGCGGATCAACTAGCCGATGCGGCTTTTTTACAAGAAAACTTTGGGTTTACTGGTGAGGTGTCTCTGGGTCATTTGCGATATGGCACGTACGGGAAAAATGACATTGAAAATTGTCACCCGTTTTTAAGACAAAACAACTGGCGAACTAAAAACCTTGTTGTCGCAGGTAATTTCAACATGACCAACGTCGATGAGCTCTTTAATCTTCTTATTGAAATAGGCCAACATCCAAAGCAAAAATCTGATACCGTTACCGTCCTTGAAAAGATCGGACACTATTTAGATGTTGAAAATCAATCTCGTTTTGATGCGCTAAAAGCTGAAGGGTTAAATCACCAAAGTATTTCTGAAAAGATTGCTGACACATTAGATCTTGAAGGGATTTTAAAATCTGCTGCTGAAGGGTTCGATGGCGGTTACGCAATGTGTGGTATGCTTGGTCATGGCGACGCCTTCGTATTACGTGATCCCAATGGAATTCGCCCCGCATATTGGTATGAGGATGATGAGATTGTGGTTGCTGCATCCGAGCGTCCTGTAATCCAAACGGCCTTTAACCTCACCGCTGACAAAGTTCATGAGGTTGAGCCTGGCCATGCTTTAATTATCAAGCGTGACGGAACAACTTACATGCCTCGCATTCTCGATCCTGCACCACGTACAGCTTGTAGTTTTGAGAGGATTTATTTTAGTCGAGGCAACGATGTAGAAATCTACAAAGAGCGCAAAGCATTGGGGGAAAAGGTCGTTCCTAAAATTCTCGAAGCAATTGAACACGACCTTGACAATACCGTTTCGAGTTTCATCCCCAACACAGCTGAGGTTTGTTATTACGGAATGATTCAGGGGTTAGATAATGTCTTAAATATAAGTAAAATTGCTCGGATAAAAGGCCTCGGATCTCATCCCTCTGATGCGGATATTGAGAGTATTATGAACGAGCGCCTCAGAGTGGAGAAGGTGGCGATTAAGGATGCTAAGCTTCGAACATTCATTACGCAGGATGCTTCACGTGATGATCTCGTAGCCCACGTTTATGACATCTCTTATGGCTCGATAAGAAGAGGTAAAGACAACCTCGTAGTTATTGATGACAGCATCGTTCGCGGAACGACATTAAAACAATCCATCCTCAGAATCCTTGATCGCCTCGGACCCAAGTTAATCGTCGTCGCTTCAAGTGCTCCTCAAATCCGATTCCCGGACTGCTATGGGATCGACATGGCAAAAATGAATGATTTCATTGCATTCAGAGCAGCTGTAGCTTTATTGAAAGATCGCGGTCTTGAAAACGTTCTTAGCGACACATATGAGAAGTGTAAAGCAGAGCTAATGAAGCCTTTAGCAGAGATGCAAAATCCCGTAACAGCAATTTATGATCCATTTACCGCTGACGAAGTTTCTGACAAAATCTCTGAACTCCTAACTCCCAAAGGCATGGTTGCCGATGTGAAAATCATATTCCAAACCATTGAAGGACTTCACGAAGCCTGTCCCAATCACACCGGTGATTGGTATTTCACTGGAAATTACCCTACCCCAGGAGGACGTAGAGTTGTAAATCGCGCCTTCGTCAATTATATGGAGGGAAGCGACAAACGCGCTTACTAAATTTTTATAGAAGACTACTCTACAATTAATTGTTTTGTGGAGAGGTTCTCTAAACCACGCTTAGTTGTTACCGTATAAACACCTTTCGCCCAAGAGCTAACATCTATCATTCCAGAATTTATACTCGGGACAAGCTGTAGCGTTTCGATTAAACGACCTGTGATGTCGTGAATTTCAATTGCGTCCGTTGAGTGTGGAGACGATATCCCGCCGGCGAAAACAAATTGTACTTTCGAACTGGCTGGGTTAGGGAACATTGTAAAATCAATCTCGGTCGCTTCATGCTGAAGTTCTTCTAGTGCTACCGTGTAAGATTGAAGGATTTCTGTATAGTCCTGAATTGATGTGTCTTGTCCTTCTATAAGTTGAAAATGTGTGTGTGTGACCACTGGAACAAATGTCGTTCCTGAGTAAAACAGTGCTAAGTCAATTAAATAGGTTACCTCACCTGTCATTGAACTGTCCGTAATTGCTCTCGATATTGAAATCCTTGACACATCCTCCAAATGAACTCCTCCGGGAAGATCGAGGGTTCCATAACCATCTACTACACTTGATACAAGTCCTGATCTATGGGTTTCAATACCTAATATATTTAGCACTACATCAAAGGTGTCTGTCCATGTTTCACCAAATGAAAATGGGTACGGAAAGTAAACTTCAGAATCAGGATATGAGTAACTTACTCCACCTTCTACTCCACCGAAATACTCGTAAAAATCTGGTCCGTAGTTGTAGAATAACTGAGCTCCACCCGCTTCTAAAATCCAGTTGGCATTTGGAAAATCATCCTCAAATTGAGATGGAGAGGCGGACAGTACCTGCGCGTTGTAAGAGTTAACAGTAGTAAAAGCACTGTAATCCCAAACCATATTTTCTCCCGCTTCACCCGCTTCTGACAATTCTAATACGCCCATTGTATAGCCGTCACCAGATTGAAAAATTGGGGCAATCAGGGTTTGGGCTGTCGCCTGGTGGAAAGGAATAAATACTGAAAGTAAAACCGATAAAACCAGGGGGGTAATTGTAGTGCGCATTGAATAATTAATTATCTTGGACTCAAATATACCATCATTTACACATTCTATGATAGAATTTATATCTCAAACTTGGCCTTGGTACGTGGCCGGACCAGCCATCGGGCTGATGGTTCCTCTTCTTCTTCTTGTACTTAACAAGTCATTCGGGGTGAGTAGTTCGCTGAGGCATCTGTGTGCAATGTGTTCTATTTCTAAGGCTGATTATTTTAAGTACCGTTGGAAAAAAGAAGTTTGGAATTTACTCTTTGTTTTCGGGATATTTCTCGGAGCTTTATTTGTAGCTGAGTATTTACCAACGAATGAGCTTGTCGGTATTTCTGATGCTACGGTTACAAAGTTGAGTTCTTTGGGAATAAACGATTTTACCGGCCTTATGCCTTCACAAATATTCTCGTTCGATCACATCACCAATACTGCTACTCTTGTTTCTGTGATTCTCGGAGGATTCCTTGTGGGATTTGGAACACGCTATGCTGGGGGATGCACATCGGGTCACGCTATTATGGGTCTCAGCATGTTGAACCTCGGCTCGCTTGTCGCTGTTGTCGGATTCTTTGTCGGCGGACTCGCTGTTAGTTGGTTCGTTTTACCCTTCATTCTTGCATCACTATGAAACATCTACACGCACTACTTCTCGGGGCTCTTTTCGGAGGAATACTTGTTAAAGCTGAAGTCCTTTCATGGTTCAGAATACAGGAAATGTTTTGGTTCCAAAGCTTTCATATGTACGGAATAATCGGAAGCGCGATTGTTGTAGGGGCAATTTCTCTTCAAATCTTAAAGCGTCTTGAGGCCAAATCTATTTCTGGCGACCTCATCGATCCGGCAAATAAAAAATTCAATAGAAAAGGGAACTTAATAGGCGGAATTATCTTCGGGTGCGGTTGGGCATTAACGGGTGCTTGTCCAGGACCCCTTTACGCTCTTGTTGGGAGTGGGTATGGAATTATGCTGGTGTCCATCGTTTCCGCGATGATCGGAGTTGTAACATACGCGCTCCTAAAAGACAAACTTCCTCACTAAGCTTTTGGAAAAGGGAGGGGTAGCCCGTTCGTATCAGCAGGTTGTACCAAACGCAGAAAGCACAAGTAGTACATCCGCAACGTTAACATAGCCATCGCCATTTACGTCGTTTGAACAATCTGATACGCAACCAAACTCACTTAATACAGCGAGTATGTCGCTTACGGTAACGACCAAGTCACCATTGAGATCTCCAAAGCATCCAGTGTTTGTTTCTTCAATGCATGGGTTGAAAAGGGATGTCAGCGTAGTCTGAAGAGCATCATTTACCACATCTACCGCTTGAGAAATACATACCATTCCATTTGCCGATCCTATCCAATGAACACGAAGAAAAGGAGTGTAGACGATATTCTTTGGGATCGAAGTACCATCGTAACTTAGAGAAAGTACATCTATTCCTCCCGGTACGTGAGACGGTGTTCCTGAGTAAAGAAGAGGGTCGACCAAGCTCTCTGTTTGAGAGATTTGAATGCCGTCGAACTCAAGATGGTAAGCGTAGACTCTGTTGTCAGGGTTCAGAAGGTGAACGTCAAAATATTGTAAATCCCAGTTCACACTTGCGATGGTAAATTCAACATTGTCAAACGGATTTTCAATCGCCACAGTCGGAAAGTCACAATGGGTATGTACTCCCGAACTATCTGGATGAGCGTGTGCTGAATTCCAATACTGGCAATCTGCAATCGTAGCAGCATCAACTACGTTTATTAAACCATCAGAATTAATGTCATTACAATCAGTCAGTGGTATATCTGCTCCCAAAATTCCTTCTGTATACAACTGAGCGTCGGTCAAGTCTTGGTCAAAGTCTGCGTCGATATCTCCCATTAAGGTTGATCCTCCACAAGTTCCGGTACAGTCATTCAAGGTAGTACCATAAGGCTCTCCTGAACAATCCGTGAAAACTGGACAATCCGTGAGAATACTTACATTGTATCCACTTGTTCTATCTACTTCAATACAAACAACACCCCAGTTGTTGTCCGTGTTTGTTTCGTAATGGCCTAAAGCGTCAGGGGCGTAATCCCAATTTACACGAACCACTAGACGATACTGTCCGTCAGGCACATCTGTAACGTCAATCCATTGGCAACTGAGCCCGCTAGAGTAAATATCTCCGCAACCAGCAGTAATACCCATCGTTGAACATCCGTATGTTGCAGATCCTCCTCCACTACATTCTAAATCCATAACACAAAATCCATTTTTAAATCCCACAGGAATGAATCCTCCGTCCATGTCAAATAAATCATATTTAGCATAACCATCATAATGCCAGTGATTGTGACAATCGCCCCATTCAAATTGTGTAGACTCACCCCCACTTTGGCCTATATAGTAGTCGAGGTCCCCAATATTCTTAATGTGTGTTGTGAACCTGATGATTTCCCTCTCGCCAAAACCATTTAAGCACCCCTCTTCGATATAACAATCTGTTTCATTAACCTGCATGGTTGTTGCATACAGAGAGCTCGTAATCGCGTCAGTTACAATTGTAAGGTCTGGCCCATTACACATAGGGTCTCCTTCGTAAATACATGTCCCATTGTCAACTTCAGCTGATGGACTGTAGTTACAGGCTGTCGAATCCATGCATCCTTCAGGCGGACCTATAAAAGAAAAATCCCATTCAAAAGATCCACAACTCGCATCCAAAGATGCCCAACGTATCCACATCTGTTCTCCTCCAACTAACAATGCCGTAATTGCAGCCTCATCGCCGCAACCACCTTGCATATTGTCGTAATAAATCGTGCCCTCATTTGTATCCCCAAAGTTGTTCATATTACAATAGTCGTAGATAAAAAGGGTTGTATTGCATGCTGCTCCACAAGAGCTGAATAAATACATTCCGTTTGCTGGAGCGGTAAACGTGTACCAGAAGTTGTCTGATGCTTGAGCCACAACTCCATAATCTGCGTCTGTCAAAACAACCGCATCGTTGCAAGTAGTTCCTGGAGCACAATCAAACATAACGATATCCTGATAGCCAAAATCTCCGCCCGTCGCTACTTCAATAGAGTCAATCAATAGAATAAAATCTCCATTACCATAGCCGCAACATATACCATCTCCATAGCTGTCGTCTATCACAAACTGCAAACAAGACGGGTCTCCTGTATTGGGAATACATATGGTGTCCGAATAGGTTGTGTTGGTTTCTGAGTAGGGTCCTCCTGTTAAGAGAGTGCCACTTGCGTCGGACAAAGTCCATGTTGTTTCACCTGGATAGTTGTCCGTTAATATTTGGACAACAACCTCTGATTCTCCTTCAATGCATTGGGCTGAAATAGAAACGGAAATAGAAACGGAAAAGAGGAGGATAATTCCAGAAAGGAGAATAGAGATTTGATTGTTCATAGGGATCAATGCTTAATTGTTCTAATTTAGGACGCAAAAAACCATCTTATAGTTGCTTGAAAAATGGTTCTTGGGATGCTGTGTTGGATTTAACCCGAGCAGGCCTGACCGAAAGCCCCAAGTATTTGCAAGAGGTCTCCTACTGTTACCGCTCCATCAGCATTGACGTCTTCTGGGCAAAACGCACCATATACACAAGCCCCTGAATCCACATTGGCCCAAGCTATATAATTGAGGGCTCCCGAATCGAGACATCCAGCAAACTGGCAAGTTCCATCGTCATCGTTCGCGGCGGCGTCATAATTTGACGCCCCCGGATAAGTGCATCCGGCTACTAGGACAGGCGGGACGTAATCAAGGTTTCTAAATTCTTTAATCACATTGGGGCCACTTCCAGGATAGCTACCGCCATTTAGCGCCATATACACTGCTCCCGTTACTGGATTAACACAGACGTCTCTTACACGTTGGTTGAAAGAAGAAAAGTATTGGACTTCAGATGTGATAGAAGTTCCTTCTTCGTTAAGATGCATTACGCTAAGTCTTTCATATTGTCCTCCAAGGCCTCCAAGGACAGAGAGTAGAATGCTGTTTTGCCACTCTGGAATAGCGGGGTGATTGTAGTATTCCATTCCGTTTACAGCAACGCAGGGGCTCCAGGTGAAAACGGGTTCTGCAACATTGTTTGCAGAGCAGAAGGTGTTTTCATTTGATGAATTGCAAACTCCCTCAACGTTAGGCCAACCATAGTTGCGATTTGGCTGGATAAGGTTAAGTTCATCATTGTTGCTTTGGCCATGCTCAGAGCTATAGACGATTCCGCCAGGTCCAGCACAGAGCCCTTGTGGGTTTCTGTGGCCGAAACTATAAACATAGCTGCCGGGAATTGGATTGTCTGAAGGCACAGATCCGTCTAAATTTATCCTCAGTACTTTTCCTTTTAAAGAATTAATGTTCTGAGAAGACGCACCACCATCTCCAGTATCCCCTGTAGTCATCAGCAGTGTGTTGTCTGGAAGGACTAACAATCGACTTCCATTGTGGATGCCTCCTGCTTGCAAGCTCAAAAGCTGTTGTTCGTTCACCAGTGAGCTTCCGTTCCAATCAAACGAGCTTAGATATTCCGTTCCGTTAAAACTAGAACCAGAACAGTAAACGATATAAACTTTGGGGGTGCTCGCCCAATTTGGATCCATTGCCATTCCTAGCATTCCTGGCTCTCCAGATCCACCGTTCATCACTGCTTTTGAAAGAACGACTGTGGAAGCACCCGTTTCAGGATTGATTCGGGTCACCGTTCCCTGTCTACTTGTAACCCAAACATGATCGTCTGGGCCCCAGAGCACTTCCCAAGGGAGGTTAATGCCTGAAATCAATGTTGATTCTGTGAGGGTGGTGGAACCTACTTGATGGGTGGTTTGGGCGAAAGAAAAACTACAAGCTAAAAAACCCGTAAATAGGCAGGAAATAAATAGAAAATTCTTCATGATGTGGTGGTAAGTTACGTATTTATTTGAAATACGCCAGAATGAGTTTTAGGAGTTGCATCTTTGTATTAAATATTTATAATTGAATTTATATGAACCTCAGCTCTAAACAATCCATAATTGCCATTGTGGTTTTAGCAGTAATTTGTCTTTTCCTAGGGATTCAGCTTTTTGTGGGAGGGGAAAAGTTTAAAGACTTGTCCGGTGATTATAGCCGGCTTGAAATGGACAAAGAACAAGTTGTTTTCGATTTAGAGAAAATGCGATTTTCGTATGATACACTCAATATTGAAAATTCTATGATGCTCGCTGAGATCTCCGCCCAGCGAGATAAAATTGACGGCTTAATTACCAGTGTAAAAAATGGAAATTGGGAGCTCGGAAAAGCTAAAAAAGAAGCGACAACATTAAGGGTAATCATGAAGGGTTATATTGTAACCATCGACTCTATAAATCAGCTCAATCAGGCGTTAACTGAAGAAAATACTGCTATGCGAGACCGGGTTAAAGAAGTGCAGGGGAGAAACGATAAACTCGAAGAGCGCCAAGAAAACATGGAGGATATTATTGAAGTTGGAAGGATCCTTCAATGCACCGAAATAAACGTTGTGGGAATTCGGGTGTTGTCTTCTGGAAGACAGCGAGAGACAACAAGGGCTGACAGAGTGGAGATGATTAAGGTTTGTTTTACACTTCTAGAAAACAAGATTGCAGAACCCGGAAACAAAGTCCTAAACCTAAGAATTACGGATTTAGAAGGCAAAGTGTTGTTGTCAAATGGTGATGGGGCACATAGCGCTACTAGAAATATTGATTATTCTAATGATCGATTAGATGCCTGTGTGTTTTATTCTGTAGATCTAGAAACCAACGCATTAATTCCTGGCGAATACACTGTGGAAATCTTAGAACAAGAAACGCCAATTGGATCAAGTCTTTTGAATTTAAGGTGAGGTAGATAAGCTTTTTGTTCATGTTGCATTCGTTTAAAAAGTTGTGACCTACAGGTATAAAGTCTTCTAAGATCCTACCCACTATTCAGCGGACTTTCGGCTGATGGATCAAACAACATTAGAAATTGGACGAATTGGGGAAGACATTGCTCAGAAATATCTTTCGTCATTGGGGTATGAAATCTTAGAGCAAAATTGGCGGTGGCGCAATTGTGAAATTGACATTATCGCAATCCACCAAGATAAAATTGTTTTTATTGAGGTGAAAACCCGTGGTAGAAATCGGATAGATCAGGGCGTAGATATCTCACTTCGTCAGAGGAAACGAATCATCAATGCTGCTAATTCCTATTTATTGAAAAAGGGGGAGATTAAACTTGAAGCTCGGTTTGACCTTGTAAGGGTTAGAAAAACGAATGGCGATTGGTGGGTCGAACACATTGATGGGGCTTTCGAAGTTGTATAATTCTTAGAGGTATGAAACCGAGTGATGTATCTTTGCAGCTCAATATTTATTGTAAGATGAAAAAGTCAACAGGTTCAGGCCGCCGAGGAGGCGCCCGAAGAACCAAACCCGAGTCGAAGTCGTTTAGCCCTAAACGTAAGCTCTCACAAAACAGCACTAAAAATTCTGAGTCAGAGAAACCCAGTGCTACTGAAGAAAGTAAAGGGTATCCAAAGTCCAAGTCTGGAGGGAAATATGTGGCGAAGGGAAAGAGCATCCTTAAAACAAGAACCGGGAGTTACAGACCCGATTTAAGGCGCAACAAGGTTGAGAAACGTCAGCCATTACCTGATTCAAATGCTCCTATGAGACTTAACCGTTATGTCTCTCAAGCTGGTATTTGCTCAAGAAGAGACGCTGATGTGTTAATCGCCGCTGGAGTTGTCAGTGTTAATGGCGAAGTCATCACCGAGATGGGATATCGGGTTAGCCAAACTGACAAGGTTCAGGTTGAAGGAGATACGATTAAGGCCGAAGCTAAAAGGTATATTTTATTAAATAAACCTAAGAATTTCTTGGCGACCGAAGAAGATCCGCAAGGGAGAAGGACTGTTATGCAGCTAATTCGTGGGGCTTGTAAAGAGAGGGTTGTTCCGATTGGAAGACTAGATAGAGACACCACTGGTTTGTTAATGTTCACGAACGATGGGGAGATGGCAAAAAGGCTCACTCATCCTAAAGTTGGTGTAAGAAACCTTTATCATGCTAGCTTTAAAGAAAAGGTAAGTCAGGGTGATTTAGATAAGATGCTTGAAGGATTTGAATTAGATGGGAAGTTCGTGAAGCTTAATAAAGCTAGTTTCGTGAAGAGCGATCCGAGAGAGGTTGGTGTGGAGATTCACTCTGGAAGAAATCGAATCGTTAAAAGAATTTTTGAACATTTCGGATATAAGGTTACAAAATTAGATCGAGTGATTTTTGCATGTCTTACTAAGAAAAATGTTCCACGTGGGCATTGGCGACACTTGACTGAGGAGGAGATGAATATACTAAGAATGACAACATAGGCGTATTGGTAAAGATGTCAGATAGCTTAGTAATTATTCCTACATACAACGAAAAAGAAAACGTTGTAAAAATGCTCGAAACTGCAATGGCGATCGAGCCGTTTTTTGATGTTCTTATCGTTGATGACGGCAGTCCCGATGGAACAGCTGAGCTTGTCAAAGATGTTTCTACAAAATTTAAAGACCGGATTTTTATTCTCGAACGCAAGGGAAAGCAAGGGTTAGGAACTGCGTACATCGCCGGTTTTAAGTGGGCGTTAAAAAAAGACTACGCTTATATCTTTGAAATGGACTGTGATTTTTCGCACAATCCTCAAGATTTAATCCGACTTAGAGAAGCGTGTGTTGGAGGGGCGGATGTCGCTGTCGGTTCAAGGTATGTAAAAGATGGGGGGGTTGTAAACTGGCCACTCGGAAGAAGGTTAATCAGTCGAGGGGCATCTGTCTATGTAAACATGGTTTTGTGGCTTGGCGTGAGGGATGGTACAGCGGGTTTTGTTGCTTATAGAAGGAGTGTTTTAGATGCCATAGCCCTAGATTCAGTTGAGTTTATAGGCTATGCATTCCAAATAGAAATGAAGCTACGGGCAAAACGAAAGGGGTTTAAAATTGTCGAGGTGCCTATTGTGTTTCGCGACAGGATTCTCGGTACATCTAAGATGAGTTTAGATATTTTTAATGAAGCTTTTTTCGGAGTTTTAAAAATGAAAATTCGCTTGAAAAATGGCCGCTAAAAAAACACTGTTTCGTGGAGCTCACATTGTAAATGAAGGGAGGGTTGTTGTCGGAGATGTACTCGTAATTGGGGATCGTATAGCTAAAATTTTAGAACGAAATAGTGGTGGGATCTTTAACTCCGGTGAAATTGAAGGTGCAGAACATATAGATTCAAATGGGTTTTGGCTTATGCCTGGGTGTATAGATGACCAAGTACATTTTAGGGAGCCTGGATTAACACATAAAGCAGAAATTAAAACTGAATCGGCGGCGGCGGCAGCAGGCGGTATTACTTCATTTATGGAGATGCCTAACACTGTGCCTCAAGCATTAACTCAAAGGCTACTTGAAGATAAATATGAGCGGGCAGATGAGGTTTCTGCAGTCAATTACAGCTTCTTTATGGGTGCCAGTAACGGCAACATCTCAGAGGTGCTTAAAACAGATCCAGCAAGGGTGTGTGGGGTTAAAGTCTTTATGGGATCCTCCACTGGAGATATGCTTGTTGATGAAGAAAAAGTGTTAGAAGGGATTTTTAAAGAAAGCCCAACACTTGTAGCTACACATTGTGAAGAAGAATCCATAATTAGAACCAACCTTGCAATAGCTCGGGAAAGATGGGGTGAAAACGTTCCAATGGACCAACACCATCTGATCAGAAGTGCTGAAGCTTGTTATAAAAGCTCTTCGAAAGCTGTTGAGTTAGCTTCCCGATTAGGGACTCGCCTTCATGTGCTACACATTTCGACAGCAAAAGAGTTGGATCTATTTGATGGAACTAAACCTCTCTCTGAAAAGCTCATTACTGCCGAGGCGTGCATACATCACATTTGGTTTACTGATGCAGATTATTCAAAAAAAGGCACATATATTAAATGGAATCCTGCTGTGAAAACTCTAGGGGACCGAGAGGCGATAAGAGCTGCTCTTTTAGATGGGCGGATTGATGTTATAGCCACAGACCATGCCCCTCATAGTATCGAAGAAAAGAACGGAAAGTATTTTTCTGCTCCTTCTGGCGGGCCTTTAGTGCAGCATGGTTTACCGGCAATGTTAGACTTGGTACACGAGGGTAAAATAACTGTTGAAAGGGTTGTTGAGTTGATGTCACATCGTGTGGCAGAGTGTTTTAAACTTTCAGAAAGAGGCTATATCCGCGAAGGCTACAAAGCTGATTTGGTACTTGTTAACCCTGATGCTGAGTGGACTGTTACTGGTGAAAACATCATGTATAAATGCGGTTGGTCTCCTTTTACTGGACATAAGTTCAAGTCTCATGTTGTAGGTACATGGGTGAACGGAGTGAGGGTTTGGGATGGAGTGAGTATCTTAACTAAGAATGGCAATCATGCCGGTGAGCGCCTAAAATTTAACCGGTAAACGAAATGGTTAAGGTTAAATTCACTTCTATTTTACTATTGTTATTTGTGATGGGCTCAGGTGGATGTGCAAATGACATTCGGGATAAAGCTGATGTGATCGCTCCAGATGGCGTATTAGAAAAAGGCGAGTTTGTAAATGTTTTAGCGGACATTCAACTTATCGAAGCTGCTTCAAAAAACCGAGTTTGGAGAAACGATGATGTCGATAAAAGATTAGGGGAAGCGTACAACGAAGTGTTCAGTAAACACAATATAACTGAAATTCAGTTTAAGGCCAGTCATCGTTGGTGGTGGAATCACCCCGTTGCGATGAAAGGGGTTCTGCTAGAGGTAACAGAAAAAATTACTCAACTAGAAATTGAGGCGAGATAGTTTTCTGCTGTTCTTGAAATGGCTTTGTTTACAGGTTCGTATTCCCATTTAACACCTTCTTTAGCCAATACCCGTTCAATTTTTGAGCCGTCATACTGGATGATTAACCGCGACATTTTAAGGCTGGATTTTGTAGCTAAAGCTCTCTTACCTGTAAGTTTTTCAACAAGCCAAAACACCCTCCATACAAGAGCAGACATCCATGGTTTAACAACATGAAATGGGGGCTTTACTTTTAGTGCTATCGCTATTTCACTCATTAAACTTTTGTAACTGCGGTTTTCTGAATTTAGCAGGATTCTTTCGCCTCTAACATTGTTGTCCGCAAGTAAAACACAGGCTTTTGCAACATCGCTTGAAGAAACATAACCGCTTGAACCTGATGGGTAAAACGAAAGACCTGCGTGAATTTGAGGGAAAAGCTCTGCTGAGCTCCTTGTAAAGTCACCCGCGCCAATGATGATGGAGGGATTTACAACCGCAACGCTCAACCCCTCTTCTTGTCCACGCCAAACCTCAAGTTCCGCAAGATACTTACTCCTCGAATACCCGGTTACGCCTAGCCCATCTTCAAAAGGAGTTTCCTCATCAACAATTTTGTTTTCTTGCCTCCCTAAAGCCGCTACAGAACTAACATACACGAGGGTTTTTACATCCTGATGAAGCATGGCGTTTACCATGTTTTTCGTGCCTTCGACATTGGTCTCTAAAAGTGAAACTGCATCCAAAGGGTGGAAAGAAACCAAAGCTGCAACATGAAACACTCTATCGCAGCCCTCAAGTGAAGATTCTAACGACTGGGGGTCGTTTAATTCTCCTTCCACCCACGTTAATCTATCTAAAGAAAGGCCTCTTGAGGTTATTAGATTCTCTACGGAGGTAACATCGGAATTGGTTCTGCAAAGAGCCTTCACTGAGTGGCCCGCTGAGATTAGTTGAGACGCCAATTCTCTTCCTACAATACCTGTTGCGCCGGTGATGAAATCCATGGCGGCAAAGGTAGTTATCTTTGAAGTTGATTTGGTTTAAATGAAGCCCTTAGAACACATACAAAATATTCTTGCGAGGCTGCCTAACAAGCCTGGTATTTATAAGCATTTTGATGCTGAAGGGACCATTATATACGTGGGGAAAGCGAAGGATTTGAAAAAACGGGTGAGTAGTTATTTCAACCGCAAGAATTATGAAAATGGGAAGACGCGTTTGTTGGTTAGGAAGATTGCTGACATTCAGTGGATTGTTACGCCTACAGAGCAGGACGCTCTACTGCTTGAAAACAATCTAATAAAAGAGCATTGGCCGGTCTATAATATCCTCTTGAAAGACGATAAAACATTCCCTTATATTGTGATTAAGAAGGAGCGATTCCCGAGGGTGTTTTCTACGCGAAGGGTGATGAATGATGGGGGAGAATATTTTGGTCCATTTACGAGTATTCGGAGCATGAGAACGGTGTTAGACCTGTGTCAGAAACTTTATCCGATAAGATCGTGTTCCCTTTCACTTACTGAGAAAAACATTACCGGAGGTAAATTTCGTGTATGCCTTGAGTACCATATAGGAAATTGTCTGGGCCCTTGTGTGGGACACCAAACCGAGGATGATTACGATCTCAGCATCCAATCTATAAGACATGTCTTGAAGGGGAACTTAAAAGTTGTTCGTAAAGTTTTAAAGTCTCAAATGGATTTAGCGGTGAAAGATCTGGCTTTTGAAAAGGCGGAAGTGATTAAATCAAAACTCAATTCGCTAGACAAGTATCAAGCAAAAAGTACTGTGGTACACCCTAAAATTGATGGGGTAGATGTCTTTACCATCGTTGGAGATGATAGTTTTGCCTATGTAAATTGTTTGCTAATTGTCGCTGGCGCAATTATTCGTGGGTCTAGTTTTGAGGTTAAGCGTAAGTTGGGCCAAACCAATGAAGAGTTGTTAGAATCTTCTATTCCGCTAATCAGAGAGAAATTCAACAGTTCCAGTCGGGAAGTCTTTACATCTATTCAGGTGAATGTTGCTTTAGAAAATGTGACTTTTTCTATGCCCTTAAAAGGAGATAAAAAAAGACTCATTGAGATGTCTGAGCAAAATGCGAGACTTTACATGAAAGATCGACAAAAACATCAAGAACAGATTGATCCAGAAGCAGCTTTAGATAGGCTTATGGCAACAATGAAGGCAGATTTGCGGCTAACCAGTCAGCCAAGGCATATCGAGTGTTTTGACAACTCAAATTTGCAAGGCACTAACCCCACTTCAGCCTGTGTGGTATTTCGAAATGGGAAACCTTCAAAACGAGATTATAGAAATTTCAATATAAAAACCGTCGAAGGGCCGGATGATTTCGCCAGCATGAAGGAAGCGGTATACAGGCGTTACGACAGGTTGTATAGGGAGGGCGGTGAAGATGGGCTACCCGAACTTATAGTAATTGATGGTGGGAAAGGCCAGGTAAGCCACGCCATGGAGGCTATCGATGAGCTTAATTTAAGAGGGAAAGTTGCGGTAGTCGGAATCGCAAAAAGATTAGAGGAGTTGTTTTTCCCAGGAGATTCCGCCCCTATTTATCTCGACAAGAGATCGCCCACGCTAAAGGTGATTCAAAATATGAGAAACGAAGCTCATCGGTTTTCATTAACTCATCACCGCAAAAAGAGAAGCCTGTCATCCACCGCATCAATATTGGACAATATCCCGGGTGTTGGGGAAGCTACAAAAAGGAATTTACTTGTAGAATTTGGCTCCGTTTCGAAAATTAAAAATGCCCGTTTAGAAGATTTAAAAGCTGTTTGTAGTGATCGAGTGTCACAACAAATAATTTCCTTTTTTAAGGAAAACAAAAGTTAAAATTCAAATCGACGTCCCAATTTATTTCCTCCTGCTTTTCTATATGACTGGACGATGTCTGAAATTATTTCGGATGCTGGAAGAATGTTTTTGAGAAGGGATGAAATTTGGCCTATTTCTAACTCCCCTTTTTCAAGGTCTCCCTCAAACATTCCCTTTTTTGCTTTTCCTTTTCCTAAAATTTCAGACAGTTGCTCTGGAGTTGCGCCGTTCTCTTTGGCTTCAGAAAGCTCCCTAAATAAATCATTGTGAAGCATTCTAACGGGCGTTAGTTCTTTAAGGGTCAGAGTTGTATCACCCTCGCCGGATGCGACAACCGCCTCTTTAAAAGCAATGTGAGCAGATGACTCTTCGCAGGCAACAAACCTTGAACCAAGTTGAGCCCCTTCAGCTCCCAATACCATCGAAGCAAGAACTGACTTTCCGTCAGAGATACCACCAGCAGCAATTACAGGGATGGAACAGGCGTTCGAAACAGAGGGGATAAGGCACATCGTTGTGGTTTCCTCACG
>Ga0308020_1000132_pt1 | contig 21926 bp, 19 predicted proteins | sample Neamet349_FD_201302 | JGI IMG/M metagenome (GOLD analysis project Ga0308020, IMG submission 201302) | Marine microbial communities from water near the shore, Antarctic Ocean - #349 | ecosystem: Environmental > Aquatic > Marine > Unclassified | place: Southern Ocean | collected 2014-10-02
GAGTAATACTCGACTTAAGCATTTTTAGAACGAGAGCCCCTGGTGCTATAAACCCATCCTGAGCCATGGTTCCAACTTGGTAGGTGTTACCGTCTAAAGTGTACTCGTACGCTACTCCCAGTACTTCGGCGTTATTTAACGACTGACGCAGGGAGATGAAACCGAGCTTAGAGTTGTATGAGAATTCTGAGGGGTTCAGCATTCTAGCATTTCCTACTCTCTCGAAGTGAACGCCCTGTTCGAAGACTTCGCCAGGCAAGGCCGGCTGATTATACATAGAGTTAATAGCAGCGTTAGCTCCCGTGAAACTCATCACGTCGGGGTTGTTTACTAGATCTGAAAATATATCGTTGTTATCGTTATTAGACGCCCTGTTACTCGTAGGTGTAGAGTTATTCGTAAGGTCAGCCATAGGAAGGTTAGATGACATATAATCCGGGTGCTCACCTAAGTCAGTAACCGCGATAATATTTCTAACATCCTGTGTGTTAGCCTGAGTGTTTACAACCCAAACCTCTATTCTGTTTATTGCCGAACCAGAACTAGGGACGGGCAATGACCGCATCGCATTGTCGTACTGACTTCTGAAATACTGGGATAGGAAGTAGTGCCTGTTAGTTTCGTAATCGTCAGCTCGGATGTCGAATTCTTGGGTTTGGGCTCCGCCCTCTACCTCAATTTCCTTACGCTCTCCCTTCTGCTGAGAAATAATCGTCGAATTGTAAAGGCGTCCCCACTGCGTATCGAGCTTCACGCCGAACAGACTTTGAGAACCCGTGATAAGAGTCCCTTGAAGAGGAAGGGAGATATTACCCGCCTCGATGTTCTTCAGGATATCGTCCTCATCACCCTGGAAACCGATGTTCATTTGGTTTTCGAAATCGAAGAGGGACTCGGTGTTGTATTGAGTACCCAGTTCGATCTTATCTCCAATTTTTCCGGTGATATTTAACTGTATGCGTTGATCGAAAGCAAATGTTGTTACTCTCCTTTGACGTTCTGGGATCCGTGGGTTCTCTGTATTAGAACTGTTGATTCCGAAGGTGAGTTCAGCAGAACCCTGCGGAATAATCTCGATTTCGTTCGTGCCGAATAGCATCTCGAAAAGTTCACTATCTATTTCTAGTTTAGGTGCGAATGCTCTGTTAGCATCATCGTCCTCTCCTTGCAAGTCATCCCAAAACTCACTCAAGTTCCCTTCCATATCGTAATTCAAATACTCATCGAGAGAGAATAGAGAAGATGGACGGAATTCTAAAGTATCGCCTATGGTTTGTTGAACAATGTACTGCCCTGTGATGGGGTCGTACACTACACCGTAATTAATGTTTATGGGCCAGTCCAGACTTATACCACCTGGGTTTTCTATGGGGTTAAAAGCATCTTCACCACCGTGAGGAAGGGGAAGGTCTATGATGGTGGAATCAGAAGTGTTCTCGTCTTGGGTTTGGGCGTGAGCCTGAAGGTCGCAAAAAAGCAATGTCAACAAAATACCAATAGTGGCAAATATGCTTACGTTATTCTTCACTTTTTAATCTTTTTAAAGCTTCTTTAACGCTTGTTTAATTAACACTTCCAGAGCTAACGAACCATCCGTATTTTGAATAATACTATCAAGAGTTTTATCCACTCGTTTTTTATCAAAACCTAAAGAAGTCAATGCAGATAACGCTTCATTCTTAATAGTATTGTGCGGCGAAGATATTTCAGATTTAACACCACCACCTCCTGTATCGGCTCCAACTTTATCCTGAAGATCGATAATAATCCTAGATGCTGTTTTCGCGCCTATTCCCTTCACCTTCTTCATTGCATCTACGTCGCCCAGGGCTATAACTTCAGTAGTACTTGCCGGGTCCATAGCCGAGAGAATTAATCTAGCCGTGTTGGCACCTACTCCGCTTACACTGACGAGAAGAAGGAAAAGCTTCCTTTCTTCAACTGTTGCGAAACCGAATAAGGTTTGAGAATCTTCGCGAACCACCATGTGAATAAAAAGGAATGCTTCCTCAGCTTCTGGTATCTCTTCAAAAGTCGTGAGACTTATTGAAATTAAATAACCGACACCGTGGCAATCAATTACGACATGAGTGGGGTGCTTCTCTACTAGTTTACCGTGTAAGTGATGAATCATGAGAGAGATTTGTTTTGGGCGTCTACAACTGCAATCCTCACCATATCTACAATTTCCTTAGCCGATGAACCCATTTGAAGAATGTGCACGGATTTTTTCATACCTAAGAGTACCGGACCTTGAGCCTCGATACCACCCATTTCCTTCAACAGTTTATACGAGATGTTTCCAGCAGAAAGGTTAGGGAAAATCAATGTGTTTACCCTTCTCTGATGTAATGTCGAGAACGGGAAAGTCTCAGAAAGCATTTCTGAATTAATCGCGTAGTTAGCTTGTATTTCTCCATCGACGATCAAATCTGGATGATCCCTGTGAAGAATCTTTGCCGCCTTAGACATCTTCACTGCATCTTCACCTTTAGATGATCCGAAGTTGGAATAACTCAGTAGAGCTATACGCGGAACTATCCTAAACCTTCTAACAGCTTCAGCCATCAAAAGCGTAATCTCAACTATTTCCTCTGCTGTAGGATTAACATTTACCGTTGTATCTGCGAAGAACATCGGGCCGGATTTAGTCTGCATGATATACATTCCAGCAACCTTGTTAACTCCAGCTGCTTTACCTATCACCTCCAGAGCTGGACGTATCACGTTAGGGTAATTGCGTGTGAGTCCAGACACTAAAGCATCAGCTTCACCACTCTCCACTAACATCGCTCCGAAGTAGTTTCTTTGACGCATATTCCTTTCAGCTTCAATAGCCGTTAGTCCATGCCTCATGCGTTTCTCGTGAAGTATCTTCCCGAAACGCTCCCTTCTCTCAGCTTCATCTTTAGATCTAGGATCAATAATCGTCGCTGTGCTAAGTTGTAGTTGATGCTCCTCTATAATCGCATCGATTCTCTTCTTTCTTCCGATAAGAATAGGATGAGCTATACCCTCATCGACAGCTTGTTCTGCTGCCTTTAGAACTTTATAGTGTTCTGCTTCTGCAAAAACTACCCTCTTAGGACTTTTAATAGCTCTATTACTCAGTGAACGAGAAAAGTTAGTCGCTTGGCCGAGTCGCTGAAGTAGTGATTGCTCATAAGCATCCCAATCCTCAATAGGTTCTTTTGCAACTCCAGATGCTATGGCTGCTTTAGCTACTGCAGGGGCTATAGCAGAAATAAGTCTAGGGTCTAATGGTTTAGGAATAATAAGATGTCTTCCGAAGACTAATGACTGTTCATCATACGCCTCGCTAACTTCGTCAGGGACTGTCGCTTTTGCAAGGTCAGCAATAGCTCGCACAGCCGCAAGTTTCATTTCATCATTAATCGCTGTCGCTCTTACGTCTAACGCGCCTCTGAAAATAAATGGGAATCCGAGTACATTATTAACTTGGTTAGGATGATCACTCCTTCCTGTGGCCATAATGATATCATCTCGCGCTGCGATTGCTTCTTCGTATGGAATCTCTGGCTCTGGATTCGCTAGCGCAAACACAATAGGATTAGCAGCCATCCCTTTAATCATACTTCCATCAACTAACCCACCTCTACTCAGTCCTAAAAACACATCTGCACCTACTAACGCTTCTTTAAGTGAATCGTACTTATTCTCTGTGGCAAAGGTTTCTTTCCTTCCATCTAATCCTTCCCTACTTGAATTGACATGACCCTTACTATCGAAAACAGCAATATTCTTTAGTTCTAATCCCAGCTTCATGTATAGCTCAAGGCATGACATAGCAGCAGCTCCTGCTCCACTCACCACTATCCTCGTATCCTTAATATCTCGCGCTGTAAGTTCAAGCGCATTTAAAAGCGCAGCTGCAGAAATAATAGCCGTACCGTGCTGATCGTCGTGCATCACAGGTATGTCTAACTCCTCCTTCAATCTTCTCTCAATCTCAAAAGCTTCGGGGGCTTTAATATCCTCGAGGTTTATCCCACCGAAAGTAGGGGCTATAGCTTTTACTGTTTGAATGAAAACCTCCACATCTTCCGTATCAACCTCTATATCGAATACATCAATGTCTGCAAAGACTTTAAATAGGAGACCCTTCCCTTCCATAACCGGTTTCCCAGCAGCAGCTCCAATATTTCCAAGCCCCAGAACCGCCGTTCCATTGCTAATTACAGCTACAAGATTACCCTTCGCAGTGTATTTGTAAACGTCATCCGGATTTTCAGCTATCGCGAGACATGGCTCTGCCACACCAGGACTATACGCTAGAGATAAATCTCTTTGCGAACTATAAGGCTTTGTGGGAACTACCTCGATTTTTCCTTTGCGGCCACGTGAGTGGTAATCGAGCGCGTCTTGTTTATTAGGTTGCTGCATGAGCGAGCTACTATCTAATTACAACAAATCGCTTTGTTGAAGCGGAATGACCGTCCACTACAAGAGTAGAAAAGAAAATTCCAGCCATAAAATCTGAAGACTCAAGTTGAATTGATCCATTCATTACAAGGTCAGTTGTTTCTGAAAGAATCTTTCCTGTAACGTCTCTAATAATGATGGTGCCTGTAGAACCCTGAGGAATAGAAAAGTCAATACTTCCTTGATCTACTAACGGATTAGGGTACACAGCAGAAATAGACATTTCGATAGGTGTCATCACCTCCACCGCTGCTGTCGCTGTTACTACATATGTTATCTGACCACAATTTCCACCGGACACGTCTCCTACTGGGTGGAAACAATATTCAAAAGTAGTGGTGCCTATGACATCATTAGGGTAGAAATATGCAATGAAAGTGTCGTTAGTGGTTACAGGCTGCATATTAACTAAAAGAGATGAATTAGTGGATGATGCGTCTGTGCCGTAGTTATAGCACAAAGGACCCCAACAAAATTTTTCATAAGAGCCTTCAGCACCTAAAACGAAAGGGTAGTTGTATGGTGTAACGGTAGATACATAAGTTCGTGAGCACATTAGCTCCAAGGGAATAAATGTGTCATTAAAAACGTCCCAGTGAGCTACAATCTCCTCAGAACCTACTTCATCGAGAGCTACAAATATCGTGTCGTTAGGAATAATCAGTGTAAGCTGAGCATTAACACCGCCAAATGCGAGCATTAGCAGCACAAATGTTAAAGTTTTGAGTTTGGTACAAATCATGTAAGCAAAGGTAAGTCATACTATATGAGAAGAATGACGTTTCTTTGCAACCTATCTTAAGAAATAGAAAATGAAACATCTATATATTTTTACGCTTTTGGTTTTCTGTTTAAGCATCAATGCTTCAGCCCAAACCATACCTACTGTCCAATTAGAGAATCTCGCCGGAGAGACTATAAACACTGGTGATTTAGACAATGACGGGGCACCTATTATTATTTGTTTTTGGGCTACCTGGTGCAGTCCGTGCAAGCGTGAATTGAATAACTACATGGATTTTTACGCTGACTGGCAGGATGAAACTGGAGTGAAATTAATAGCAGTTAGCATAGATGATTCTAGATCTATCAGCCGAGTTGCACCTTATGTTATGAGTTCAGGGTGGGAGTACGAAGTGCTCCTCGATCCAGGCAAGGAATTCGCAAGAGCGATGCAGGTAATTAATGTACCTCACACATTCTTGGTGGACGGTAGCGGAAAAGTGGTTTGGTCTCATAACAACTACGCAGAGGGAGATGAGGAAGAGCTTTATGAGGAGTTGCTCAAGCTCGTGAAATGAAGCGATTACTGATTGTATTAAGTCTTGCGGGATTTGTGTTTACTTCTTTATCTGCACAGGTTACAGAACCCGGCGTTGTGTCTGGAAACGTCTCCATATTATGGCAATCATATCAGGCAGACTCATTAATAGGAGCTGTAGTTCCGCCATCAAAAACTGGTTTTAACGCGTACTCGAATCTGAATTACACTCAGGGGGGGTTTTCCGCGGGAATTAGATATGAGGCTTATCTTAATAGTGTGTTAGGATTTCCAGGTAGGTTCAAAGGAACTGGAATAGGATATCGTTACGCGAGGTGGGCTGATAATGAAAAAGGTGTGGATGTAACGGTAGGTAATTTCTATGAGCAGTTCGGATCGGGAACTTTACTAAGAGCATATGAGGAAAGAAACCTGGGTCTAGATAATGCCTTAGATGGATTTCGTTTAATACTAAGGCCTATCGATCCTATTCAAATTAAAGTCGTATACGGGAAGCAGAGACTCGATTTTAACGATGGGCTGATTAATGGGGAGGGGATTATTAGAGGCGTAAACACGGAATTAGACTTGAATGGTCTGCTGCCTTTTCTTATTTTTTCAAAACTAAAGATAAAGCCCGACTTTTCTTTCGTGAGTAAATTCCAGGAGGGCGGAAATATCATTCAGGAGGACACGTTGATTTTAGAGCTCCCACAAAATGTAGGTGCATGGGAGTACGGATCTAAATTCCAGTACGGAATGTGGAGAGGTGGTATAGAATACTCAAAGAAAATTAACGATCCTTCTGCTGATAACGGATACATCTATAAAGAAGGCGAAGCTTTAATGTATTTCTTGTCGGGTAATGTAAAGAAGTTGAATTTCGTTTTTCAGAGAGCAATAACTGATAACATGAGCTTCCGTTCGGATAGAGATTTGTTATTATTCGACTCTCCTATTAATAATATCCCAACAATAACTAGAGCACATACATATAATCTAGCTGCGACACTATATCCATATGCAACCGTCATCAATGGAGAATCTAGTTTTAGAGGTGAGTTATACTATTCACTTGCAAGGGGTTCGAAGCTAGGTGGAAAGTACGGAACTAAGATGAGCCTAACCTTTGCGACTTCGTATAGCCTGGACACAACTAACTTGAGTGGTCTAGATGGAGCTATATATGGTTATGAGAGAAACAGCTGGGGTTTTGGAGATTCTTTAAATGTCCAAGACATAAGCTTCGACATAGAGCGTAAGTTCTCTAAGAACTTCAAAGCGAAGGCTATGTATATGAACCTTCAGTTTAATACTCTGGCCACTCCAGTTACAACCGACTTCAAGGGCATAGTGTTTGCGGACTTATTCGTGATCGAGACGCAATTTAAAACAGCTAAACGTCAAAGTTTGAGAACAGAATTCCAGGCACTCTTCACAGAACAAGACAAGGGAGATTGGGCAACCGTTGTGGCAGAATATACTTGGAGCCCACATTGGTTCGTGAGTGTCATGGATCAATACAATTTCGGAAACCCAGATGAATCAAAGAGAGTGCATTACTTATACGGTTCAGCTGGATATATAAATGGTGCTCATAGGTTAAGTGTGGGTTACGGAAAGAGGCGTGAGGGAATATTTTGCGTTGGTGGAGTATGTCGTACGGTACCTGCCTCAAATGGGGTTGAGGTCGCATTTACATCTAGTTTTTAAGTCTCTATTTTATATGCAACCTTTGTTACATTGCATTCGTCTATATTTTGCGTATTTTTGCATCATCATCGAACGATGCAGCACTTTGAATTTGAAAACTTTAAATAAATAATAATATGAAGCACATCTACATGCTTTTCATAGCTTTAACTCTAGGGTTAACAGCTCAAGCTCAACTACCTGACGGCAGTATAGCTCCTGATTTTACAGCCACAGACATCAATGGTGTCGAGTGGAATCTTTACGAACTTCTCGATGCAGGTAACACTGTTATTCTTGACTTCTATGCTACATGGTGTGGACCATGTTGGAGTTACGCTCAAGATGGAACTCTAGAAGAGATTTACTCTACTTTCGGTCCTGACGGAACTGGCGACGTCTATGTTTTTGCATTAGAATCGGATGATTCTACGACTGCGGCTGATTTAAACGGTACAGGTACTTCAACTACTGGTGATTGGGTGTCATTGCTCAACATGCCTATTATCGATAATGCCGCTAGTATTTTCAATTCGTACGCTTGTACTTATTACCCTACTATATATACTGTGTGCCCTGACTACACTCTAGTAGAGTCTGGTCAAGCTAGTTTTGATGGTCACATGACTGCTGCTTTCGCTCCTTGTGGTAATACAATTAATGGCCCTGCACCGATGTTGTCATACAACGGAGAGACTTCTTCTTGTGGTGGTGGTGAGTGGTCTGCTTCTACTTCTGTTGCAAATTTTGGTTCTGACGCTGTTACAGCGATGACTTTTGAAGTTTCCTTAAACGGAGCAGGTCAACCAGATGTTATGTGGACTGGAGCATTATATAATGGTAGTAACGAAACTATAGATTTAGGTAGCTACTCTACAGTTGGAACTTTAGACTACAAATTAGCTTCTGTGAACGGTGACATTTGGGACGCTGAGGACATAGTAGATATAGTGGGTTCAAATGAAACTAACACTTACATCCAAGTACGTATCACTACTGACAATTGGCCACAAGAAACTGGTTGGGAGATTACTAACGCAAGTGGTGCTTTCGTTGCTGGAGAGCCCATAGGATCTCTTGCAGGACAAATTAATACTGAATTGTTTTGGAACGTTGCATTAGACATGAACGAGTGCTACGTTTTCACGCTGCTTGACGATTTCGGTGATGGTCTTTATGCTTCACAGTGGGGTAATTACGTTGACGGGTCTGCTTCTATTGTTTCTATGGACGGAACTAACGATATAGGTATTGTTTGGAGCTACGAAGGTTCTTCTGGAATTATGTTCGAAGAGATTGTAGCAGGAATGGAGGTGACTTCAACTTCAGCTAGCATCATAGAGAACGAGCTTACATCTTCAGTAAACGTTTTCCCTAACCCATTCTCAGATAACACAAGCCTTACGTTCACTACTGTTGAAGCTGGAAACGCTTCTGTGGTTGTGTACAACTTAGTAGGTCAGAAGGTTATAGAAATGAACCTAGGAAACATCACTGCTGGAACACAGCGCGTTGAACTAGACTTCGCTTCTATGGAGGTTGGAATTTACCTAGTAAGCTTAACAGCTGGTGGAGAGACTTCTACTCTAAGAGTAACAAGCACGCACTAGGCTTTAAGTAAGACTACTTAAAATAATTTTGAATCCGCGTCGCGTACCTTGTGTGCCGACGCGGATTTTTTTTTCAAAGAAAATGCAGTAAGAATATGAAAAATCTATTTAGATTATCATCCTACCTAATCTTAATATTATCGTTCCAAGCGTGCGATATTATTGAGGATCCTGTAGTGCCTTTTTCTGAAGGATATAGGGATGATTTATACGGGGCTGCTCCCATCTTTGGACTTCCTATAAGTGACGGGAAAAATGTACTAATAGAGGACTTCACTGCTAATCAATGTGGAAACTGTCCTCCTGCTGCTGAGATAGCTGAGAGTTTAATGGAAGCTAATCCCGACAGAGTATTTCCAATAGGAATTCATGTAGGATCCCTAGCGGTGCCAAGTGGCGAATATGAAGATGATTGGAGATGTGATGAGGGTGAAGAATTATACGCTCAGTTAGGATTCCTTGCATATCCCCTTGGAAGGATTAACCGATTCGGTGGCAATGCTAATTTCTTAGGATCTAAAGAATGGGGGGCTAAAGTTTATGAAGAGTTAGATACACCGACCCCTCTTGATTTACAGATACAAACATCATGGCTCCCAGATGCAGGACACCTAAATATTCACGTAAACGGTCAGTTTTCTTATGGTTATATAGGTGGGCTTAGGTTATCTGTGTTATTTGTGGAGTCAGGATTAATAGGTGATCAACTCTATTATAATAACGACCCCGAACACATAGAAGATTACGAATTCAACCATTTATTAAGAGGGAGTGTGAGTGGAGCAACTGGCCTACCCGTGATTTATGATGCTGTGGTAGGTGATTCATTTCAGGCTGATTTTACTGTTACCTGGAACGAAGAATGGGTGATTGAAAATTCTAGTCTTATTGCCATCGTGAGTGATGAAAGTGGTTATGTTGTAAATTGTTTAGGCATTCATCTTACTGAGTAATGAATCTCCGGAATAGTATTCTAATTTGCTTTGCATTAGCTGTGTGTGAGATAAGTTGGGGCCAAACGAACAAAACGAATCCCGTAGAAATAGCGTTTAATGGAGGAGTGATAGGTGGGGTTACATTATCACAAATCCACGGTGACGGAATAGGCGGGTTTAATAAGTTAGGATTTAATTTCGGCGCAGTGGTGGAGATGCGCAATAGTACATCTAAGGCCTTTCAGATAGGGGTGGTCTTTAACGAGAAGGGTAGCCGAAAAACACCTAATACTCAAGCCGGAGATTATTCTACTTGGGCGTACAGATATCGATATATCGACATTCCGCTTACAATGATTTACCAATATGCAAATATTGAAGGGTCGATAGGATTACAGCCTTCTCTTTTAATTGCAGCCGAGTTCGACAATGGATATGGTTATGGGCCTTCACCATGGGAGATATACGATTTCGACCTGGGGTGGATTATAGGTTTGAGAACCCAGTACGGGGAATACTCACATATTTTCACAAGGCTAACTCAGAGCGCTATTTCTACCGGCCCCGCACCTGACAATCCTCTTACGTGGTTGGATAGAAAAACTAGGAACATGACACTTGAATTCGGAATAATAGTACTCGTAAAGAGTCTATAAAACCCTACTTTCCGATTACTAAGTTCTGCGAGTGGTGTACGGGAACTTCGATTTTAAGCCCCCAAGATTTCCCGATAATAATTCCTTCCGCTGAGAAGGGTATTTCTCCGGACCCGAACATTTTTCCTATATTCTGCATGAGAATTTTTCCTATCGCGCCTTGTCTAGTTTCTACCCGCAAGTGAATTAACGAAGTATCCCTAGCTACTAGAGTCATAGGTTCTTTGAGCCAAACATCTCCAGCATCAACATCACCTACACTCAGTGAGACTTCTGCTGATTCCACTTTTATTGAAATCCAATTAGGATTATAAACGTGAACATAGAGATCAGACTGCATTCCCTTTAAACCGATATGAACATTTGAAAAGTCATCGACTTCAATGACTTCAATTTTCTGATAGCAGCTGCTTAGAAAGAATACTGAAGTAACAGCTAATAATAAATGAACTCTCATCTTGATATTATTTCACGTTTTTATTACTCTGCGAAATACTTGTAGAAAAGTGGAATGGTTTCAATGCCCTTAAAGTAATTGAAGACTCCGTAGTGTTCGTTAGGCGAATGTATCGCATCTGAGTCTAGGCCGAAGCCGAACAGGACGGTCTTGAGTCCGAGGATGCGCTCGAAAGAAGCTACGATAGGAATGGAGCCGCCACTACGTATAGGGATGGGCTCTACTCCAAAGGTGCTGGTCATAGCTCGTGAGGCCGCATGGTATGCCTTGCTATCCGTGGGAGTTACTGCTGGAGCTGCACCGTGGTGAGGAGTTACTTTGATGCTAACGCTTGGTGGAGATATGCGTTTAAAATGAGCGGTAAAGAGTTCGGTGATTGTATCGAAGTCTTGATGAGGAACGAGGCGCATACTGACCTTAGCCGTAGCGATTGAGGGAATGACTGTTTTGGCACCTTCTTTTATATAGCCACCCCATATCCCATTGAGGTCTAGGGTAGGTCTGATGCTCATGCGTTCAGGTGGAGTGTATGAGGGTTCACCTTCCGTTGCGCCTATGCCTATGCTAGATTTATAGCGGTCTTCGCTAAAGGGAGCTCTTGCCATTGCTTCGCGTTCTTCAGAGGAGAGTTCGAGTACGTCGTCGTAGAAGCCGTCGATGGTAATTCTTTGGTCTTCATCCTTAAGAGAAGCTATCATCTCGCAAAGGATATTTATAGGGTTAGGGGCTGCACCTCCGTACAGGCCACTGTGCAGGTCGCGATTAGGACCCTTCACCTCGACTTCCACGTAAGACAGGCCTCTAAGACCTACTGTGATGGAAGGCACATCGTTAGATATAATACCCGTGTCGCTCACTAGTACCACGTCCGCAGACAGTTTTTCCTTGTGAGTTACTAGGAAGTCATCGAGGTGGTCTGAACCTACTTCCTCCTCTCCTTCAATAATGAATTTAATATTACATGGAACATCGCCTGTAGCAACCATTGCTTCTAGGGCTTTGACGTGCATGAACATTTGGCCTTTATCATCGCAAGCACCTCTTGCAAAAATCGCTCCCTCTGGGTGAGCAGGAGTGGTTTTAATCACTGGTTCAAAAGGTGGACTATCCCAAAGCTCAACAGGGTCTGGCGGCTGAACATCGTAATGGCCATAAACTAGAACCGTAGGTGCGTTTTCATTCGTGATATATTCACCATAAACTATCGGGTGACCTCCGGTGACCATTACCTCAACAGCGCTAGCGCCGGCTTTAGTTAATGAGTCCGCCACTGCTTCGGCACAACGCTTCACGTCACCCGCAAATTCGGGGTCAGCAGATACAGAAGGGATGCGCAATAAGTCGAATAATTCGTCTAACATTCGCTGACGATTTTCTGTGAGATAAGCTTTCATGTCCATGTGCGAAAGGTACAACGCACCTCTCCACGTATCTTCGCAACATGACCCCAAAAGGCCTACCTAATTTCAACGACACTGAACTTGCTTTCCGCCATCTATCGGACAAGGATTTGAGCCGTGGACGATTACTCTTTCAACTCTTAAGCAGGCCTCGATTAGTGGCCATAGGAAGTTTTTTCGCAAAGCTAGCACTTTGGTTAAGGGTGCCTATTTCCTGGGCAGTGAGACCGACAGTTTATGCTCAGTTTTGTGGTGGTGAGAGCATCGAAGATTGTGACAGCACGATACAATCTCTTCATGAACATGGAGCAAGAACCATACTTGACTTTAGCGCCGAAGGGATTACGACAGAAGCAGATCTGGATAATACATGTGCTGAGATCTTAGCAACTATAGACGCTGCATCAAGCGATCCTCGTCACGCCTTCGCAGTTTTCAAACCCAGCGGGCTTTCTCTTCACAATTTGCTATCGAAAAAGATTGAAGACTTCACGGTGAATGAGGAAGAAGATTGGGAGAAAGTACTGAGGCGCACTCGCTCTATATGCCAAGCCACATCCGATGCTGGGGGAAGGGTCTTGATTGATGCTGAAGAGACTTGGTTGCAGGATAACATCGATGATATATCCGAGGATATGATGGCCGATTTCAATCGAGAAACAGTCATCGTTTTCACTACCATTCAGCTCTATCGCCACGACAGGTTAGAGTACTTGAAGTCATTATCTCATAGAGCTAGAGAGGGAGGTTTTAAAGTGGGTGTGAAGCTAGTTAGAGGAGCATATATGGAGAAGGAGCGAGCTAGAGCGTTGGCCGAGGGTTACAAATCTCCAATACAAAAGGACAAGGATGCGACTGATAGGGATTACGATGGTGCGGTGGAGTTTTGTTTAGATAATATAGACCAAATCTATCTTTTCGTAGGCACACACAACGCCGATAGCACCATGCTCGTCTGTGAGAAAATGGCCGCCAGAGGGATTCCCAACGACGATCCCAGAGTTAGCTTTTCCCAGCTTCTAGGCATGAGTGACCAAATCACTTTCAACCTCGCCGCTCACGGATACAACATCGCTAAATACGTTCCATACGGTCCTATCCGCGAAGCAATGCCCTACCTCATCCGCCGAGCAAAGGAAAACACTTCCGTAGCTGGCCAAACCTCCCGCGAGCTCGAACTCATCAGAATTGAAACCGAAAGAAGACGGCAATTATGACAACGCTAATAACCACAATAGGATTTATTTTCATCGGCATTACAATGGAGGTTATTGCAACTTCAATTATGGATTTCGTGAAGTACAGAGATCCCCGACTTAAGGGAGAAACCTACCTGTGGATGCTTCCAGTCTATGCTGTCGTGCCGTTCATCTATATTTTCGTTCAGAGCACATTCCCCGATATAGGATGGGTAGTCAAAGGCCTTGTGTACATGGCTGCATTCTACCTACTTGAGTTAATTGCTGGACTTTTAATCAAAGCCATAGTAGGTGTGTCCCCTTGGAATTACAAGGACTACCGATTTCATTTTAAGGAAGTAATATGCTTAGAGTACGCTCCCGTATGGTTCCTCTACGGAATAGTCGGTGAGATGTATTACGACTTTTTAATCGCGATTCCAGTCTGATAAACAGGATAAAACCCTTTTACTAGATAAGAATAAGATTTTACATTAAGTAAGATAAATTGTGTCTTGTACCAAAATGGTACACAAAATTTATAGGCTATGTTAGTCATCAGTAGTGGAGAATCCCGAGAATATCAAAAAGAATACTTCGAAAAAGTAGATAGATGAATTAATGAAAAGGTAATCACTGTATATACGTTAAGTGCTCGTTCTCATCATGGTGACTCAATCCTCCTAAACTCGTTCGACCTTTGTCCTCTTAGCTCTAGCTTAAAACGAAGCTCTGATTCCGAACTTAATTGCTCTAGGCATGTTAGGTCTAAGTCCGTAAGGACGACTAGAAACGATGTATGTTCCGTCTAGCAAGTTCGTTGCTCCTACAGAAATAGTAAACGAATCAGATAATGTGTATCTAAATCCAGCGTCCAGTATGGTAGTCGCGTCAGTAGATTCTGAGGCGATGAAATCACCTTGGCCTGCGATAGTTCTCATTGAAGATGTGTAACGTGCACTAACATCGACTGCGATTTTCTCAACTTCGAAGGAAGTGATAAGCGATAGCTGATGTTCCGCTAGATACGGTAGTCTATCTCCCACTTCAACCTCTCCCCAAGCTCCGAAGTCGCTATCGAATGCGCTTGTGAATTGGGCATCTGTGTATGTGTACGCTATTCTAGTAGGCATCGCGAAATGATCGAATGCGAATGGTCCGTCAGCAAATGGATCATATGCTATCTCTAACTCCAGACCTTTAGCTACAGCTGAACCTCCGTTTAATAAGTCTCCAGACCCCGTTCCTCCTGAAGAAGCCAAATCAGCTCCAAGTAGATTTTCATAGTCATTATTGAATACGACTAACTGAGCTGAAAGTGAGTTTAAAGAATACCTCAGACCTAGTTCCGTGTTGATAGACGTTTCTGGTTCTGTATCAGGTGAAGATCCTGGAGGAATGAAACCTCTGTGAACTCCCACAAAACCGTCAAGAGATTCGCACACCGCATAGTTAAGTCCGGCTCCAGGAAGGATTACTGAAACTGGGTTAGAACGGTAATTGCCATCTCCCTCTCTCTCTAAGTCGTCAGAACCGTAATCGAATCTCTCGAAAGTGATATTCTCGTGACGTACGCCAGGAGTAAAGGTAAATTTTCCGAAGTGTAGGATAGAGCGTACATATGTGGCGATAGCTTCTGCTGACTCCACTCTATTTCCAGCTGTGCCTGCAATACCAGGCGTAGATAAGCTCATCTCACCATCTAACATCGTGTAACGGTCACGCCATTGGAATCTATCCACCCCATCTCTATGGGCACGCACTCCGTAAATAAGTTTATTCTCACCGAAGGTGAAAATTCCACGGTGTTGAACACCCTCAGCGAAGTAGGTTCTGTTGTTTGCCTTAACGTCTAACCCAGCCTCTCCGATAGTATTCCCGCCATTGAGATATGAGAAAGTCTCAGAGTAGTCGTCAGGAGAATTTAATATCGAACCTAGCTTCACAGTAGTTCCTGTAGAATCAACTGCGCGGTCCAGTTTATACCAGTTCCTGTGAAAGTCTGTTCTGTAAATATCAGTCCTCAACTCCAAGTTCGCCAGAGGCGTTATGGTGTGGGTGAGAACGTACTGGGTTTGGGACGTATTCATAACATCCTCAGCAGACGCGGCGTAACGACGGAAGGGCGTAAGAGCGAAATCCGCAGATGACAACCCTAGATATGTTTCATAAGACTGCTCTTCAACGGAAGCAACTTTCAGCTGGAGCGATTGCTTAATCGTAGCAGTCGCCATAGCATCCCAACGCAATTTCATAAGGCGATCAGATTTTGAAAAACCTGTATCACCACCATTATCTAGCACCTTAAACCCATCAGATCCAATCTGCAAAAATTCAACTAGATATCCGAACGAACCTTTATCTGTATGGTGGGTATTTCCCGAAGTTAGGTGCATTTGAGTATTCCCGAAAGAACCCGATTCAAAAAGAAAATGTGTTTCTGACACTGTAGGTATTAATGTAGAAATAAGATTTATCGCCCCTGAAGTGGTTTGAGGTCCGAATGCGATTTGGGATGAACCTTTAAGGATTTCTATTGAAGACATTCTAGCAATAGAGGGGAAGTAATACGCAGACGAAGCTGTATAAGGAGCCGGCGCTATTAAAATTCCGTCTTCCATTAAGGTTATTCGGGAGCTGCGCTCTGTTCCGGATCCTCTTAATCCTATGTTAGGGCGTAGCCCAAAACCATCTTCCTCCGTGAAATTCACTCCTGGTACAGTCATCAAAACTCTTAACGGATCAGTGTATGCAAATTTCGCAAGCTCTAACGAAGTAATAAGATGTAACGAGCCCGGAACCTCATCGAGACCAGAAGCTCCTGAAGCTAGTCCTGCAACAGAAATGGTAGCCTCAGGAAGTGAGTGTAAAATCGTATCCATGCGCGTGGACGAATCTTGAGCGAGTGATAAGTTACAAGCTAAAGTTGTAGCAAGGAAAAAGAGAATGTGTGTTGTTTTCATGGTGCAAATATTTCATTATCAATAATGAAAATACAATACCTAGAAAGTGGTATTTAGACTCAGTCTAAATACATGTGTGATATCGGAATAACTAAATTAATCTATCACAATTATCGTTTCAGAAGCTAAGCCGAAACACCCAAACCCACTGCTAATATTAGAATATACTGTCTGTGAAGTTAAAAATAAATAGAGCGAGACCTATAGTTAAGATTCTAGTCATCATTAATTACAATTACAGGTCTTATCGGAAGCTAACACTATTTCAATTACAGTACTTGCAGTATCGGTTAACAGAAATGTTGCCGACTTAAGAGCTCCATCACCTTCGATTAAATATCTACGTGGAAATTCGCGAGGCCCACTCTTTTTATATCTAATACTACCCTCTTCTACTAGCTCTATTATATCACCATCATTTAACCCACCGCATCTTAAAACACATTCAGCTTCTTCAATAGGTTTAATGTTTTTCCTGAAGATTTCCTTCTTGATGGTTTTACCCGGTAACCAATCCATGCAGCCTCTCTCGCTGAACATAACATAGGTCATACCTAACCCTATCATAACACCCACCAAATACTTTGAAAGTCGCTGTAATAATTTCATACTGCGAAGCTACACCTAACCTTACCTTAGACACATGATTGCAACGAGTGATTTAACATATACTTACGATGGATCTAAAAGCAAGCTTTCGTTTCCCAACCTAAGCTGTAAGCCTGGGGAGCAGTTGTTAATCTTAGGCGATTCTGGTTCTGGAAAAACCACTCTACTTCACTTATTATGTGGCTTATTAAGAGCTGATTCTGGAGAGGTCATAGTAAATGAAAATCCTATAAGAAGTTTATCCGATAGGGAATTAGATAATTTAAGGGGGCAGGAATTGGGAATAGTTTTTCAGCAATCACATTTCGTTCAGAGTCTAACGGTATTAGAAAACCTTGCCCTACCTAATCTGCTCTCTTCGGGCGGACTAACTTCCGAAGAGCTCGAATCCAGAACACATGAATTGTTAGGCCGATTAAATGTGGGACACAAAGCACATTCACTCACTAAGTCTTTAAGTGTGGGAGAACAGCAGAGAGTTTCTATCGCAAGAGCATTAATTCATAAACCCTCTGTAGTTTTTGCTGACGAACCCACTTCGGCCCTCGACGATAATAGTACAGAAGCCGTGATTTCTCTTCTGGAGGAAGAGACGAAAAGAGCAGGAGCTTCACTCATCGTAGTAACACACGATTCGAGATTAAAGTCCAGATATTCTGACAGAATCGATCTCAATACCCCCGCGATATGAAACTATTCTATATAGCGCGTCGCAACCTTACCTCTAAGCCACTCCAAACCGCCTTGAGTGCTATCCTTCTCGCTTTCGGAGTGGGGATGGTGAGTTTGATGATGATCTCTGAAAAGCAATTGAACGATCAGTTTGAGCGCAACATCAAGGACATAGACATCGTGCTCGGGGCAAAGGGTTCTCCCCTACAATTAATCCTTGCTAACGTCTATCACATAGATGCACCCACAGGAAATATCTCTCTCCGAGAAGCAGAGGAAGTCATTAAACACCCCACGATAGAATCTGGAATTAAACTCGCGTACGGAGATAACTACCGAAGCTTCAGAATTGTAGGTACAGAGTATTCCTACCCTCAACACTACGGAGTAGAAATCGCCTCCGGAGAATTATGGGTGTCGCCATTTGAAGTAACTCTCGGCGCAGAAGTAGCCATCAAGTCAGGCCTAGCTATAGGAGATAAATTCTTCAGCTCACACGGATTAACGGATGAGTCTGACGTGCATGACGATCTAGCGTTTACAGTAGTAGGCATCTTCGCTCCTAGCGGCTCAGTCCTAGATCAGCTTATTCTAACCGGAATTGAAAGTGTTTGGGGCGTACATGCCGGTCACGAAGATGAAACACGTTCTGAAGAAGAGATATACAATTCACGGGAAATCACGGCTGTCCTTTTAAAGAAACGCACCCCTATGGCCATCCTAATGCTCCCGAATCTTTTGAGAGAGACGAATATGCAGGTGGCCCTCCCGGCTATCGAGATAAATCGACTCAACCAACAATTCGGAATAGGAGCATCAACCCTTAGAGCTATCGCATTATTAATTATGGCACTAAGTTTCGCAAGCATCTTCATATCGGTATTTGAAAACATGCAAGCCCGCAGATATGAACTGGCACTTATGCGAACTATGGGAGGTACTCCGGGAACACTTTATAAACTCCTGCTTCTTGAAGGCGGCCTTTTAAGTCTCGGTGGTGTATTGCTAGGATTAATCATCAGTAGAATCGGAATCATGGTTCTAGCAACGGCCATAGAGGATAAATTTAAATACGATATCAGTAGCCTAGAATTGTTAAGTTCTGAAATCTACTTAGCATTAGGCGCTACATTTGTAGGGCTATTAGCTGCGGCAATTCCCGCTTTTAAAACTCTAAAATTAGATATCTCCAAGACGCTTTCCAACGAATGAAGAATCCTAACATCATACGATCTGGCTGGCTCGCTGGTCTCATGGGACTGATAGCGCTCACTGCGCTTAACTGGAGTAGCATGTGTCATCCTTCGCCTGAAGCGGAGGCTATGAAAGACCAAATCTTCACCGTTGCCGAAGCTAAATCTCTGGTCATCCCAGAAGAACCTGTCTCGTACGAAGGAATAGAATACACGGAGCTCACTTGGCAACACCTGAGCGATGTAGAATTCAAGGATGTATACCTGGAGGAATTAAAAGCATATTACTGGAAACCGATTTTCGGAAAAGACATCCAAAAGTCAGAAGGAGAAGATTTCTACATCACAGGCTACGTTATTCCAGTAGATATAGATGAAGATTTCTATGTCCTCAGCCGCTACCCTTTCGCGAACTGCTTCTTCTGCGGTGGTGCAGGACCAGAAACTGTAGTCGACCTCCAATTCGCCGGTAAAGCTCCTCGAGAATATGCTACTGACGAGAGACTGACTTTCGCCGGTAAGCTTCGTCTTAACGCTGATGATATATACCAAATGAATTACATCATCGACAGCGCCCACGAACACACCCCTTAGTCCTAGTACTATTTCCCCGCGACTTTCAAATTAGTGGATAACTAATTACACGTTTTAACATAGTGGTAAACACTAAGGCACGAAATTGTACGTTGAATAGCCAACTAATATCCTAATTCAATTACATGTTAGAATTATGCAAGGAAGTACTCTCTAAGGTCAGTTTTGACAGATCCCTTTTCGCAAAGGAGTTAAGAAAGAGTACAAAGTGGCTTAAGGGTCACGACAGAGCTAGTCTCAAAGAGTGGTGCCTCAAGCGCTATGGTGAAATCTACGGAGATCTAATACTCTCTACATTCTCTAATCCAGCCCTCGTATGAGGGCTTTTTTTTCTCAAATTTGTAAGTGGTCAGCATAAGTTGGAACGACTGAAATATATTAATAGCAGCTTTTTACTTTAGAAAGTACAAACAATTTCCCCATCAAATAATTCCGTATCTACCATGGGATTTAATCACTAGCATGGATCAGAGAGGCGGGAAGTAGAAACAATTTGAGGGAGATTTAGAGAAGTTGAGACATCGATTGGTGAGGAACTTTACGTGAATTTAGAGTGACCTCAGGAGGCAAGAGTTGGAACTTTTTTTAAAGCAAATTATTAAGTAAGTTTGATGAATGAAAAAGATGGCATCAATTATTTTCGCTTCAATATTTATTTTTTCTTGTGATTCTTCGAGTAATTCTTCGAGAAATATTACAACAATTAACAACCTAAATTCAATATTGTTAGACAATATTGAATCAGGAAGTAATATTAAATTAGATAAAGGAACTTATGAACTAGATAATACAATAAGAATTTTTGGAAAAGAAAATATTACTATAGATGGAAATAATGCTACTCTCATTATGCGAAATATGGCAGCTGATGTTATATATATTCGAAATAGTAACAATATAACTTTAATGAATTTTAAAGCAACTCACATCGAACCAAAAGGTCCGACTGGTTGTACTGGAAATGTTATTCATATTGAAGGGGGGGCTAATATTTTAATCGAAAAATGTGACCTAAATGGTAGTGGTATAGTTGGAATTGCAGCTTATAACACAAAAAACTTAACAGTCTCTAATAATTTCATTCATAAAAACAGCCAATACGGAATCATATACCAAGGTCCTCAAATTGAAATAAAAGAAAATGTTTTTGAAAAAAATACAATGGGAAATATTTACTTTTCATATAATGATAATTCTTGGCCACCTAATGAAAAGATAAATACGAATCAGAATAAAGAAGGATTGAAAATGTGTAACAATATTTTCAAAAGACCCGAACAAATGATGTCAGATGTTATATCTATCCTTTCGTCCACTTCATACGGTGCTGGAGATGTGGACCCCAACATAGTAAACATGACTTGGGTCGGTTTGTTCAGTAATGGTCTCGACAACAGCATTAAATGTTACACAACCAAACTGAACACCAAACCAATACACAGTCCGATGGATGATGAAGATGGAGAAATGAGCGGAATACGCATTTATTGTGAAGGACATGACAAAGATCCCATACTGCTCATCTCAGGTATTGCAATTCCGCAAGATGTTAAAATTGACTCATACAATACCCTTAAAAACAGTTTGATGCCCGGTGAATCGATGCAGTTAGGAAACTGCATCATTAAAGCGTTTGGTGCTATCGGTCAGTATGGTCAAATCATAGACTATCAACTCACGATAACAGGTGAGAAAAACGGAGAGAAGATTGAACAAATTTTCTTAGAGCAAGCTGGTTTTGATGATGCCATGATTCATTTTATTTGGACTGGAGACATCGACCAAGATGGATTTCCAGACCTCTATATGGACATTTCTCATAAATATAGTTTTTCAAACCCAGCATTATTTCTTTCCTCCAAAGCTGGCAAAAACGAGTTATTGAAATTGGTGGCAGAGGATCAGTTGTTTGGTTGTTAAAGTGGGAGAAGCTTTCATGCCGCACTCACCTAGAAGCTGGGCTCGAGGTATGCGCAACAAAAAAGCCCCACTGCTATCGCAGAAGGACTTTTATCATCAAGTGGAGCAGAGGGGCGGAAAGTCGAAACACTTTGAGGGGGATTTGAAGAAAATAGAATTAGTGAACACTTAAGGTATCAATTCATAACTATTATTGTGAAAATTAAAATTTATCACAATGAAAAGACTTTTAAATATTTTAGCTGTTGGTTTCACCATAATTTTACTACAGAGTTGTACTGCAAAAAGTGGCGACGTTACATTTTGGCAAGCGACTGATTCTGGTTACGGAATAACCGTTGTA
>Ga0308020_1000138_pt1 | contig 21119 bp, 16 predicted proteins | sample Neamet349_FD_201302 | JGI IMG/M metagenome (GOLD analysis project Ga0308020, IMG submission 201302) | Marine microbial communities from water near the shore, Antarctic Ocean - #349 | ecosystem: Environmental > Aquatic > Marine > Unclassified | place: Southern Ocean | collected 2014-10-02
TTTTCAGGTCCTTTTAATCCTCTACCTGCTGAAACAACAATCTCAGCTTCCGATATAGATATTTTACCACTTGCTGTTTCTTTTCCTTCAATAGTAATTGCTCCTTTTTCATTTATTGAATCTTCTTCAATAGTACAATTCCCGCCAGTTTCAATTAGCTTAAACGAGTTAGGTGCAATAGCTAAAATAGCAGTTTTTGTGTTTATAGTTGCCAATTCAATTGCTTTTGACGAAAATGCTTGTCTTTTTACTTGTATTGGGCTTGCGCTTTCTGATAAAGTAATTACATTACTTACTATTCCTGCTTTAAGTTTTGCAGATAGCCTTGGGGCAATCATTTTTGCAGTATTAGTATTTGAAAATATTAATATACTAGCATCATCTGCTATTTTTGCAATTGCATTCGTTGCTGCCTGGCTGTCTCCTTTCTCAATAGCAATACAAGACATTACTTTACTAACGCCATAGTTTCCTAATTTAGTGAGTTCATCATTACTAACTTCACCTAACGATATTGCAATAACTTCTGTTCCTAATAATTTAGCAGTCTCACTTGCGTAAGAGGCTGCTTCAAAAGTGCTTTTTCTAAAACTTCCTTCCCAACTCTCGGTATATACTAATATTGACATCTCTATAAATTCTTTTTAATTAAATAACTTTTGCTTCATTGTGCAGTAAGCTTATAAGTTCAGCTACATTGTCGGCATCTACTAATTTACAAGCTCCTTTTTCAGCTGGTTTTTCAAAACTAACTGAAGTCGTTAAATTTTCAGTAGCTGAAGGCTCAACCACCTCTAATGGTTTTGATCTTGCTTGCATGATTCCTCTCATGTTGGGAATTCTTAAAGCAGATTCTTCAACTAATCCTTTTTGACCACCAATTACTAAAGGTAAACTAGCCGATAAGTTTTCTTTCCCTCCATCAATCTCTCTGCTTATTTTTGCATCCGTTCCTGTAATTTCTAATCCGTTACAAGCATTTATGAATGGGAGTTCAAGCATTTCGGCAATCATTGCTGGTACAGCTCCGCCATTATAGTCCAATGATTCTTTTCCTGCAATAATTAAATCAGCAGGATTTTCTTTTAGGTAATTAGCTATCTCTAAAGCAGTAGTATAGCTATCAGTTGCAGCTTTATTAATTCTTACAGCACTATCCGCCCCAATTGCTAATGATTTTCTAATAACAGGTTCAGCAGTAGGATCTCCTACAGTAATTACTTTAACTGTACCTCCATTTGCTTCTTTCAATACCATTGCTTTAGTCAATCCAAATTCATCATTCGGATTAATTACAAATTGAATTCCATTGGCATCAAATTTGGTATTATTTTCAGTAAAATTTATTTTTGAAGTTGTGTCAGGGACACTGCTTATGCAGACTACAATATTCATCTTTTATCTTGATTTTATTAAATAAGATTGCAAACTTAATAAAATGCTGTAAAAGGAACTTGAATTTTGACCCTAAAAATCAACTAAGTGCATTAAATAGCCTTGACATTATGCGGTTTGACTAAAAAGACTATTTTTGCAGACCTTTTTAAAATAAATTAAACTAAAAAAAGAATATGGAATCAATGATGATTTATATGCCGATAATCATGGCACTTGTAGGATTAGCCTATATGATGGTTAAGAAATCTTGGGTAATGAAACAAGATGCAGGAGATGGTAAAATGAAAGAAATTTCTGAGCATATATATGAAGGGGCTTTAGCTTTCTTAAAAGCTGAATACAGACTATTAACATTTTTTGTTATTGGCGTGAGTGTTTTATTATTTATTGTTTCAACGGTAGTTCCCTCAACACATTGGCTTATTGTAATTGCTTTTATAGTAGGTGCATTCTTTTCAGCTTTAGCTGGAAATATGGGAATGAAAATTGCTACTAAAACAAATGTTAGAACAACACAAGCTGCTCGTACAAGTTTGCCAAATGCATTAAAAGTATCTTTTGGTGGTGGTACGGTTATGGGATTAGGTGTTGCAGGTTTAGCTGTATTAGGGCTGACAGTATTCTTTATCGCTTTCTATAACTACTTTATGGGTGGAGTATGGACGAATACGCATGATATGACTATCGTTTTAGAAACCTTAGCTGGTTTTTCATTAGGAGCTGAATCTATCGCATTATTCGCAAGAGTAGGTGGTGGTATTTATACTAAAGCTGCTGATGTTGGTGCTGATTTAGTTGGAAAGGTGGAAGCTGGAATACCTGAAGATGACCCAAGAAACCCTGCAACTATTGCAGATAATGTAGGTGATAATGTAGGTGATGTTGCAGGTATGGGAGCTGATTTGTTTGGCTCGTATGTAGCAACAGTTTTAGCTACAATGGTATTAGGAAACTATATTATTGAAGTAAACGATATTAATATCTTTAATGGCTTTGGTTCTATCGGACCTATCTTATTACCAATGTCAATTGCAGGTGTAGGAATTGTGATTTCTTTATTAGGTACTATGCTTGTTTCTATTAAAGATAACACTGCAAAGGAAACTGAAGTAATGACTGCTTTAAACAAAGGAAATTGGTTTTCAATTGCTTTAGTTGCTGTTGCTTGTTATGGTTTAGTAACTTGGATGTTACCTGAAACTATGAAAATGAATTTCTTTGAAACAGGAGGAAATGTATTGAAAGACATTACTGCAATGCGTGTATTTTATGCAACAATTGTAGGTTTAATTGTTGGTGGTGTTATTTCTGCTGTAACGGAATACTATACTGGTTTAGGTAAAAAACCAATCTTAAATATTGTTGAAAAATCAGCTACTGGTGCAGGAACAAACATTATTGCTGGATTAGCTACTGGGATGATTTCTACTTTCCCAACGGTTATCTTATTTGCAATGGCAATTTGGTCCTCATATGCATTTGCAGGATTTTATGGAGTAGCTATGGCTGCCTCAGCAATGATGGCAACTACAGCAATGCAGTTAGCAATTGATGCTTTTGGACCAATTGCAGATAATGCAGGTGGTATTGCTGAAATGAGTAAACAAGATGATATCGTAAGAGAAAGAACTGATATTTTAGATGCTGTAGGTAATACAACTGCTGCAACAGGAAAAGGATTTGCTATTGCTTCAGCAGCATTAACTTCTTTGGCTTTATTTGCAGCATTTGTTACCTTTACAGGGATTGACGGAATTAACATTTTTAAAGCACCTGTTTTAGCAATGTTATTTATTGGAGCTATGGTTCCTGTAGTATTCTCAGCATTAGCAATGAATGCAGTAGGAAAAGCGGCAATGGAAATGGTATATGAAGTAAGAAGACAATTTAAAGAAATTCCTGGAATTATGGAAGGAACTGGGAAACCAGAATACGATAAATGTGTTGCTATTTCTACAGAAGCTTCTTTAAGAGAAATGATGTTACCAGGATTGTTAACTATCGGGTTTCCTTTAGTTATAACTTTCCTGCCTATGTTATTCGGAATGGACAACTTAATGATTGCTGAGATGTTAGGAGGGTATATGGCTGGAGTTACTGTTTCGGGTGTACTTTGGGCAATTTTCCAAAATAATGCAGGTGGTGCTTGGGATAATGCTAAAAAATCATTTGAAGCTGGAGTAATGATTAATGGTGTAATGACACATAAAGGTTCTCCTGCACATGAGGCTGCAATTACTGGAGATACTGTTGGTGATCCTTTTAAAGACACTTCTGGTCCTTCAATGAATATCTTAATTAAATTAACTTGTTTAATTGGTTTAGTAATTGCTCCAATTTTAGGAGAAGGTACTGATACTCATAATGAGGAAACTCCTGCTGTTGAAATGACAATTGAGGTTGTTGAAGAAGTAATTGCTGAGGATGTTGTAGTGGAAATTACAAATGAAAATAATGAAGCTGTTATCACTGAAGAAGAATCTTCAGCTGTAATAGTAGAAGAAAATAACTAAAAATTAAAATTATGAATAGAATATTAAAATTATCATTTACAGTTGTAACGGCTGTATTATTATCAAGTTGTGGAGGAGAATCTACTTCAGAAACAGCTGCCAAGGAAAACTATAAGGCAATAGTTTCTACAATTGAAAACTCTTTCGAATCAAAGGCTACAAGTTTCTTAATTGATCAGATGGATGCTGAAGTAGTTAGATTTGTGTCAATGAATCTTGATGGATTTAGGTTTAGTTCAGAAGTTGCTGATGTGAATGCTGAAGCAATGGATATGTTTATCACTTCTGCTGAAAACTTAGTTTTTACTTGTAAGGAAGAATATGCTGAGGTTGCTCCTAGAAATTCTGAGTATAAAAGGATTTCAAATGGAACGTTGTTAATTGGTGAAACTAAACATAAAGCTTCATTTCATTACACTAATGAAGGAAGTTATGAATTGCACGGAATATTATTTATTAACACACCTGCAAGTTTATCATTTATTTCTTCAGAACAAATTACAATTAGAGTAAAAGGAAAACAATAATCAAGTTGTTTATATAATAAAAAAGCCACTCATATTGAGTGGCTTTTTTTATTGCTTGTTTTTTTTAATTATTGAAATAGACCATTTATTTCTGCATCTATCTTTTCAATAATACTGCCTAAGTCTTCTTCATTTTCAGCAAAATCAATATTATCTACATCAATTATTAATATTTTACCTTTGTCATATTCGCCTACCCAAGCTTCATACCTTTCGTTTAGTCGGGTTAAATAATCAAGGCGGATACTACTTTCATAATCCCTCCCTCTTTTTTGAATTTGCCCAACCAATCTAGGTACAGATGCTCTGAGGTAAATCAATAAATCAGGTCCATTAATAAAGCTGTCCATCAGATTAAAGATTTCCATATAATTGTCAAAATCCCTTGTGCTCATCAGTCCCATTGAGTGAAGGTTAGGAGCGAAAATTTTGGCATCTTCAAATATTGTTCTGTCTTGAATATAGGTTTTCCCACTTTCCTTTATTTCAACTACTTGCCTGAACCTGCTGTTTAAAAAATAAACCTGCAGATTGAAAGACCATCTTTGCATGTCCTTGTAAAAGTCATTTAAGTAAGGGTTGTTTTCCACATCTTCATAATGTGCTTCCCATTTATAATGTTTGGAAAGTTTGGTTGTTAAAGTTGTTTTTCCAGACCCAATATTGCCAGCAATAGCTATGTGCATATTCTAAATTTTTGTCTAAAATAAAAAAAGTATTAGTTCTAGCTATTCAAAATTCAAAATAGCCATCACATTTGTTGAAAACTTCTATAACAGTGCTAGTATTTCTTCTGCTATTTTGCGGTCATTACAAAGGCGGGGGATTTTATATTGCCCACCAGTTCGGTTATTTTGTTTTAGCCATATGTAGAATTCATTTTTTTGAATGATTATGATTTCAGGAGGATTGAGAATTAAGTTTTTTGTCCTTTTTGCTGCATAGTCGGAATTGACTTCTTTTAAGTTCTTATCAAGTTCCTGCTTGAAAATTTCTATGTTTTTTGGCTCTTGATTAAACTCAATAAACCACTGATGTCCGCCAGAATTATCATCAATAAAGATAGGAGCAACTGTATAGTCTTTAATTGATGCCGAACAAGAATTGCATGCTGCTAATATTGCTGTATCCGTATTTTCTACTATTAATTCTTCTCCAAAAGCATTTAAGAAACTTTTAGTGCGCCCAATAATTTTTATTCTGAAAGGGGATAGGCTAGTAAAACGAATAACATCTCCAATCAGGTATCTCCAAAGTCCTCCATTTGTTGAGATGACTAAAGCGTAATCAATATTTTTTTGAACCTCTTTTAATGGTATCGCTTCTAAAATTCCTTTTTTGTAATTATCCATAGGGATAAATTCATAAAAAATTCCGTAATCTAACATTAATAGTAATCCTTCTGATGGGTTTTTATCTTGTATTCCAATAAACCCTTCTGATGCATTATAGCCTTCCAAATAATTCATTTTTTTGGATGGAATGAGTGTGTTGAATTGTTCTTTGTACGGCTCGAAATTCACACCTCCATGCATATAGAGTTCAAGGTTTGGCCAAACTTCACTTATATTTTTCTTTCCACTTATTGCAAGTACGCGCTTTAGTAAAATTAACATCCAAGAAGGTACTCCTGTTAAATTTGTGATATTAGCCGTTACGGCCTGTTGGGCAATGCGTTCTAATTTTTCTTCCCAATTCCCCATCAATGCTGTTTCAATGTCCGTAATTCTATGATAGTTTACCCAAAAAGGAAATTCATGCAATAGGATTGCTGACAAATCTCCATCTTTGTAGTTTCCGTTTTCTGATTCTGTTATTGTTCCTCCCAACATCAATCCTTTTCCGTTATACATATCATAAAATGGAAAATTATTTCCGTATAAGGAAAGCATATCCTTCCCTCCTTTAAAGTGACAATTCTCTAAGGATTCTTGGGTAACAGGTATAAATTTACTTTGTGCATTTGTAGTTCCTGATGATTTTGCAAACCAGTTTACTTTTCCTGGCCAAAGCACATTTTCTTCTCCATTCCTTGCTCTTTCAATAAATATTGAGAATTCTTCATAGGTTCGGATTGGAATATTGCTTTTGAATGCTGAATAATCTTCAATATTTTCAAAAGAATGTTCCTTGCCAAAAGTTGTTTCCTTCCCTTTTGAAATAAGAAAATCAAATACTTTCCCTTGTGTTTCTATTGGGTTTTTGCAGAATTCCTCTATTTTATCAATGCGTTTTTGCATCATAAATGAAAGAATGGAATTTTTAACAGAAAACTTGTTCAATTTTGGTATTTTTAAGGATTGAAAAATACAAAAAAAATATGTTTAGAGATACGCTTAAAAGAATGGATACCGAACTGAAGGATGTAGTGAATTACACCCTAGATATTCATGGGGTTATTCATACAATGAATGATTATATCGGTAAGGAAATTAAGATTGAATGGAGTGGAGTTGTTGTCTGTGAGTGTGGAAAAAAGTCAGATAAATTTTACCGTTCGTGTTATTGTTACCAATGTTTTTGGGAATCGCCTTTGGCCTCACCAACAATTTTTAAGCCAGAATTATGTACGGCTCATTTAGGTATTGAGGAAAGAAATTTGGAATTTGAAAAAGAATTTCAGATTGCCCCTCACTATGTCTACTTGGCAAATTCAAGTGGAATAAAAGTAGGAATTACTAGAGGTTCGCAAGGCGTGATAAGATGGATGGATCAAGGAGCAAGCCAAGCAATATTATTAGCAGAAGTACCCAATAGAAGGTTTTCGGGAGACATAGAGGTTTCGTTAAAACGCTTTGTGGCTGATAAAACCAATTGGAGAAAAATGCTTGCAGGAGATCCTCATTCAGTGGATTTGGTAAAAATGAAAGAAGAACTTTCTGCTCATATTCCTGAAGAATTGAAGCAATATATTTTGCCTGATAATACAGTAACTGAAATTAAATATCCTGTAAATCAATATCCTAAAAAAATAAAGACTGTTAAGTTGGATCGCACACCAATTGTTGAGGGTACGCTTTTAGGAATTAAAGGGCAATACTTATTGTTGGATGGCGATAGAGTTTTTAATATTCGCTCACATGAAGGATTTATTTCTAAATTCTCTCATCAGGAAATTGCTCAGGGAAGTTTATTTTAACTCCATTATAAAAGGAACTCTAGCTTGTATTTTGTCTTTTGAATTTAAAAAGTTTAACTGATTGATAGTTTCTTCTGAGATATTCAAAAATTTGGGAAGTACAATTTTATGTTCTACAGAAAAACCTTTCATTAATTCTTTTAATTCATCTGTTTTCTTAGGTAATGTTATAATTCTGTAATCTTCTATTTCTGCTAAAATAGCAGCATTTACAATCGCATCTTCCAAACCTCCAATTTCATCAATAAGTCCAATTTCTAAAGCATCTATTCCGCTCCAAACTCTCCCTTGTCCAATTTCGTCCACTTCCTGTTTTGTCATTCCTCTACCTTCCGCTACATGTGAAATGAAAGTTTCATAAATATTCTCAACAGATTGTTGAATCACATCTCTTTCATAAGGAGTTAAACTTCTGTATCCTCTACCTAAATCGGAGTATTTATGTGTATTTACAGTATCAACATAAATACCTAACTTCTCATTTAAAAATTTCTTATTATTCATAAGAACTCCAAATACACCGATAGAGCCTGTAATAGTGCTATTGTTGGCAAAAATCTTATCGGCATTACAAGCAATATAATAACCTCCACTTGCAGCATAATCTCCCATAGAAACTACAATAGGTTTTTTCTGTTTTGCTAAGTTTATCTCTCTCCAAATAATTTCGGATGCAAGCGCACTCCCTCCGGGAGAATTAACCCTTAAAACAATAGCTTTTACATTTTCATCTTTCCCCGCTTTTCGGATTGCTTTTACAGTGGTTTCCGAACCAATAGAATTATAACTTCCTTTTCCTGTATTGATTCCTCCAGTAGCATAAATAATAGCAATTTTATTTTCACTAATTTTATTTTTTTTAGAGTTTACCTTCATGTATTTGTCAAAAGAAATAAAATGATCTGATTTATCTTCTAAGAAACTTAGAACCTCATCTTCATACATTATTTTGTCTGCAAACTTTAAATTTTTACAAGATATGGCAGAGTTGAGTTGTAACTTATTTATAATTTTATTTATATCACCAGTAGTAATTCCTCTTTGTTTTGATATTCCCTCAATCATATTTTTTGTTATCGAATTAAGGAGTTTTTCTAATTGTTCTCTATTTTCTGCACTCATTTCTGTGTACATATAAGGTTCTACCGCACTTTTAAATTTCCCATGCCTGATTATTTCCGCTTCATAACCCAATTTATCCATCAAACCTTTGTAAAATATAACTCCTGCACTTAATCCGTTTATTTCAATTATTCCTTCCGGATTCAAAAATATTTCATCTGAAACAGAAGATAAGTAATATGCCATTTGAGAATATCCTTCTGAATAAGAATAGATAGCTTTCCCACTTTCTTTAAACTCAATCAACTTATTTCTTATTTCTTCTACTTGAGAAAAACCGGCTTGTATCCCTGAAAAGTTTAAATAAATAGCTGATATTTTATCGTCATTTTTTGCTTTTTTAATATTGTCTAATACGTCTTTAAGTTCTATATTATCGGAAACAGAAATGCTAAATCCTTCCAATTTCGGGAAAGTATTGTCAGAAGTTCTATCTAGTATCATTTTTTCAAATCTGATTTTCAAAATAGAGTTCTCCTTTACTACTACCTCTTCTGGTTTTGGTAAAAATATTGCTACCATTATTAAAAATAAAATAAACAACATAACAATAGAAAGTAGTCTGGACAAAGTGCTTTTTAGGAAGTTTTTCATATTTATATTTTAGAGTTGATAAAAATAAGAAATTTTAAAGAGCACCTTATAGTTTCTTTCTATATTTGATGACCTTAATAATAAATATGAATATAGTTTTTTTACAATTAGGAAGTAACTTAGGAAATAGAGAGTCATTGCTGCAAGATGCTATTTCTGCTATTGAAGAAAGAGTAGGAAAAGTAGTTGAAAAATCAAAAGTTTACGAAAGTGCGCCTTGGAGAGTGGAGGGTCAGGAAAATTATCTGAATCAGATATTAAAGGTGAAAACTGAAATATCAGCTGATGATGTGCTGTCTACTATATTAGATGTGGAAAAAGAATTAGGCAGAATAAGACTTGAAAAATGGGGGGAACGCCTAATTGATATTGATATCATATTTTATAATGATTCCATTATTGAGACAGCAGAATTGTGCGTACCTCACAAACATATGCACGAAAGAATGTTTGTGCTAACACCACTTCATAATATCGCTCCAGATATGGTGCATCCTAAGTATAATAAAACAGTAGATGAGTTATTGCAAATCTGTACAGATACTGAGTTAGTAAAAGAATATGCACTATAAGTTTGTTGTTATAGAAGGAAATATTGGAGTAGGTAAAACCACTTTAGCTGGGATGCTTGCTAAGGAATATAATGCTCGTTTAATCCTTGAACAATTTGAAGAAAATCCTTTTTTGCCAAAGTTTTACAAGGATCCTGAAAAGCATGCTTTTCCTTTAGAACTTTTTTTTATGGCTGAGCGTTATCATCAACTCAAAAAGCAAAAAGAACAAGACTTATTCCAACCGCTTACCATTGCCGATTATTTCTTTATGAAATCTAAGTTATTTGCTCAGAATAATTTACAAAAAGATGAACAACAATTATTCAATAGTTTGTTTGAAATTATGCTTTCCTCTTTGCCGAATCCTGATTTGTTAGTGTATTTGTATGCTGATGTTGATAAATTGCAACAAAACATTAAAAATAGATGTAGAAGTTTTGAGCAAGAAATAACTAATGAATACTTGCAAAATATTCAAGACAGGTATTTAGATTATTTAAGAAAACAAAGTCATTTCCCAGTTCTCTTGCTGGATGTGTCTAATGTTAATTTTAAGGAAGATGAAAAAGTGTATTCTCGAATAAAAGAGTTATTGAAAAGTCCTTATAAATTGGGTATGCATCAATTCAACTTAGCTGAGCCAATGCTGTAAATCTTTTCCGATAAGTTTTTCTAATCTTAAAATATCCTCTTTGTAAAATTGATTCGTAAGTCTTGTTTTTATTTCAGCATTTAAAGGACTTGCTTTTTTATATGCTGATTTAAATATAAACTGTATCATAAAAAGAGGAAGGTAGTTGCTGAATTGAATATTTGGAATTAAACTATAGTGCCTAAGTTTCATTATTAACCACCCAAATAGCCCTTTAGGCGTTCCTGAAACATTCGCTTTTTTGCTAGTGTCTGGCACAAAAGAGCTGTCCACATTTAGAAATTCAAAAATTTCTTGTGTGGTTTCAATAGGATTTATAACAAGATCTTCAAAAAGTAAAACTTTTATATTTTCTTTTGGAAACAAAGTAAAGTATCGCTCGAGTTGTTCAGCATAATAACCTTTTTCTTTATATTGATAAAGCGGACTCCAGTTCCCAGCTTTACGTTCGGCTCCTTTATTAAAAGCTGTTTCAAAATCAGCTATTGGTTCTCTGTCAGCTCTTCTTGCATGCAGAAAATTGGAATAAGCACGAGCAACTGGCTGTCTGAGTACTGCAATAATCTTGGTATTAGGAAGGTGTTCGTGAATTAAGCTAGGGCAATCTTCATTCGAGATATAAGATGGAGAAGCCTCTCCAATTGCTTTCTCATTTTTTACAGCATCAAAAAGTGGATAGTACTGTTCAAAAGTAGTTATCTTCTTTGTTTTCCTCCCGTGTATTTTAAAATTAGTTTCTTTCTGAAAGTTATTAAAAAACATTGGCTCTTTAATGCTCGTCATAAATACATCCGGATGTTGCTTTAGGTAGGTGTAAAGGGATGTAGTTGCCGCTTTCATAGCGCCAATAATTATAAAGTTAGGTTTTTTTTGCTGAGTCATATATTCAAAAAAATAACCCCTTCTTTTGGAAGGGGTTATTCATGTGTTATTTGCTTAATGCTTTTTTATTTTGTTAAAGCGATAAAAGCTTCAGTTGCTCTTAAGTTTACAAATTCTAAATCAATAGTAGCTTCTGATTTGTAATTTGCATTAGCAGCAATAGCATTTGTTAAGTTGCTAATTGCAGCATCATTGTTTCCTGATCTTGCAGAAGCAATTGCATTTAAGTAATGACAAGCAGCAGTTCCGTCATTGCAAGCACCATTTTTACCATCTAAAATTTGTGCTAAAGCTGCATTGTGTGATGTTCCATTTTTGAAAAACCTTGCTGCTTTTTTGTATTCACCTTGTCTGATGTCTAGAATAGCTTGGTTTAATTCAGAAGTATTTGCTTTGTCAAACAGTACTTGAGCATTTGCTAATTCACCAATTCTTGCTGCAATAATTCCTTTATTTGTAGATATGTCAGAATTTTCACTTGAAATAGATGTAGCCTTATTAAGATAAACCATAGCAGTATTTAAGTCACCATTTGCTATATGCATGCAAGCGATATTGTTGTATCCTCTCCAGTCATTGTGTAATTCAACAGCTTTATTATAAATTCCTTCTTGAATTGCTGCATCTTCAGTTAAAGTAGCTGAGAATAATAATTCTTTTACATCTAATACTTCAGGAGTAGTAGTTGAAAGTACTGCAATTTCCTCATCAGTTCTTTTTGGTTCGAATGAACGAATTACAATAATTGCTTTTCTTAATTGTGGTAATACATCATTTTCAAGTGCATCATAAATTTCAGATAAGTCTCTGATTTGTTGCTCTCTTAATTCTAAATCCTCAACTGAGTTTACAATTTTATTGATTCTTCTTTTGTCTTTAATATCAGAAGCTTGTACTAAAGTCTCAAACCCTTCCCAATCTTCACCTACTGAAGTTTCAGTATATAAGTCCGCATTTCTAGCGCCATCTACTTTTAAAGAGCGTAACAATCTTTTTGTGTAGCTAAGCGTGCTCTTCATTCTGTTGTCCGAAACATTATCATTCATGTTAATCGATCCTTCAGGAGAAGCAAATGATTTGATTTCAATAGAATGAGTTTTGTACCCATTTTTTGCAAATGTTTTTAATTTCTTAATTTCAGCATCACTTTTTTCAGTTGTTCTGATGTTCGATTGATTCACTAAGAAATAGATAGTAGCCGTTTCTTCTAAAATAGTTTCGTGCTCGTATCCGTGATTGTTATTTGCCAATTCTTCATTGTCCAATACTCTTGTCGATGTTGCAATTACACCATCAGCAATAGTAACAGGCCCTAATACTTTTTCTTTGTCCTTTAACTTAGCAATAGCTCTTAATTCTAAAGTAGCATTCATCATATCACTAGAATACTTAATAGCATCTTGATAGTTGAAGTTTCCACCTGTAGCGTTAAAAATTGTTGCTTCACCACCTGTAGCTTCTTCACCTTGAATGGTAATAGTTTTGAAAGCAGTTTCTCCATTAGCGTATACTAATACTGGAGTAAAATCAACAGTTGCTTTTTTTGCAAAGTAATTTTCAGCAAAAGTAGCATCTAAAGTTAATGATACATTTCCACCATGTGCTTGTAAAGTTGTAGGCGTAACAGTGTAACTTACAGTTTCGTATTTACTCGCCATTTTGTTTAGTCCACAACCACTCATTACGGTAGCTAAAACTAAAATGTAAAAGATTTTTGAAATTCCCATTTCTTTGGTTTTTGTTTAAATTTATAATTGCTGCAAATGTATTAAAATAATTAAAGTTTATCTGATTAAATTAACTGCTTTTTTCACATTAGTTGTTAGTAATTTTCAGATAAGAAAACAATTAAGTAGATTTGCAACCCTTATCAAAAAAAATATGAGTAAAAAAAGCACCCTTTTAGTTGTTGTTTTGTTGTCCTGTTCTAGTTTGATTTTTGCACAAGATAATGCAATTTCGTATGCTATAAATAAGAATAATATTCAAACGAAAAAAACTGAAATTAAATCTAGTGATATTGGAGCTAAAGAGGCAATAGCTTTATGGAAGGGTTGGTCGGTTGGCTTTGCTTTTGGGCTTACGCAATTTGATGGTGATATTAGACAATATAATCATTATCCAGCCTATCAAAAGGCAGGTAATTTCTTTGAATTGAAATCAGCAGTCTCACTATCTGTAAACAAGCAGATCAATTCATTTTATTCTTTAAGTGCAGAATTTCTAAGTGGTCGTTTTGCTGGTTTAATCAGGTCGAACGAATATTTAGGATATGCTATTTACGATCCATATCAAAATTATGAAGGTAATGGGGATAAATTTATTGCTTCATTCAAAGAAGCAGATTTGATTCTTAATATTGATATGTCTAAAGTTACTTCTTATTTTTTTACTCCTAAAAAATCTGGAAGATTATCATTTGATGCAAAGTTAGGTATTGGGTATAATATTTATAATAGTGTCAGAAAAAATCTTATTTCGGACACTTATATTTATGGTTTTGGTTATGAAGATGAGGGTTCAAATTCGTCAGGACTTATTTATGGGTCAGAAAAAAAAGGGATATTTACTGCTCCATCTGAAACCGTTTATATTTATGGGCTGAAAGCTAAATATAAATTAAATTCTAGGTTAGATTTATTATTTGTTTATACGGTTAGAAATGGAAAAACAGATAAATGGGATGCCTCTATAATGAATACGCAAAATATTAGAGATAAATTCTCTTACCTTTCATTAGGTGTCGCGTATAAATTTGGAAATCATGACTATAAAAAAGAATGGGAAAGTCCTATTGATGGTTTGAAAGATGATGTGACAACTCTTTTTGTAAAGATTGATGGATTTACGGATGATGCTGATAATGATGGAGTGGCAGATGCGTTTGATAAAAACCCAAACACTCCTTTAGGAGTTGCTGTTGATGGTTCAGGAAGAGCTTTGGATGTTGATATGGATAATGTGCCTGATTATCGTGATGCTGATCCGTTTTCGAATAGAGGTGCGCAGGTAGATGGGAATGGTGTTGAGTTAGATGATGATAAAGATGGAGTGCCAAATAGTAAAGATTTAGAGTCCAATACACCTGTAGGAACTATGGTTAATCAGTTTGGGATTAATGTGAGTAATACAACTTATATAAATAGTGGTGGTCTTATTTATTTCCCATCTATTTATTTTAATTCAGGAAGTGCTATTGTAGGTAACTCTAACAAGAATAGAATAGCAACTATGGCTTTATTGCTGAAGAATAACCCTGATGTTAACTTGAATGTTATTGGACATACTGATAATATTGGGACTCCAAAATTTAATAAGCAACTCGGTTTAAAAAGAGCAAATGCAGTTATTGATTATATTGTGCTTAATTATAATATTGCTCCTGACAGGTTGAACGCAACTACTAAAGGGGAGGAGGATCCTTTGTCAACTGTTACCCTTGTGAGTAACGGATTAGAAGGAGGTGTTAATGTAAATACACTAGCGGAAATTAATAGAAGGGTTGATTTTGAGGTTGCAGATTAAACATTCATTTTTTTCCATAAATCCCAGATAACAATTCCGGTAGTTACTGATATATTTAAGGAATGTTTTGTGCCAAATTGAGGTATTTCAATTACTTCATTACAAGCGTCAACTACTTCTTGAGCAACACCACTCACTTCATTCCCCATAATAATTGCAATTGGCTTTTGTGGTAATTCAAATTCGTTAAGTAGGGTTGAGTTTTCGGCTTGTTCAATACCAACTATATAATAGTCCTTTTCAGTTAACTGATTTACGGCTTCCATTGTATTTGCTGAATACTCCCAATTTACAGAATCAGTTGCGCCAAGGGCAGCTTTACGGATATCTTTGTTGGGTGGTTGGGCTGTAATTCCACATAAAATAATTTTCTCAATTAAAAAAGCATCTGAAGTACGGAATACCGAGCCTACATTTAAAGCGCTTCTTACATTGTCCAACACAATAGTAATAGGTGTTTTTTTTGCACTTTTAAACTCTTCAATATTTATTCTTTGTAAATCTTTGTTTTTTAACTTTTTCATCACTTATATTTGTTGCAAAATTAAAGAATAAATTTTTGAAAGCTAAGAAGAAGAAAGAAAAGAAAATTTCTCCATTAATGGTGCAGTTTAATGCGATAAAAACTAAGCATCCTGGTGCTCTGTTATTGTTTAGAGTTGGCGATTTTTACGAAACTTTTGGGGAAGATGCTATAAAAGCATCAAGGATTTTAGGGATAGTACTAACAGCAAGGAACAATGGTGATTCAAAAATTGAGTTGGCAGGTTTCCCGCATCATTCATTAGATACTTATTTGCCTAAATTGGTTAGGGCTGGCGAACGGGTTGCAATTTGTGACCAATTAGAAGACCCAAAAACTGCAAAGGGAATAGTAAAAAGAGGCGTTACGGAATTGGTTACTCCAGGAGTTTCCTACAATGAATTGACTTTAGAAAGCAAAAAGAACAATTTTTTAGCATCCGTATTTTATGGAAAGAAAAATGTTGGAGTTTCTTTCTTGGATATTTCCACAGGAGAGTTTTTAGTTGCAGAAGGGAGTAGTGAGTATGTAGATAAATTATTGCAAAGTTTGAGTCCTACTGAAGTGATTTTCCAAAAAACAAAAAGAAGAAAGTTTGAAGAAGATTTTGGCACTTCTTTTTATACTTATATGTTGGATGATTGGGCTTTTACACCTGACTACACAAGTGATTTGTTGCAAAAGCAATTCGACACAAAATCCTTAAAAGGTTTTGGGGTTTCCGATTTAACAGAGGGTGTTATTGCGGCAGGAGTTGCGCTTCATTATTTAAATGAAACTCATCATCATCAAACAAAACATATTTTAGGAATATCACGGATTGAAGAAGATAAATATGTGTGGATGGATAGGTTTACCATCAGGAATTTGGAATTATTTTATTCACCAAATCAAGGTGCAAAAACATTGATTGAAGTATTGGATGATACTCAATCGGTAATGGGAGCAAGGATGTTAAGAAGGTGGTTGGCTCTACCTCTTAAAAACGAAAAACAAATAAGCGAACGACATAATATAGTACAGCAGATGCTTGATGATGATAAATTATCAGCAGTGCTTGCGGAACAAATAAGCAGAATTGGAGATTTAGAACGCTTGATTTCAAAAGTGGCTACTTTACGCATTAATCCAAGGGAATGTGCAAGATTGAAAGACGCTTTAATTGCTTTGAAACCGATACAAGAAGTGTGTAGTACATCAGGAAAAGAATTACGACAATTAACGAGTAAGATAAATACTTGTGAAAAAATAAAGGAAAGGATTGAAGCAGAATTGAGTGATAATCCGCCTATGTTATTGCACAAAGGAAATGTAATGAAAGAGGGAGTGAATATTGAACTTGATGAATTGCGTTCTATTCAAACTTCAGGCAAAGAATATTTGAATAAAATGCTTGAAAGAGAGATTGAACGAACTGGAATTACCTCTTTAAAAATATCGTTTAATAATGTATTTGGTTATTATTTGGAGGTAAGGAATCGGTTTAAGGATCAAGTGCCAGAAGAGTGGATTCGAAAACAAACTTTAGTAAGTGCAGAACGATATATTACTGATGAATTAAAGGAATACGAACACAAAATATTAAGTGCTGAGGGTAGAATTTCAGAAATTGAAAATCGTCTTTTTGCTGAATTAGTCCAAAGTATAGCGGTACATCTTAAGGAGATTCAAATAAATGCTATTATCGTATCAGAACTGGATTGTTTGCTTTCGTTTTCATCCATTGCGAAAAAGAATAGTTATGCCAAACCCAATGTAAATAATGGTTCGGATTTAGTAATAACAAAAGGGAGACATCCGGTTATTGAACAGCAATTGGAAATGGGTGATCCTTATATTCCGAATGATGTAACTTTAAATAGAGACAAGCAACAAATAATGATGATTACCGGACCTAATATGTCGGGTAAATCGGCTTTATTAAGGCAAACTGCTCTTATTGTATTGATGGCTCAGATAGGGAGTTTTATTCCTGCCCAAGCAGCAGAAATTGGATTGGTAGATAAGATTTTTACAAGGGTAGGGGCCTCTGATAATATATCAATGGGAGAGTCTACTTTTATGGTTGAAATGAATGAAACGGCTAGTATTTTGAATAATTTATCGGACAATAGTTTGATACTATTAGATGAAATAGGAAGAGGAACAAGTACTTATGATGGGGTGTCCATAGCTTGGGCAATTGCTGAATATTTGCATGAACACCCTACAAAAGCAAAAACATTATTTGCTACTCATTATCATGAGTTAAACGAAATGACGGAGCAGTTTACAAGAGTAAAAAACTACAATGTATCGGTAAAGGAAAGTGGGAAGAATATAATTTTCATCAGAACATTAAAGGAAGGAGGAAGTGAGCATAGTTTTGGGATTCATGTGGCAAAAATGGCAGGGATGCCAAAGCAAATTGTAAATAAAGCAGAAAAAATTCTGAAACAGTTAGAAGCATTAAGAGGAAAAGAGAGCAACACAAAGGCTATTACGGAAGATGCTGATATGCAGCTTAGCTTTTTTAAACTGGATGACCCTATTTTAGAAGCGTTAAGAGATGAGATAAAAAGTTTGGATATCAATACATTAACACCTGTTGAGGCTTTGATGAAACTGAATGAAATAAAAAAACTTATAGGAAAGTAGTTTTTGATTTTGTAGTATTGAATATTTAATTAAATTTGCCATCCCTAATGCGAGTGTAGCTCAGGGGTAGAGCATCACCTTGCCAAGGTGGGGGTCGTGAGTTCGAATCTCATCACTCGCTCGGAAGTTTTTTAAATAAGACAAAACAATCACCCTGCCCGGGTGGTGGAATTGGTAGACACGTTGGACTTAAAATCCAATGGACATTAGTCCGTACGGGTTCAAGTCCCGTCCCGGGTACAAAAAGCAGAAACGAAAGTTTCTGCTTTTTTGTTTTTATAGACTTTCTAGAATAGTTTCAGTAGCGCCACTACTATTTTTGATGTAACTAGTTACAATTGTTTGATCAAAATCAGCAAATGAATCAATCGCTAAATTTAGCTCAGTATAATTGCTAATACTTTTAGCACTTCCTAATTCTATCAATGCTTTGGCCTCATTAAATTTCTGATAATTTGGGCCAAAAATAACTGGCAATCCGAAAGTTACAGCTTCCAGGATATTATGTATTCCTGAACCAAAACCACCGCCAATATAAACAATATTTCCATATTGATAAAGTGAAGATAGAATGCCAATGCTGTCAATAATAAGCACATTAGTTGAATTTATATTATCAGTATTTATTTTTGAAAATAATTGCGCCTTAGTTTGTTTTTTCAAGCTAGAAATGTGGCGCATTTCGTGTGGTGCAATTATGTAATTGTACTGAGGATTTTCTTTTATGAATTTATTTAAAAGCACTTCATCTTTTGGCCAAGTACTTCCGCAAATAATAGTAGTTTGGTTTTTACAAAACTGCTCAATTATCGGAAATGATTTAGGGTTTTGAGTAGTAGCTAGTACACTATCAAATCGGCTATCTCCACTTATTGTGTGATTCGTGATTCCTATACTTTGAAGTAAATCAGCAGAGGTTTTGTCTTGTACAAAAAAGTGAGTTATATTTTCCAGTTGTTTAGCAAACCAGTTGTTTTTAAAAAAGGACTGTTCCTTACGGAAGATGGTCGAAACTGAATAAAAAGGAATGTTTTTGTCATTAAGCTCGGCCATATAATTAAACCAGAATTCGTATTTAATAAAAATGGTTTTTATAGGTTTTACAATTTCTACAAAGCGTTTTGCATTTGTTTTTGTGTCAGCTGGTAGGTAAAAAATCCAGTCAGCCCCTTTGTAGCTTTTTCGGATTTCAAATCCTGAAGGCGAAAAGAAAGTCAAAAGTATTTTATGAGTAGGGTGTTTTTGTTTATATCCTTCAATGATTAGTTTTCCTTGCTCAAATTCTCCTAAGGATGCACAGTGAAACCAAACAATATTTTGTTCTCCTTTTATTGCTGTTTCTAGCTTCTTGAAAATGTTTTTTCGTCCCTTTACCCACAACTTAGCTTTTGCATTAAATAATGCTGCAATACGAATTGCAATTACATAAAACTGTACACTAATATTGTATAGAATGTTCATTTAGTAGTAGTGAAATTCTTCTTCATTTTTGCGGTGGATAGGAATAATAATCCCAATATTTATTCCTAATAAATTATCCCAACTACTTGTATTTGGAGTGTGCTCCATTTTGTCAAAGAGGTATGGGCGTCTATTTCTTGTGTAGGCAACTGTCATATTCATTCCAGTGTATATTTGGAATTCCCCATTTGGGCTATAGTATTTGTAGCTCGCCTCCCATTTTGTGCTGAATCCATTTGTTAAGCGATCGTACCCTTTTTTATATTCTTCATCAAGTTGTGGTACATTTTGATTTTTAGTGTCAATAAAGATTTGATGTTGCAAAAAACCCATTCCTCCAGAAAAGTAAAAACCACTTAAATTATTTTCTTTTGGATGATAAGCGTAACCCATAAAAATATGAATATCAAAACCTCTTTCCATTAAGTTGATGTTGGAATAACCTCCATCAGCACCAATTATTGCTCCGGTTGATGTAGTAATATTATCAAAAATAGCAGTGTCTTTTACATTGCTACTAAAGAGGTATCCTCCTTCTATTCCGTAAAATAAATTATTTTCTCTTTCCTGAAAAATTGAAAATCCAATTGCTGAATTATTTCCAAATCGATCGGCTAAATCACCAATTGGTAATTGGTGTGCATAGCCAAAAGTAAAAGCAAATTGTTTCTTTTCTTGCGCAAAGGTGCTAAAGCAAAAACAAGTAAAACAGATGATTATTAGGGTTCTCATAGTTGGATGTCGGATTTGTGGGCTAAAATACATTTTCAGTGGCTAATTAACGCAAAGCATTGTATAATAATTGCCTATATTTGCGATCCATTTTAAGTAACGAAAAGAAAAGATGAATAAAACGATATTAATTACAGGAGGTGCAGGTTTTATTGGGTCGCATGTAGTGCGGTTATTTGTAAATAAATACCCAGATTATAAAATTGTAAATTTGGATGTATTGACCTATGCTGGAAATTTAGAAAACCTTTCGGATGTAGAGGATGCAGAGAATTATATTTTTGAAAAAGGAGATATAGTGAATGAAGAATACATCAAGGAATTATTTGCAAAATACAGTTTTGATGGAGTAGTGCATTTGGCTGCTGAAAGCCATGTTGATCGTTCCATTACTAACCCTATGGAATTTATTATGACCAATGTGGTGGGAACGGTAAATCTACTGAATGCCGCAAAAAACTTGTGGAAAGGAAATGAAGAAGGTAAATTATTCTACCATGTTTCAACTGATGAGGTGTATGGTAGTTTAGGGGATACAGGTTTGTTTTTAGAAACCACTTCTTACGATCCGCAATCGCCCTATTCCTCCTCCAAAGCAAGTTCCGATCATTTTGTAAGGGCGTACGGAAATACTTACGGAATGCCATATGTGATTTCAAATTGCTCGAATAATTATGGGCCTAATCAGTTTCCTGAAAAGTTGCTGCCTCTTTTTATCAATAATATCCGAAATGGAAAAGCATTACCCGTTTATGGTGATGGAAAGTTCACTAGGGATTGGTTGTATGTAGTGGATCATGCTATTGCGATTGACAAAATTTATCATGAAGGTAGAAAAGGAGAGACCTATAATATTGGCG
>Ga0308020_1000151_pt1 | contig 20201 bp, 15 predicted proteins | sample Neamet349_FD_201302 | JGI IMG/M metagenome (GOLD analysis project Ga0308020, IMG submission 201302) | Marine microbial communities from water near the shore, Antarctic Ocean - #349 | ecosystem: Environmental > Aquatic > Marine > Unclassified | place: Southern Ocean | collected 2014-10-02
TTATTTGTTGCTGTGCTCATGGAGATTGTTTTAGAATTCAAAAAAAACCTCATAAATTTTAGTTTATGAGGTTTTGAATATATTTTTATTTTAGTTATCTGCTAATTCGAAACCTTCTGTTTCTTCATTTTTTGTTCCTTGAAGATCTTCAGCACCGTGTGTTAAACGTTTTAAAGGTTTTAAAATAGCAATAATTAATAGACCAAAAATAGTACATGTAATTGCAATTCCAGTAAACACTTCGAAATCACCTGCGTTTTCTGAAAGACCACCAATTAGTCCTGCAACTTTATTTCCTAAACCTGTCGCTGCAAAATAGGCTCCCATCATAAATGAAGCATATTTTACAGGAGCTAATTTTGTGATAAAAGATAATGCAACTGGCGACGCACATAGTTCTCCAATAGTATGAAAAAGATACGCTAAAACTAACCAAATCATCGCTGATTTTTCTGCTACTTCACTACCGTTCATTAATACTTCTGATGCAGCTTTACTCATAAAGAAAAACCCAAAAGCCATAATAATTACACCTATTGCCATTTTAAATATTGACGAAGATTCTTTTCCTTTATTTTTCCATTTATGCCAAAAACTCCCAACAGCAGTTCCTAAAACGATTATGAAAAATGCATTAATAGATTGAAAGACTGCAGCAGGGATTTCATTTCCAATAAAAGGTAAAGAAAATGATAAAAGTCTGTCAGTTTTCTGTTCTGTATATAAACTCATTAAACCACCAGCTTGTTCAAAAGCTCCCCAAAACACAATAATAATTAAGAAAGATAAAAACATTACTAACATTCTATCTTTTTCTACTTTGTTTAAAGGTTTCTTTAATAAATCTTTATTTGGTGAATCTGCTTTTCCTATAAATTCTCCAACAGTACCTAAGTATTTTATACCGTACATATATACTATTTGACCAATTGCCATTCCTATTCCTGCTAAGCCAAATCCATAATGCCAACCATATTTAGCAGCAACAGCTCCTACAATTAAGGCTCCTAAAAAAGCGCCTAAATTTATACCGATATAAAAGACATAGAATCCTTTATCTCTTCTTTCGTCTCCTTGTTTATATAAACCACCAACCATTGTAGAGATATTTGGTTTTAGAAACCCAACCCCAATGACTATAAATATAAGACCTGTAAAAAATGCCCATTGTGCATTTATAGCTAGAATACTATGACCAATACAAAGTAAAATTCCTCCTAGCATTACGGCTTTTCTCTGTCCTATAAATTTATCTGCAATCCAACCTCCAGGAATTGATGTGAGGTAAACAAACATGGTGTAAGTTCCATAGAAAGAAAGTGTTTCTCCGTTTGACCATCCAAAACCAGATTGTGGATCTCCTAAAATAATTGGTGCAGCAAGATATAATGTTAGAATTGCACGCATCCCGTAATAAGAAAATCGTTCCCACATTTCAACAAAGAATAAGACATATAATCCTACTGGATGTCCAAATAATTCTTTTTCATGTGGTTGTTTTGTTAAATTATTCATAAGCTTATCCTTTTGTTTCTATTGGTTTAGTTAACTTTATTTAAATGTTCTTGAATGAAATTTGTCATTTTTGTATACAAGTTCAAACGAGTATTTTTTCCTTTGTAAATTCCGTGAGTTCTGTCTGGTACAATAAACATATCGAATTGTTTGTTGGCTTCAATTAAAGAATTTATCATTCTATAAGTATTTTGTACATGCACATTGTCATCTCCTGTTCCATGTACTAATAAGTAGTTTCCTTTTAATTTTTCCGCATAATTTACAGGCGAATTTTCATCATAACCTGCAGGGTTTTCTTGCGGAGTTCTTAAAAAACGTTCTGTATAAACGCTGTCATAAAAACGCCAAGAAGTTACAGGTGCAACAGCAATCGCAGTTGTAAAAATATCACTTCCTTTTAGCAGTGAATTTGTACTCATGTGTCCACCAAAGCTCCATCCCCAAATACCAATGTTATTTTCATCAATATAAGAACGTTCTGCTAGTTTTTTGGCTGCAGCAATTTGATCTTCAGTTTCAAATTTAACCAAGTTTAAATACGTTGATTTCTTGAAGTCTGCACCTTTAAAACCAGTTCCTCTTCCGTCGACACAAACTATAATCATACCTGTTTGTGCTAACATATTATGCCAATAATCATTACTTGCATTCCATCTGTTTGCCACTTGTTGTGATCCTGGACCTGAGTATTGAAACATCAACATTGGATATTTTTTAGTGGCATCAAAATCAGCAGGTTTTAGCATCCACATATTTAAATCATTTCCATTAATATTGATCGTTGAAAATTCTTTTGAACTCATTTTATAGGCTGATAAATCATCCTTTAATTGTGCATTGTCTTTAATTACTTTCAACATTTCTCCTTCTCCAGAAAACAAAGAATAAATTGGCGGAATTTCTGCGGATGAAAACGTATTGATAAAGTAGTTTAAGTTTTTACTAAAAGCAGCAGTATTTTGCCCGTCTTTATTACTTAATAGTTTTTTATTTTGTCCGTCTAAATCAATAGAATACACACCTCTGTTAGTTGAGCCATTTTCTACAGATTGATAATAAATAGTTTTTTTAGATTCGTTAAAACCGTAATATCTAGTTACTTCCCAATTTCCTTTTGTAATTTGATTGATGAGTTTTCCGTTAAAACCATAGTGATAAATATGATTGTAACCATCTTCTTCACTGGTCCAAATAAAGCTATTATCATTTAAAAAAGTAAGATTGTCTGTGATGTCAATATATGCTTTGTCCGTTTCATTGAAGACTAAAGTAGAACTACTTTTTAAAGCATTTACGGTATGTAATTTCAAATTATTTTGATGACGATTTAAGGTAGTCGCTACTAAAATGTTGGCATCATTTGTCCATTTAATTCTTGGAATATATTCGTAATCTCCAAGTGTAATTTTTTTGCTATTTTTTGAGGAAATAGTATACATGTGTAAAGTTACTTCGGCATTTTTTTCTCCTGCTTTTGGATATTTAAAAACTTGCTGACTTGGATAGTTTCCTGTACCAACCATATCCATAGAAAAAGTAGGGACATTTGTTTCATCAAAACGTAAAAAAGCTAAATTCTTGCTATCATTACTCCATTCAAAAGCCCTTACGAAAGCAAACTCTTCTTCGTAAACCCAATCTGTAATTCCGTTAATGATACTATTTTTTTCACCATCCTTTGTAACTTGAGTGATGCTATTTTTTTCAATATTTTTAATAAAAATATTATTGTCCTTTGCATAGGCAACCTTTTGATTGTCCGGAGAAAAAACAGGTTCTTGAATCTCTTTACCTATTAAAGTGAGTTTTTTTGAGGCAACATCATACGCATAAAATGTACCTTTAAAAGAATGTCTATAAATTTTTTGAAAATCAGTTCCTAAAATAATTTTAGTTTCATCATTATTAAAACTGTAAGAAGAAAAGCGATCTAAACCTTTTAAGTCTTTACTATTTACGATAGTTTCAACTTTTTCTAATGTTTTGTAACTGTATTTATCTACGGTTACAGATTTTGTTTCTCTATCATAATTTAATAAAGAATAAAAATCTCCATTCATAGAATTTAAAGAGTTCATTCTTTTTGGAGAAAAAGTTCCGTTCCAAATTTTTTCTAATGTAATTTCTTTTTGAGTTGTTGTTTGTGCAATTACTTTGCAATTACTTAATAATAGAATCGTTATTAAAAGGAGACCTTTTTTCATTATAAATCTTGTATTTGATAATAAGTTTGCCAAGTTTACGTAAAAATCCGCAAAAAATACTTGTAAAAAGGATAAATCTTGATTATCCCACCTTTTTAGAAAGGTTTCAATTATATTTGTTGATTATAGTTTATAGACACATAAATGAGTAAAATTATATCTGGTTTTTCAAAGTTTACCAAAGAAGAAAAAATTGCTTGGTTAACAGAAAATTATTTTCACAATCAATCCGAAACTGTAAATGTTATCAAACAATATTGGAACGTTGATAACGATCTACAACAACTCCATGATGATTTTATAGAAAACACCGTTTCTAATTTTTATATGCCTTATGGTGTAGCGCCAAATTTTCTAATTAATGATAGCGAATATGTAATACCTATGGTTGTCGAAGAAAGTTCAGTAGTTGCTGCAGCTTCTTTGGTGGGTAAATTTTGGAGTACAAGAGGGGGGTTTAAAACGAAAGTAATTGGCACAACGAAAATTGGTCAAGTTCATTTCATGTATGCAGGAGATAAAACTGAGCTTGAAAACTATTTTCATCAAAATAAAACAGAATTATTTGCTTCAACTGCTTCCATTACCAAAAATATGGAAAAACGTGGAGGCGGAATTTTAGACATTAAATTAGTTGACAAAACAGATAAACTTTCAAACTATTATCAATTGCATGTAACTTTTGAAACGAAAGATTCAATGGGCGCAAATTTTATAAATTCATGTTTAGAAGCGATTGCAAAAAAGTTTGAAACTCCCGATATAGAAATTGTGATGAGTATCTTATCGAATTATATTCCAGAATGTTTGGTAAGGGCAGAAGTGAGTTGTAAGATTTCAGAATTAGGAGGTGAAGATCCTCAGAAGTTTGCAGAAAAATTTTATCAAGCAGTAAAAATTGCAGAAATAGAACCTTATAGAGCAGTGACGCATAATAAAGGAATTATGAACGGAATTGACGCTGTCGTTTTAGCAACAGGTAACGATTTTAGAGCTGTAGAAGCTGGCGCTCATTCTTATGCTTCAAGATCTGGGCAATATTCAAGTTTATCTCATTGTGAAATTAATGACGGTATTTTTAAATTTTGGATAGAACTTCCTTTAGCTTTAGGAACCGTCGGCGGGTTAACAGGTTTACACCCAATGGCAAAATTATCTTTAGAAATGTTGCAAAAACCTTCTGCAAGAATGTTGATGCAAATTATGGCAGCAGCAGGTTTAGCGCAGAATTTTGCAGCTTTAAGAGCTTTAACGACAAAAGGAATTCAGCATGGACATATGAAAATGCATTTGCAAAATATTTTAAATCAATTTGAAGCAAATGATGAAGAAAAAGAAATTGTTACTGCTTTTTTTGATAAAAGAACAGTGACGCATTCTGCTGTAGTTGAAAAAATAAATTCTTTAAGAACACCTAAAATTAATTGGGTCAATTTTTTAGATGAACATATTGTAATAACACAATTATCTAAATTAAATAAAAATTCTAAAGCTGTTTTTGGGTTGATGAATGCACAACAAATGATAGAACATTTAAGTGCTGTAACTCAGATTGCTAACGGAAACTGGAATGTAAATGTTTTTGTTCCTGATGAAAAAGCGGCGCGTAGAAAACCATTTTTAAATACAGAAAATGAATTGCAAGCAGGTTTTAAAGCTTCTTTTTTAGCGGAAGAACCTTATATTTTAAAGTTTAATTCTCTAGAAGAAGCAATTGGAGATTTAATTATCCAAATTGAAATATTCGTAAAAGTTTTTAAGGAAGATAAAAGTAGAACAGTCGTTCATCCGTTTTTTGGTACGTTAGATTTTGAGTACTGGAAGCTGTTTCAAGTAAAACATTTTACGCACCATTTTAAACAGTTTAATTTGTTATAATGAACTTTTACTCAAACGGAAAACTTTTATTAACAGGTGAATATTTGGTGCTGGACGGAGCAAAATCTTTGGCTTTACCAACAAAATTCGGTCAGGACTTAATTGTTGAGAAAATTAAAGAATCACAAATAATTTGGGGTAGTTTTAAGCATACAGGAGAATGTTGGTTTGAAGCTGTTTTTGACTTACCAAAACTACGTTTAGTTAGCTGTACTTTTAATTCGGATAAAGAAGGTAATGCAGAATTTATTGCAGAATCTTTGTTAGAAATTTTAAGAGCAGCAAGAAATTTAAATCCAGATTTTTTAAGTTCTGAAAATGGATTTGTAGTAAAAACAGAACTTTCTTTTCCAAGGGATTGGGGCTTAGGAAGTTCATCAACTTTAATAAATTCTATTGCTTCTTGGGCAAAAGTAGATGCTTTTAAATTACTGTGGAACTCCTTTAAAGGAAGTGGTTATGATATTGCTTGTGCACAAAATAATTCGCCTATTCTTTATCAAATAGAAGATAATAATCCAAAGGTTGAACAAGTAGAATTCAATCCAACTTTCAAAGAAAATTTGTTTTTTATACATTTAAATGAAAAACAAGATTCTAAAGAAGGAATAGCAAAATTTAGAGAAAGCAAACAGCATATTGAAAAAGAAATTAAAATGATTTCAGCGATTTCTGATGCGTTTTTAAGTGCAGAATCATTACAAGATTTTGATCGATTAATTGTTGAACATGAAAGAATTATCAGTTCAATTATCAAACTAAAACCAGTAAAAGAGAAATTATTTCCAGATTATTTTGGGGAAATAAAAAGTTTAGGAGCTTGGGGAGGAGATTTTGTTTTAGCGACAGGAAATTCATCAACACCAGGCTATTTTAAAAATAAAGGATTTGAAACTGTGTTGACGTATCGTCAAATGGTTTTATAAACTCACAAAAGACTTCACAGGTTTTGAATACTGATGAAGGCTAAAAATAAAAAAATAAAAAAATGAAGAAAGTAATTATTATTGGAGGTGGAGCAGCAGGATATTTTACGGCTATAAATGCGAAAGAAAATAACCCTGAATTAGATATTACAATTCTTGAAAAAGGAAAAGATGTTTTACAAAAAGTGAAAATTTCTGGAGGTGGAAGATGCAACGTAACACATGCATGTTTTGAACCAAAAGAATTGGTTAAATTTTATCCAAGAGGGGAAAAAGAATTGTTGGGGCCTTTTCATCAATTCATGACAGGAGATACTTTTGAATGGTTTGATAATAGAGGAGTTCCTTTAAAAATTGAGGATGATAATCGTGTTTTCCCTGAAGCAAATACAAGTCAAGCAATTATAGATTGCTTTCAAAATGCTGTTGATACCTTGAATATTAAAGTGATCACAAACTGTGGTGTAAATTCGGTAACGCAACAAGATGATAAATGGATTATCAACACAAAAGAGAAAACCTTTGAGGCGGATAAATTAGTGATTGCTGCCGGAAGTTCTAAGAAAGTTTGGGAGTTGTGTGAAACCTTAGATCATTCTATTATAGAACCAGTTCCTTCTTTGTTTACTTTTAATATCAATGATAAAAGATTGGTCGATTTATTAGGAACTTCTGTGCCGAATGCAACGGTGAAAATTGCAAATACAAAATTAGAAGCTTCTGGACCTTTGTTAATTACACATTGGGGAATGAGTGGACCTGCAATTTTAAAATTATCTGCTTTTGGAGCAAGAGTTTTAGCTGACAAAAAATACCAATATAATGTGGAGGTAAATTGGTTGTCTAGACCAACCGATAAAGTATTAAATGTTCTCTTAAACTTAAAAAAGAAAGAACCTCGTAAAACCGCTATTTTAAAATCACCATTTAGTGAAGTTTCTAAAAGATTGTGGGAACGTTTTGTTGCAGCAGCAGGAATACAACCGACTCAAAATTGGGCAGATTTAAATAACGTTCAGTTAGAGAATTTAGCAAATCAATTGACAAAAGGTGTTTTTAATGCGAATGGAAGAACCACTTTTAAAGAAGAATTTGTAACTGCTGGAGGAATTGATTTAAAAGAAATTAACTTTAAACGTTTTGAAAGTAGAAAACATAATAACCTCTTTTTTGTGGGTGAGGTTTTAAATATTGATGCTGTTACTGGTGGATTTAATTTCCAAAATGCTTGGACAGGTGGATATATTTGCGCGAATGCTTTGAGTGAAGATTAAATGTCATTCAACAGAAATGAAACAATCTCATAATTAAAATATGATTTTTCAATCGCTTAAAAAAGCTCATTTCGGATTGATATTCTGAATGTAAAATAATAAAAAATGGCACTAACAGAATCAAACGAATTTGCAATAGGAACAAAAGCTCCAGATTTTAAGCTAATAAATACAGTTGATGGTGTTTTTGTTTCTTTAGAGGAGCTAAAAGGTAGTGAAGGAACTGTTATTATGTTCATCTGTAATCATTGTCCGTTTGTAATTCATGTAAATGATGCATTGGTTAAAATGGCGAATGAGTATCAAAAAAAAGGCGTCAATTTTATTGCGATAAGTTCTAATGATGTTGAAAAATATCCACAAGATTCTCCAGCGTTAATGAAGCAGTTGGCTAAGGATCTAAAGTATCCTTTTCCATATTTATATGATGAAACTCAAGAAGTAGCAAAAAAGTATAATGCTGCTTGCACGCCAGATTTTTATGCATTTGATGGAAATTTAAAATCAGTTTATCACGGGCAATTAGACAATTCTAGACCGGCGAATGGCAAGCCCGTTACAGGTAGTGATTTACGAAATTCTTTAGATTTTTTATTAGAAAAAAAGGCTGTTTTAGAAAACCAGAAACCAAGTATGGGTTGTGGTATTAAGTGGAAGTAAATTTGTTGTTTTCCAATAAATTACAAGCGATAAATGTTTTTATAGCAAATATAAAAGAGATTGAGGTTGTAGAAAATAGGTGGTAAATTAAAAGATAGTATTTTCATTGACTTAAAATTTTGTCAAACAAAAACCTCATTTGTTAATTTTTTGTAACTTTACATTTCGTATGAAGAAAGTATTCTCTAAAATAATGTCAATATTAATGGCTTTTGTAGTCTTGTTATCTACAATGTCATTTACTATTAATATGCATTATTGTGGCGCTACTTTGGTAGAAACTACTGTTTTTCATAAAGCAAAAGGTTGCGGAATGAAAATGCAAAAACCTTCAACCGAAAGTTGTGCCGTTGTAAAAAAGGGCTGTTGCAACAACGAACAAATAGTAATTGATGGTTTAGATGAATTACAATTGCAAGTTGATGTCATTTCTTTTGAACAGCAAGTATTTCTAGCTTCATTTTTGTACACTTACAATAACCTTTTCGAGGGTTTAGATAAAAATGTATCTTCTTATGGAGAATACAAACCACCACCCGTCATAAAGGAACTCTACAAGATTGACGAGACGTATTTAATTTGATTTTAAACAATAGACGATGTTGTCCTATAACTGTAATGTTATAAGGATGATTTGTTGTATTCGGTGTTTTTTCTAACATCAATGTCTAACTGTTTAATAATCAAAACTAATGCTAAATAAAAGCATCAAATTTTTAATAGAAAATAAACTCGTAGCAGTGCTACTACTCGTCCTTTTTATGGGATGGGGAACAGTCAATGCACCTTTTAATTGGGATACAGGATTCTTACCAAGCAATCCTGTAGCGGTAGATGCCATTCCTGATATTGGAGAGAACCAACAAATTGTCTTTACAAAATGGGAAGGTCGTTCACCTCAAGATATTGAAGATCAAATTACCTATCCATTAACGACTTCTTTACTTGGTATTCCAGGAGTGAAAACGATTCGTAGTTCATCTATGTTTGGTTTTTCAAGTATCTATATCATTTTTGATGAAGATATTGAGTTTTATTGGAGTCGTAGTCGCATCCTCGAAAAACTAAACTCATTACAAAGTGGCTTACTTCCTGAAGGTGTAAATCCTGCTTTGGGACCAGATGCAACAGGCTTAGGACAAGTCTTTTGGTATACGTTAGAAGGTCGAGACGAAAAAGGAAACGTAACCGGTGGTTGGGATTTACAAGAATTACGAAGCATTCAGGACTACTATGTGAAATATGCATTATCATCTGCAAGTGGTGTGTCTGAAGTTGCTTCAATTGGTGGATATGTTCAAGAATACCAAGTAGATGTTAATCCAGAATTGATGCGTCAATACAACATTAATTTAAGTCAAGTTGTTAAAGCTGTCAAGGAAAGTAATAAAGACATTGGTGCACAAACATTAGAAATAAACCAAGCAGAATATTTAGTGCGTGGTTTAGGGTATGTAAAGTCCATTTCAGACATAGAAAATGCGGTCGTTATTTCCGAAGATTATACGTCAATTAAAATTAAAGACATTGGAAAAGTATCATTAGGCCCTGGAGCACGAAGAGGGATATTAGATAAGGAAGGCACAGAAGTAGTCGGTGCTGTAGTCGTGGCGCGTTATGGTGCAAACCCGATGGAAGTTATTACCAATGTTAAAGAAAAAATTAAAGTATTAAGTGCAGGTTTGCCTTCAAAAGTCTTAGCAGATGGTCGCACTTCACAAGTCACGATAGTTCCATTTTATGATAGATCTGAGCTTATTCAAGAAACATTAGGGACGTTAAAAGAAGCCTTAACATTAGAAATTTTAATTACGATTTTGGTTATTATCATTATGGTTTTTAATTTACGAGCTTCTATTTTAATTTCTGGATTATTACCCGTTGCTGTGTTAATGGTGTTCATCGCAATGAAGTTTTTTAACGTAGATGCAAATATTGTTGCGTTGTCTGGTATTGCAATTGCTATTGGTACCATGGTTGATGTAGGCGTCATACTTTCAGAAAATATTATTAGGCATCTCGATGAAGATGATAAAGTCATTCCGATAGCGGATGGAACGAGCGGCGAGGAAGCTTCTAAAAAACTTCCGATTAACGAAATCGTTTATAATGCTACAACAGAAGTGTCTGGCGCGATTGTTACCGCAGTAATGACCACTATTATTAGTTTTATTCCGGTCTTTACAATGATTGGTGCAGAAGGAAAATTATTCAGACCATTAGCCTTCACAAAAACTTTTGCGTTAACTGCATCTTTAATTGTTGCTTTATTTTTAATTCCGCCATTTGCAGCCTATTTATTTAGAAGAAAAAGCATTAAGAAAAGCTTTAACTATACTTTAAATATTGGTTTATTACTATTCGGTTTAGCAGCTATTTTATATGGTTATTGGTTAGGGGTAATTTTGATTGCTTTTGGAGTTGTAGGACTATTGAAACTTCAAGAAAAACTAATTGAGAAACAAGCAAACGGTATTAATATTGTTGTTTCTGCGTTGGCAATTGTGTTTCTATTGGCTGAATATTGGAGACCTTTAGGAGTTGATAAAAGTATCTTTTGGAACCTCATTTTTGTCAGCATTATTTGTTTTGGATTATTGGGCGTTTTTACATTATTCAGAAACTATTATACACGTATTCTAAGATGGTGTTTGGAGAACAAGATTTTGTTCTTGTCTTTACCAACAGCTATTGTTATTGCTGGTTTTTTCATTATGAAAAATACTGGAAAAGAGTTTATGCCATCCTTAAATGAAGGGTCATTTTTATTGATGCCAACCTCGATGCCACATTCTGGTGTAGCCGAAAATAAACGTGTCTTACAGCAATTGGATATGGCAGTAGCTAGTATTCCAGAAATTGAAACGGTTGTTGGTAAAGCAGGTAGAACAGAATCAGCTTTAGATCCTGCACCATTATCTATGTACGAGAATATTATTCAGTATAAACCTGAATATATGCTGAATAAAAACGGAGAACGTCAACGTTATAAAGTCAATGATGAAGGTGAATATGTATTGAAAAACGGATTATCATTGCGAGCAGAACAGCGTGAAGCATGGCAATCTATCAATGCGAAAAAACAACTCATTCCAGACAATGATGGTGAGTTTTACAGAAATTGGCGACCAGAAATAAATTCTCCCGATGATATTTGGAAAGAAATTATAAAAGTCACCAAATTACCAGGAGTAACCTCAGCACCCAAGCTACAACCTATCGAAACACGTTTGGTAATGTTACAAACAGGAATGCGAGCGCCAATGGGAATAAAAGTAAAAGGACAAGATTTAAAACAAATAGAAGCCTTTGGAGTACAGTTGGAACACATTTTAAAACAAGCTGAAGGTGTTAAGAAAGAAGCCGTATTTGCAGATCGTATTGTTGGTAAACCTTATTTACTAATTGATATTGATCGAGAAAAAATTGCGCGTTATGGTATTTCAATACAAGATGTACAAGATGTATTAAAAATTGCCGTTGGAGGAATGGTATTAACTGAAACTGTTGAAGGTCGTGAACGTTATGGCGTGAGAGTCCGTTATCCTAGAGAATTGCGAGCAAATCCAAGCGATTTAAAGAATATTTATATTCCTGTTGGAAAAGGAAATCAAGTGCCTTTAAGTGAGCTGGCAACGATTCGATATGAACAAGGTCCGCAAGTTATTAAAAGTGAAGATACTTTTTTAGTGGGCTATGTATTGTTTGATAAATTAGATGGTTTTGCAGAGGTAAGTGTGGTTGAAAATGCACAAGCCTTAATTCAGCAAAAAATTGATGCAGGCGAATTGATTGTTCCGAAAGGGATTAACTATACGTTCACAGGAACGTATGAAAATCAATTAAGAGCGGAAGAAACATTATCTGTAGTTGTACCATTAGCATTGGCCATCATATTTTTAATTTTATATTTTCAATTCCGTTCTGTTGCAACATCTTTAATGGTGTTTACAGGTATTGCAGTCGCATTTGCAGGTGGTTTTATAATGATTTGGTTGTATGGTCAGGATTGGTTTTTAAACTTCAATTTCTTTGGAGAAAATTTACGTGATTTATTTCAAATGCATCCTATTAATTTAAGTGTAGCCGTTTGGGTTGGATTTATTGCATTATTCGGAATTGCAACCGATGATGGTGTGGTGATGGCAACTTATTTGACGCAAACTTTTGATAGAAATACCCCAGAAAATATAAAGGAAATAAGAGCATCAATCGTAGAGGCAGGAGAGAAGCGTATTCGTCCTTGTTTGATGACTACCGCAACGACAATATTAGCTTTATTACCAATTTTAACATCAACAGGACGAGGAAGTGATATCATGATTCCTATGGCGATACCAAGTTTTGGTGGAATGTTAATCGCATTAATTACCTTGTTTGTTGTACCAGTGTTATTTAGCTGGAAAAAAGAATATCAACTTAAAAGAACAGCAAAATGAAATACATAAATTTCAATATAAAATTAGTGTTGGCTCTTGGTTCTTGTTTCTTGAGTTTCTTTATGAATGCGCAACAATTAGAAACATTTATAGATGAAGCGTTAGCAAATAGCCCAGAAATTCAAAAATTTGAATTGCAATACAGTATTGCTTCTGAAAAAATAAATGAAGTAGATACGATGCCTAATACCGAATTTGGTGTTGGTTATTTTGTAAGTCAACCAGAAACACGAACAGGAGGTCAACGCTTTAAAGTATCGGTTAAGCAAATGTTGCCTTGGTTTGGTAATATCGCCGCAAGAGAAAATTATGTAGGTTCTTTGGCAGACGCTAAATATGAAGATATCGTAATTGCTAAAAGAAAACTTATGGCTTCGGTATCACAATCGTATTACAATTTGTATGCGAATATGGCAAATCAAGCGGTGTTAATAGAAAATAGTAGTCTACTTGAGACTTATGAAACTTTAGCGCTAACCTCCGTTGAGGTAGGTAAAGCATCAGCAGTAGATGTATTGCGATTACAAATGCGTCAAAATGAAATGGAGCAACTAAACAAGGTTTTAAAGCAACAGTATTTAGCAGAACAAACAAGGTTTAATAAATTTTTAAATCGAGATAAAGATATTGCCGTGAATGTTGTAAACGAATTGAATATCCCTTTAGAAGATTTTGAAATTAATACTAAAAATTTGGTGCTACACTCCGAGTTATTGAAATACGATAAACTTTATTATTCGGTGGAACAATCTGAATTATTGAACCAAAAAGAAAGCAGTCCGATGATTGGTTTTGGGTTTGATTATATCAATGTAAATAAGAGACCAGATATGAGTTTTAGTGATAATGGAAAGGACATCATTATGCCAATGGTATCGGTATCAATTCCTATATTTAACAATAAATACAAATCAAAAACAAAGCAAAACAAATTGCAACAACAAGAGATTATTGCTCAAAAGCAAGAGCGTTTCAATACTTTAGAAACACTTTTAGACAAAGCAATAAACGATAGAATCTCTGCAAGAATACGTTATGTAACTCAGGCTGAAAATTTAAAGCAAGCCAAAGATGCAGAGGGAATTTTAATAAAAAGTTATGAAACCGGAACGATAGATTTTAATGACGTTTTGGATATTCAGGAATTGCAATTAAAGTTTCAATTAAACAAAGTAGAATCGGTGAAAGCCTACTACATACAAACGACGATTATTAACTATTTAACAAATTAAAAAATGAAGAGATCAATATATATTATAACATCAACAATTTTGATATTGCTTTTTAGCTCTTGTCAAAATAAAGGTAAGAAAACAACTGTAATTGAAGTAAAACATTCAGGTGCATTGAGAACCATCATGTCGGGTAATATTCAACCCGTAATTAGTTTAGAGAGTCTTTCAAATAAAAGACATCTCTATGCCCTTGGAGCTGTAGGGAATTTAAAAGGAGAGATTCAAATATTCGATGGCAAACCAAGCAACAGTTTTGTTATAGATAGCAGCTTGCTTGTTAAAGATTCGTACAATCTAAAAGCAGCTTTATTGGTGTATGCTGAAGTTGAAGAATGGGATACTATTGAAATTTCAAATATCACAACAAAAGACGATTTAGAAAAAACCATCTTTGAAACCGCTAAAAGTATCGGGATAGACACAGAAAAGCCTTTTCCGTTTTTATTAGAAGCTACCGTTAAATCTTTAGATTGGCACGTTATTAATTGGAAAGAAGGTGATACTGTTCACAATCATAAAAAGCATAAAGAGGCAGGCTTAAATGGTACATTGAGAAATACAGGTGTCGAAATATTAGGATTTTACTCCACAAAACATAAAGCAGTTTTTACGCATCATACGACCAATATGCATATGCATTTTAAAACGGATGATCTTTCTATTGCTGGACACATTGATGATTTAAAATTAGAAAATAAATTTACGTTAAAATTACCAAAACAATGAAACACACCTATTTAATAACAGGAATGACATGTGGAGGTTGCAAAGCATCCGTAGAAAAATATTTAAACGAAATAGAACATGTTACCAATGTTGCTATTCATCTTGAAAAAGGAGAAGCAGAAGTGACAATGGATAAAAATATTACAACTGATGTGTTGCAAAAAGCATTGCCAGAAAAATATACCTTATCTAAAAAACCAGTAGAAAAAGTGTTTTCGTCTTCAAGTATTTCGTCGACACCAAAGGAAGAAGAGGGTAAACTGCAACAACTAAAACCTTTGTTGCTTATTATCTTTTATATCGCTTCGGCGAGCATATTACTTCATTATAAAAATTGGAGCTGGAACGAGTTTATGCTCGATTTTATGGGTTTATTTTATATCGTATTTAGTTTCTTTAAAATGTTAGACTTAAAAGGATTTCCAGCATCTTTTAGTATGTATGATCCAATTGCAAAAAGAGTTCCTTTTTATGGGAAAATATACCCATTTATAGAAACAGGATTAGGGTTGATGTTCTTAATGCGTTTTGAAATAGACATTGCTTTAATCGTAACACTTGTTATTTTAGGAATAACCACTATTGGAGTCACAAAAACACTTTTAGATAAAAAATCTATACAATGTGCTTGTTTAGGTACTGCACTTAAACTACCGATGACTGAAGCAACATTTATAGAAAACAGCATTATGATTGTAATGGCTTTACTAATGCTATTAAACATATTTTAAAATGAAAAAATATATAGTTTACACAGGAATATTAGGGGTAGGATTACTTTTAGGATGGATACTTTTTGGAGGTACAGCTAATGAAAATACAGCACGTAATCACGCTGAAACAGTTGAGAAAAATCAAATGTGGACGTGTTCTATGCATCCGCAGATTATGCAGCCAGAAGCAGGAGATTGCCCTATTTGCGGAATGGATTTAATTCCCGCTGAAAGTAGTGCAGATGGTTTAATGGCAGATCAATTTAAACTTACTGAAAACGCAATGGCTTTGGCAAATATTGAAACGTCTATTGTTGGCAATCGCAAAGCAGAAAATAATGCGATTAAGTTATCAGGAAAGATTGTAGAAAATGAAGAAGGGAATGCAGTTCAGGTTAGTTATTTTTCAGGGAGAATAGAACAGTTAAATGTTAGTTTCACAGGAGAGGAAGTGCAAAAAGGGCAGTTGTTGGCAACCATTTATTCACCAGAATTATATGCTGCACAACAAGAACTAATTACAGCTACGTCTTTAAAAGAATCGCAACCAGCATTATATAAAGCCGTTCGTAATAAATTAAAATTATGGAAGCTTTCTGAAAGTCAAATTAATGAGATTGAAATTTCTGGTAAGGTGAAAGAAAACTTCCCTGTCTATGCCACAGTTTCTGGTACTGTATCAGAAAAATTAGTAGAAGAAGGTAATCATATTAAACAAGGTCAGCCTTTGTTTAAAATTGCAAATCTTAGCACTGTTTGGGCAAATTTTGATGTGTATGAAAATCAAATTAATCGCTTTAAAAAAGGACAAGAGGTATTCGTAATTACAAATGCATATCCTAATAAAGTGTTTAAAAGTAAAGTAGATTTTATAGATCCAGTTTTAGATGCTAAAACACGAACCGTAAAATTAAGAGTGGTGCTCAATAATAAAGATGAGGTGTTTAAACCAGGAATGTTTGTTGAAGGAAAAATAAAAGGAATTACTTCAAGTAAAGAAGAAGTTGTAACAATTCCGTCATCCGCAGTATTATGGACAGGTAAACGTTCTTTAGTATATCTGAAAGCAAATTCAAATGAGCCTGTTTTTGAGATGCTTGAAATCACATTAGGTAATAAAGTTGGTGATACTTACGAAGTAGTAGAAGGATTAAATAATGGTGATGAAATTGTAATCAATGGAACATTTACGGTTGATGCAGCAGCACAGTTGCAAGGAAAAAAATCGATGATGAATAAAGGAAATGGTAAAACAGCGACTGGCTACGAAGGACATCTTGGTGCTGAAGAGACGGATTTTTTAGATAATAAGAATGAAAGATTAAACGTTTCAAAGGGATTTCAAAATCAATTAAAAGCCGTTTTTGAGGAATATATCAAATTGAAAGACGCTTTAGTAAAAGATGATTCGAATACCGTAATGGTGGTATCAAAAAGCTTATTAAATAATTTATCTAAAGTTGATATGAAACTATTAACAGATAAAGTGGGACATGCTCATTGGATGTCGTTAGAAAAAGTGATAAAAACAGCAGCCACCTCAATTTCAAAAGTGTCTAACATCAAAGGGCAAAGAAACCATTTTAAACCATTATCGTCAAATATGGTAATTGCTTTGGAGGTATTTGGTGTCAACGAAAAAGTGTATCATCAATTTTGCCCAATGGCAGATAATAATAAGGGTGCCTATTGGTTGAGTAAAGAAGAAAATGTCATTAATCCTTATTTTGGTGAAGCAATGCTAACCTGTGGAGAAGTAAAACAAGTAATAGAGTAATAATAATTAAATTTTAATACAATGAAGAAAGTAATTTTAAGTGTTGCTATACTAGCAGCGATGGTGTTTACAAGCTGTAAGAATGAAGCTAAAAAAGAAACAAAAACGGTAACTACTGAAGTGTCTAAAGACATCGCAATGACTGACCTGTCTTTTGGAGTAAGAGGAAATTGCGGAATGTGTAAAAGCACTATCGAAAAAGCAGCTAATGGTGTTGATGGTGTAGGAACTGCAACTTGGGATGGAGATAAAAAGAAAATGGATGTTTCTTTTGATGCTGCCAAAACAGATGCAATGGCGATTCAGATTGCAATTGCAGCGTCAGGTTATGATACTGAAAAAGTTGCAGGAAGTGAAGAAGCTTACAAAGGTTTGCCAGGTTGTTGTAAATACGACCACGAAATGAAAATGAATCAAGATGGTGAAGTGAAAGAGGAAGATCATTCAACTCACGGACACTAGAATCCATAATTTAAGAGCCCTTTTTAGGGCTCTTTTTATTTTCTTATAGACTCAATTTTGGTTTTTTATACTTCGAAAATTGGCTCTTTTTTGTGTGGTTTCTTCTTTTTGATAAAAGCTACGGATATAAAACTTACAATTCAAAATTATCTCCTTCATTAGCAAAACGAAAACCTAGTTTTTCAATTCCTTTTCTCTGTTTGCTGTTTTCTTGAAGCGCAGGATTTGTATGGTTAAAATGGATAAAAACAACTTTGTTTTTAGTGGCTAAACTTTCGTTTTGAAACAACGCGATCGTTTCTTGTATAAATGGATGCGGAACCTCAGATATGGCTCTTTTTACTTCATGCTGATTTAAAAAAGTGGCGTCTAAAAAAGCATAATCTGCTTTTTTAACTTCTTCAATAATACTTTTATTCCATGTTTTCCATTTATCAATATCAGGAATAAACAACGCAGTTTTTTTAGTTCCTTCAATTTTATAACCCACAGTTTCAGAAAACTCATCTCTATGTGGTACTAAAAAAGGAGTCACTTTTAGCTCTTGATTCAAAATCATGGTAGAATCGTGCTGTATATTTTTAAGAGCAATATTTTTTAAATCTATTAACTGATTCCAAGGGCCGTTATTCGTTAAAAAATTTTTCATTTTTGGCATTGCAAAAACAGGAATATCTTTTTTTCCATAAGCTTCTCGTCCAAAATACATTAAGCCTGTATAATGACCAATATGAGCATGTGTTAAAAATACTCCGTCAATAATGGTTGCTTTTTTAAGATGATTTTGTTCTAAATCGGCTAATTGTGTATGCAGATCAGGAGTGGCTTCAAATAGCCATTTTTGTTGATTCTCTAAATCAACCAAACCTAAAGAAACGACACTTTTTCTTTCTTCTTTTCCATTGTAAAAATTAGCACAACATATTTTTTGACAACCAATGTGAGGGAAGCCTCCATCTTGTGCAATTCCTAAAATGGTAATGTATTGTTTGTAAGCTGTTTTTTTAGTTTCAATTTCAGTATCACAAGAAAATAATGAAATTGAAAGGAGAAGTATACACAGGTTTTTCATCAAAAAGTATATTTTTTTTAAATCTACAAAAAAAAGCATCAATTATTAAATTGATGCTTTTTAAATATTTTAATACTGTTTACAAACTAGATAAAAACTCTCCATCCGTAAGGATCTTCAACTTTATTCGTTTGTATATCTGTTATTCGTTTTTTTAATTGAGCAGCAAAAGGATTATCTAGTTCTGGTAAATCATAATCATTTTCTTGATATCCAAAACCTGCTATTGGTGATATTACTGCAGCAGTACCAGTTCCAAACATCTCTTTTAACGTTCCGTTTTTAGCAGCCTCTACAACTTCTCCAACAGAAATTTTTCGAACCTCTGTGTTGATGCCTTCATCTTCTGCTATTTGTAAAATACTTTTACGTGTAATACCATCTAAAATACGATCGCTTGTTGGGCTTGTAATTAAAGTATCATTTATTCTGATAAAAATATTCATTGCACCCGCTTCTTCGATAAATTGGTGGGTGTTGTCATCTGTCCAAATTACTTGATTGTATCCTTTTTCTATTGCTAATTGAGTTGGGTAAAATTGAGCAGCATAGTTACCACCAGCTTTTGCAAAACCAACACCTCCATTTGCAGCACGTGCAAATTTTTCTTCAATTAAAACTTTTACTTTACCAGCAAAATAAGCACCAGAAGGAGCTGTGCAGATTATAAACTTATAAGCATCTGCAGGTGAAGCATGAAAACCATTACCTGAAGCAAACATAAAAGGTCTTATATATAAAGAACTACCTTCATTTTTAGGAATCCAATCGCTATCAATTTCTAGTAATTTAGTCAACCCTTCCATAAAAATATCTTCAGGAATTGAAGGAATTACCAAACGTTCTGCGGATTTATTTAAACGCTTACAGTTCTCTAAAGGTCTAAAAAGCATCACGTTTTCATCAGCATCTTTATAGGCTTTCATACCTTCAAAGATAGATTGCCCGTAATGAAAAATCTTTGCAGAAGGGTCTAACGTTATTGGTGAATAAGGTTTAATTACGGGTGTTTGCCACTCGCCGTTTTTAAAATCACATTCTAACATGTGATCAGAAAAAACGCTTCCGAAAGGTAAATTATCAAAATCAACAGCGTCTATTTTTGATTTTTCTACACGTTGAATTTCTATATTAGATTTCATTCTTTTTAGTTGATTGTTTATGGCACAAATGTACATAATTTATTTATCCAATGCCCATGAGCATTTTCAATTTTCTTACATTTGTAGTAATTAATACAAAAATTCGAAATATGAAAAATTTAATCAAATTAAGCGTAGTAGCATTGCTCCTTTTTACAGCATGTAAAAAAGAAAA
>Ga0308020_1000162_pt1 | contig 19585 bp, 18 predicted proteins | sample Neamet349_FD_201302 | JGI IMG/M metagenome (GOLD analysis project Ga0308020, IMG submission 201302) | Marine microbial communities from water near the shore, Antarctic Ocean - #349 | ecosystem: Environmental > Aquatic > Marine > Unclassified | place: Southern Ocean | collected 2014-10-02
CCAATGAAAACACGCGCATCCATAAAGAAGCGAACGGCAGATTGTAAAATCGTTCGCCGTAAAGGACGACTTTTCGTCATTAACAAGAAGAATCCTAAAATGAAGCAACGTCAGGGTTAATCCTGATTTTGCAAATTCAATAGACTCATGGCACGTATAGCTGGTGTAGATATTCCTCGCAACAAGCGCGGAGCAATTTCCTTAACGTACATCTTCGGCGTAGGCCGCAGTCGTGCGTTGAAAATTTTGATTGAGGCTGATGTAGACTCGAATAAAAATGTAGATGAATGGAGTGACGAAGAGGTCGGTTCAATTCGTAACATTATTGGTTCGAGCTTCAAAGTCGAAGGAGAATTAAGATCTGAAACACAATCAGATATTAAACGTTTGATGGATATCGGTTGTTACCGAGGCATTCGTCATCGTAACGGTTTACCTTTGCGCGGTCAACGTACAAAGAATAATTCTAGAACTCGTAAAGGGCGAAGGAAGACTGTCGCGAATAAGAAACAATAACAAAGAGTTAGTTCTATTAATTTTGTCCGAAAGGACTGATCACCTCCAAATAACTAATTATGGCAAAAAGCGCCAAAAAGAAGAAAAATGTAAAAGTTGACTCCGTTGGAGAGGCTCATATACATTCTTCATTTAACAACATTATCATCTCCCTGACGAATACGACAGGCCAGGTGATATCCTGGTCAAGTGCCGGGAAAATGGGTTTTCGTGGATCTAAAAAGAACACTCCATATGCTGCACAATGTGCTGCCGAAGATTGCGGTAAAGAAGCAATGGAATTTGGACTTAAAAAAGTTCGAGTGTTTGTGAAAGGTCCTGGATCAGGTCGCGAAAGCGCTATCCGTACCCTTCATAACATGGGAATTCAAGTTACAGAGATTGTCGATGTAACACCACTACCTCATAATGGTTGCCGCCCTCCAAAGCGTCGCCGAGTTTAATAATTACAAATTAAGAATTTTTAATCATGGCACGTTACCGCGGACCCAAATCAAAAATTGCCCGTCGCTTCAAAGAAGCAATCTTTGGCCCAGACAAAGCTCTAGAACGTAGAACTTATGGACCAGGACAACACGGGAATACACGTCGTAGAAAGAAAGAGTCTGAGTACTCTGTTCAATTAATTGAAAAACAGAAAGCAAAATACACTTATGGAATTTTGGAGAAGCAATTCTCAAATCTGTTTAAATCAGCTAGTTCTAAGAAAGGTATTACTGGTGAATTGCTACTTCAAATGTGCGAGAGCCGTTTGGATAATGTTGTTTACCGTCTCGGAATCAGTACGACCAGAAGAGGTGCAAGACAACTTGTATCACATAGACACATTACTATAAATGGTAGTGTTGTTAATATCCCATCTTGTAGCGTTCGCCCTGGTGACGTTGTAGGAGTAAGGGAGAAGAGTAAGTCTCTAGAGATTATTTCAATGTCTTTAGGGTCAAGTACTCAAACTCATGATTGGCTTAATTGGGATGTTCAGGCAATGTCTGGAACCTTAGTTAGCACCCCAACTCGTGATCAGATCCCTGAAAACATCAAGGAATCTTTAATTGTAGAATTGTACTCTAAGTAATATAGAACCAGAATATTCATGGCTATTCTCGATTTTCAACAACCGGACAAAGTAATTATGTTAGACTCTTCGGAGTATAATGGACGCTTTGAATTCCGCCCACTAGAACCAGGTTTTGGTATAACTGTAGGAAACGCGCTTCGACGCATTCTACTTTCATCCCTAGAAGGTTTTGCTATTACTTCTGTACGTATCGACGGTGTCGATCACGAATACTCTACGATTAAGGGAGTAATGGAAGATATGACTGAACTTATTCTTAACCTCAAACAGGTTAGGTTTAAGCGTCAGATTGAAGATACCGACTCAGAAACAGTTACTGTTTCTGTAAAAGGTAAAACATCTCTAACAGCAGGTGATCTAGGTAAGTTTACATCTGCATTTCAGGTGATTAATTCTGACCTCGTTCTCTGTCGCATGGAGAAAGGTGTAGATCTAAAGATGGAATTAACCATTGGTAAAGGACGTGGATACGTTCAAGCTAATGAAAATGTTCGTACTGACGCTCCTATAGGAACGATTTCTTTAGACAGTATCTTCACTCCAATTCGCAACGTAAAGTATAGCGTTGAAAGCTTTCGTGTTGAACAACGCATTGATTACGAGAAATTAATTATCGAACTTGATTGCGACGGAAGTATAACACCTAAAGATGCATTACAAGAAGCTGCTAAGATTTTAATACATCATTTCATGCTTTTCTCTGATGAACGTATTTCTTTAGGGACTGACGAGCAACAAGAGACAGAAGAATTTGATGAGTCAAGTCTTCATATGAGACAACTGCTTAAAACTAAGTTAGCTGACATGGACCTAAGTGTTCGTGCTCTTAACTGTCTTAAAGCTGCTGACATTGAGACATTAGGTGATTTAGTTGCCTTTAATAAAAATGACCTTTTGAAATTCCGTAACTTTGGTAAAAAGTCTCTAACGGAACTTGAAGAATTGGTTGAGATTAAGAACCTTGCGTTTGGTATGGACGTAAGTAAGTATAAACTTGATAAGGAGTAAGCTATGCGTCACGGAAAGAAATTTAATCATTTAGGTCGTAAGACTGCGCATCGTAAGGCGATGCTCACTAATATGTCATGTTCTTTAATTGAGCATAAACGTATTACTACAACTGTAGCCAAGGCTAAAGCTCTTAAGAAATATGTAGAGCCTCTTGTGAATCGTTCTAAGGACGATTCAACTCACAATCGTCGTATTTGTTTTCGCTATTTAGCGAGCAAAGACGCTGTAACGGAATTATTCCGTGAGGTAGGTCCTAAAGTTGCAAACAGAGATGGAGGGTACACTCGAGTTATTCGCACCGGCAATCGTTTAGGTGATAATGCTGAGATGTGTATGATAGAGTTAGTTGATTTCAACGAAATCTATGGCAAGGATGAGAAGAAGAAGACTCGTCGATCACGTAGAGGTGGTGCAACTCCTGTTGCTAAAACAGAAAGTGTTTCTGCTGATGCTCCTGCGGAAGTTGTAGCTGAAGCTTCTGATGAAGTTGTAGCTGATGCTCCTGCGGAAGTTGTAGCTGATGCTCCTGCTGATGACTCAACTACTGAAGATGTTACAGATTCATCAAATGATGGTGCTGAAACGGACTCTCCTGAAGAAAAGAAAGAAGACTAAATATTCTTTTTATATATTTCAAAGGGCATCTGAAAAGATGCCCTTTGTTCGTTTATAAATTATTGTATTTTACTTTAAATTATTGATGAAGATTTCATCAGTAGAATTACCTTTGCACTATGCAAGGATTACGTCGTTTAGATCTACCAGCAATACTGTTATTAGAAGACGGTACAATATTTAAGGGTAAAGCTTTGGGTGCTCAAGGTACAACCAGTGGTGAAATAGCCTTTAATACTGGTATGTATGGATATCAAGAGATCTTTACAGATCCGAGTTATCACAAACAAATGCTTGTAATGGCCACTGCTCATATTGGGAATTACGGTGTACACAATGACGAGGTTGAGTCTGCTAATGTTAAGGTTGCTGGGATTGTGGTTAGAAACTTCTCATCAGTTGCTAGTAGAGTTGATAGTTCAGGGACTTTACAGGCCGATTTAGAAAAAAACGGCACCGTTGGGATTAGTGATGTTGACACGCGTGCACTTGTGAGGCACATCAGGGATAATGGGGCGATGAATGCGGTTCTATCTACCCAAGAATTTGATATTAAAAAATTAAGATCTATTCTTGATGCTGTCCCATCAATGGATGGGCTTGAATTGAGTAGTGAAGTTTCTGTCACTGAATCTTTCGATTTTAATTTGTCTGGCGAACATAAAATTGCTTTAATTGATTTTGGTTTTAAACGAAGTATTGCAACTTGTTTAAGTGAAAGGGGGTGTCTTGTAAGAGTGTTTCCTTGGAATGTGTCTGCTGAAGAAGTGTTAGAGTGGAGTCCCGATGGGATCATGCTATCAAATGGTCCTGGTGATCCATCTGTGATGGAGTCTGTGATTGTTGAAGTTGCAAAACTAGTTGAGTCAGCTCTGCCAATTTTCGGCATCTGTTTAGGACATCAGCTTTTATCACTAAGTCAAGGTTTGCAGACGACGAAAATGTTTAATGGGCATAGAGGTGTGAACCATCCTGTGAAGAATTTGATTACCGGTAAATGTGAAATTACTTCACAAAATCACGGTTTTGTTGTCAGTCATGAATCGGTGCAAAACAACAGTGATGTTGAAGTCACTCACATCCATTTAAACGATGATACTATTGCTGGCATACGTTTGGTAAATAAGCCAGTCTTTAGTGTGCAATATCATCCTGAAGCTTCTGCGGGTCCACATGATAGTAGATACTTATTTGATGATTTTGTTGAGTTGATTAATGCTTTTAAATATTCCAGCATAAAGTAAAAATATAATGAGTAATATTGAAATAATTCACGCAAGACAGATTTTAGATTCAAGAGGGAATCCGACTATAGAGGTAGATGTAGTTACTGAGGAGGGTGCTTTTGGGAGAGCTGCCGTTCCTTCTGGTGCTTCAACAGGGATTCATGAAGCAATGGAATTGCGCGACGGAGGAAGTGACTGGATGGGTAAAGGGGTCACCTTGGCTGTCGAACATGTGAATGAAGTACTTAATGAAGAGCTTCACGGAATAGATGTTACTGAGCAAAGATTAATTGATCAGATTATGATTGATGTTGACGGGACAGAGAATAAGTCTAATCTAGGAGCAAATGCCATCTTAGGTGTTTCACTTGCTGTTGCAAAAGCGGCTGCTGAGACTGTTAGACAACCCTTGTATAGGTACGTCGGGGGCTCCAACGTCGGTTTACTTCCAGTTCCTATGATGAACATCTTAAATGGTGGGTCACATGCGGATAACAAGATAGATATTCAGGAATTTATGGTGATGCCTGTTGGTGCTTCTTCATTCTCGGAAGGGCTGAGAATGGGGACAGAAATATTTCATTCTTTAAAGTCAGTATTGCGTGCCAAAGGACATTCTACAAATGTTGGAGATGAAGGTGGGTTTGCTCCCAATCTAAAGTCCAATGATGAAGGTGTTGAATTCGTACTAAGAGCTATTGAGAAAGCGGGATATAAGCCCGGTGATGATGTGTTACTCGCTTTCGACGCAGCAGCATCAGAGTTTTACGATAAAAAATCAGGCATTTACAAATTTGATTCCACAGGTGATGAAATGTCAGGGGAAGAGATGGTTGAATTTTGGTGTAATTGGAGCAAGAAGTATCCCATCGTTAGTATTGAAGATGGTTTAGATGAAGACGACTGGGATTCATGGAAGCTTTTAACGGACCGCTTGGGTAAAGATGTTCAATTGGTCGGGGATGATTTGTTTGTCACAAATGTGAATAGACTTTCAAAAGGCATTGACCAAGGTGTTGCAAATTCAATCCTAGTTAAAGTTAACCAAATTGGAACGCTAAGTGAAACTATGGATGCTGTTGAAATGGCTCACAACGCGGGCTACACTTCAGTGATGAGTCACAGAAGTGGTGAAACAGAGGATACGACAATTGCGGATTTATCTGTTGCGCTTAAAACAGGACAAATTAAAACGGGTTCAGCAAGTAGATCGGATAGAATAGCGAAGTACAACCAACTTCTTAGAATAGAAGAAGAGCTTGGTGGAATGGCTATATATAAGGGTAGGGATTTTAGATCTTAGTTCCGTTGAGGGCGTAAAGAGCAATTCCGGCAGAAACAGACACGTTTAAACTAGCGGTATTCCCTACCATAGGGATTCGGAGTCTGCTGTCACAGAGTTTCATTACCTCCGGGGAAATACCGTAACCCTCGTCCCCTAAAACTAGGCAATAAGGAGCTTTAATTGTGTTTTCAGGTAATCCAACAGCGCTCTTTTCAGATAATGCGACGCAAGCAACTCCACTGTTTTTTAGAAATTCAAGAGCGGATGAAAGATTGGAGACTCTACACACGGGAAGTCTCAACAATGCTCCGCTAGAACTTTTGATTGCACCATCAGTAATTGACGCAGAGCCTTTTTCTGGAACAATTAAAGCGTGAGCACCGAAACATTCTGCAGATCTGGCTATAGCACCTAAATTCCGAACGTCAGTAATTCCGTCAGCAGCGATTAACACAGGAGCTTCACCACGTTCAAAAGCACCTAATACAATTTCGTCAAGTGGCTGATAAGTAATGGGAGAAAGAAAAGCCACCATGCCTTGATGGTTTTTTAGAGTGATAGCGTCAAGCTTTTCCCTAGGAACCATTTTTATAGGTATCCCTATAGATCGTATGCGGCCAAGTAATTTATTAAGCCTGTCATTTGGTGAGCTACGGAGTACTAAAACACTATCTAATTCTTTCCCAGCATCGAGCGCTTCTGCGATTGGGTGAAAGCCAAAGACAAATGTCTTTTCAGAAGGTCTACGTGGGCCACTGTATATCGGTTTTGATTCCATAGGCGCAAGGTACTACGTTCAATCGTGTTGTACCCTTCCATTTCTCCAACTTGTGACCATTCTATCCCAAGAACTTCTATAAGTAATGCTTCTTTCTAATTTATATCTATTGTCGTCAAGGTCGTGGAGTCTTCTTTTGAATCTAAATGTCAACGTGTTGGATGTCCCTTCTTCTCCATATGTCCAAACTTCTGTCCAGTAATCTCTTCGTACACGATTGGGGACACCATATATAATATGTATCATACCTCTATCGGTTCTCCAGCCTTCCTGTAATCCGGAAAATGACAGGTTAGCTTCCTCAACCCTTGCATAATAAGTTTGTATTAGTCTCCTCGCTTTGTCAGGAGATTTCCCACATGAGAGCCAAAAATCATCCAATGCCACTTTTGGGTTGGATGCACTTAGTAAAGCAGAATACTCGCTCCGTGTTGCTATATATCTGACAGATTCGATAAGGTGCCTAACATTTTTAAGAGTAGGGAATTCAGACGGCATTCCATGTATCACCAAGCTCAAATCTTTGTCTGGAGAAGTAAATACCTGTGAGCCTTCTAAGACGATCCAGCGATCCTCAATTGTGCTATGAGGCTTGGCTTTTATTGTGTCTAATGGGTTGCGATAGCTTGAATATGGTGGAGCTGGAAGTTTGTTTTTAGGAATTACATGATTTACATCCCACGTAGAATTAACATCTGTAATTATTGAGATTGGAGATCCAATAGCTATGAATCCACCATGTATGGGCCAATTTTCCTGAATACTCCAAGCCACAATGGTTTCAACTTCTCTCATTGCTGTTTGAGAAGAATTTCGGTTGAGATCAGTCACCGTGTACTGAAGCCAAGAATTATCTAGTTCATTGCTAGTGTTTTTTAAGTCGAATCTTTGCCGAATCCATCTGTTGGAATTGTTTGACAACGTATCGGTTAACAGCCATTTTTGAGAATTAAATGTCAACTCCAAATTGGCGGTAAAGGGTGCTTTCTCCAGCTCTCGTGTATATAGAAGTTCTTCCCTATTAATTTTAAGGAATACGGACAATGTGTCATCATAATAAAAGGGAATCACTTCGGCATGCAGAGAAGTTGATTCGTAATCATATGGACGTCGAGAAGTATGAGAGTCGTAAACTAACGTAGAAGAACAAGATGACGCGATCAGGGCAACAACGAAAAGTCTAAACATGAAATAATTAGAGTATTTCATGAGTCTTAATCTGAGTCACCGTCTGAAATAAACTTTTCAGGTATTTTCTTATTTACGTCAAGCCCCAATTTTCTCAATTTCTCAGCTTGACCCACCAAGTGTCCTGGGCCCTTGCTTAGTTTGCTAACGGCTTCTTGATATGCATTGTCAGCTTTCTTAAGATGGTCTCCAATTGAGTCCATTGAGTTCGTGAAGCCCACAAATTTTTCGTACAGAAGTTTACCTCTTGATGAGATTTCAATAACGTTAGTCCTTTGAAGCTCTTGCCGCCAGATATAGCTTACCGTCCGCAATGTTGCGAGCATCGTAGTTGTTGAGACTAAGAGTACTCTTGCTGCCAAACCTTCCCTTTGAATAGCTTGAAGTTCTGCTCCAACAGCAAAATAGGCTGGCTCTATAGGGACAAACATTAATGTGTAGTCCACAGATTTGTCATACAGACTCGCATAATCTTTTTTAGCCAGGGATCGAATGTGATTCCTCATGCTCTGAATATGCTCTTTTAAGAAAACCTCTCGTTCAAGATCATCTTGCGTGTTCACACATTTCTCATATGCAGTAAGACTGACTTTAGAATCAATAACAAGTACTTTTTCATCAGGAAGTGACACGAGAAAGTCAGGCCTCAAGTTTTTACCATCCTCAGATTTAACGGATGTCTGAGTCGTGAAATGAATTCCTTTTTCTAAGCCCACATCCTCTAAGAGTCTTTCAAGTTGATACTCTCCCCAATCTCCCTGAATCTTAGACTCCCCCTTTAGTGCTTTCACTAAATTATCAGCTTGTTGACTTAGCCCCATATTCATTTTAGCTAAGTCATCTAACTCTTTATTTAATTCGCCTAACCATTTTTTCTCTTCCCCATAGTATTTTTCCACTTGATTCTTAAAACCAAGCATTTGTTCTTTAACTGGATTGAGAAGTTGTTTAAGACTTTCTGTATGGGCACCCTCTAATTGGGTCTGAGATCTTTTTGTAGCAGTTTCTAACACCTCCCTTGCTACATCTTCAAGATTCTTGCGTTGTGCTTTAACTTCTTCATTCCATTTGATTTCAGCATTCTCCTTGTGTTCAATAGAATCTTCCACCCTCTGCTCTAATTTTCCGACTTTTACTTTGAGGTGTACAATTTCATTTTCCTTTACCTCAAGTTCCTTCTGTAATTCATCCAGTTGAACGGACCCTGTGTCAAAATGATTAAACCCAGTTTTGAGAGCTTTTTTTCTTGATGTAATAATCCAAGTAATTGCAACTGCAAAAGTTGTGCTTATTAATAAAATAATAGACTCGTTCAATGGTGGAGGTTTTAGGTAAAGATAAGGTTGAGGTAAGTAATATATGAACTCTCTTATGGAATTTTAATGTACTTGAGGTAAATTTGTATAAATGAATATTTTCGGGTAAATGAAGTTGTTGTTCGCACTGTTTTCTCTTTTTGTTTGGGGTTTACCAAACTCACTTGTAGCTCAAGTACGCGATGGTATTTCAACGGGTAAGGATCAGGTTTATGGAGAAAATGGTGTAGATATCTTATACAGTCATACTTCCGGTATTCATCTAATTGCACACTCTCAAGGTGCTGGGATAGGAGCTCATTATGGATTGTTCTTAAATGCAAAAACATCTAGATCCATTAATACTGACTTGGTATTCTTTAAACATGAAAAGGAAGAAAAAACTTCTAATCCCGTTTATAATGATGGTTTGCCATATGTTTTCGGAAAGTTAAATAGTTTTTTAGTTTTTAGAGCGAATATTGAGTCTCGTAAAGAGATCACTCCTAAGCTTAGACAAGGGGCTGTGAGGGTGGAAAGGATTTTTCGTTACGGAATAGGTTTGGGTTTAGAAAAGCCAGTGTATCTAGAAATTGGTTATCCTGAAATCCCGTATGATTATCTGGCAACTGAACAGTATAATCCTGAGGAACATTTCTACAATGATATTTATGGTCGTTCTCCTTGGGTAAATGGACTTGATGAAATGAATGTTATTCCGGGCGGTAATTTGAACTATGCTTTGAGTTTTGAGTATGGAGATGTTCGTGGAATTACAAGGTATATTGAATTGGGAACATCGCTCGATGTTTTTGTAAGACCTGTTGAAATCATGGCCATTCAATTCGTGGAAAGTCAGTTGGTTTTTTTAAGTCTTTATCTAAAAATTGGATTGGGCGCAAATTGGACACAAAAGTGATCACAGGAAGTTACATTATTAAGTTATTATAACGACATTTGCACAATGTCAGATACAACGATTTCTAAACGTATTCCTAAGCCTAGTTGGCTTAGAGTTAAGCTGCCTACCGGCGAGACTTATAAAAAAGTTAGAGAGATAGTCTCTGAACACAAGCTTCATACGATTTGTGAAAGTGGCCATTGTCCCAATATGGGGGAATGTTGGGGGGAAGGGACTGCGACGTTTATGATTCTAGGTAACATATGCACAAGATCTTGTGGTTTTTGTAGTGTAGCTACAGGTAAACCAGAGCCTGTAGATCATTTTGAACCCTCCAAAGTAGCACAATCTGTTAAACTGATGAATGTTAAGCATGCCGTTATTACATCTGTAGATCGTGATGAATTAAAGGATGGAGGTGCTACTATTTGGGCTGAAACAGTGAGAGCCATAAGGCATCAATCACCTGGAACAACACTAGAGACTCTTATTCCAGACTTTGCAGGAAAATGGGAGAATCTGCAACAAATAATTGACGTTGCACCTGAAGTAGTAAGCCACAATATTGAAACTGTAAGACGACTTACAAAAGGAGTTAGAAAGCAGGCTAAATATGAAAGGTCACTTGAAGTGCTGAAGCGTTTAGGTGAAGCTGGAATACGTACGAAAAGCGGAATGATGCTCGGGTTAGGGGAGTCAAAAGATGAGGTGATTGAGTCTATGGATGATCTGATAAATGTCGGCGTTAAGGTTCTGACATTAGGGCAATATCTTCAGCCTACTCCAAGTCATTTACCAGTATCTGAATTCATTCATCCTGATTTATTTGAGGAGTTTAGATTATTAGCTTTAGAGAAAGGATTTATGTATGTGGAAAGCAGTCCCCTTGTTAGGTCTTCTTATCACGCAGAAAAGCATGTGAAATAATCAGTATTGTTGTAACTTCACCCGGCATTTATTAGAATAGTAAAAAATCAATTATATGGTTTCAAAGTACTTACCCTTCGTTGCAGTTGCAGCTATTACGTTAATTTGGAGTGTTACTCCAAATGAGAGTGAATTTTCTGATGTAACATACTCTCCGAGAAATGTAGAGAATGAAATTCAAAGAGAAGCTGATGGCGCAGCTGAAATTACGCGCATGATGTTGGCGGATATAGAGACTGGTGAAATAAACTCCGAAGGTCTTACTGAGTTAAGAAAGGATGTTTTAAAATTTGCATCTGCTCAATCCCGTGTAAACTCTAAAAGTACTGATTTGTCTTGGGAAGAAATGGGACCTGATAATGTTGGTGGTCGTACAAGAGCTATTGTAGCTGTGAATGAAGATCTCATCTATGCAGGATCTGTTTCAGGTGGGCTGTGGAGATCAAATGATGGAGCAAACACGTGGAATCAAGTGACTGGCATGCCGTTTTTAATGATTGCATCTATCGCTGTTGTTGATAACGGTGATATTTATGTTGGAACCGGTTCTAATTTTGATTATGCTGGTGGTGGAGGCGCCTCTGGATTTAGAGGCCGCGGTATATGGTGGAGTAATGATGCAGGAGAGACCTTCAATATTGTTGACGGTACTGACCCCGGTGAATTTAATAATGGAAACTGGTCGTCTACTGATGCCTTAATTAAGCACCCTAGCTTCGATAACAGAGTATGGTATGGTTCAAATTCATCATTCGGGACAATTGTGAATGGTGTCATAGATATAAACCCTGCAAGTGGCGGACCTACAGGTGGAGTTACGGACATTACCATTGCGCCAGATGCATCTTATATGCTTGTGGCTGCTACAAATGGTTTAGTGTATCGTTCTACAAATGAACAGTTTTCAAACTTTGAGTCTATTACTGGAGGTGGGTCTAATTCTGGAAATTTACCACAAGGTGGTATCGGGCGTGCTCGAATTGCTATCTCACAAGATGATTCGGATCATGCATTTGCATTGTACTCAACATCAGGTGGTCTTTTTTACGGTTTATATTACTCTGACAATGCAGGGCAAGATGGTTCGTGGACCGTTTGCTGGCCTGGTGGAGTTGAGACTTCAACACCCCTCCCAAGAGGACAGGGGGTATATGATTTGGCATTAGGTATTAAGAAAGGACAGCCTGACCTTGCTTATGTTGGTGGTATCTCTCTTTGGAGATCAGGTCCCAATCAGCAAGCAGAACCAGCTGCAGCTTCATTTGATTTCCCAGGCTTCCCATATGGGATTCACGCAGATTTACATGAAATTATTTTCACTGAAGAAGGGACGATGTTCGTTGCAAGTGATGGAGGTATCTATAAAAGTGATGACGGAGGTATGAGTTACACAGAGTGTAATAACAACTACAATGTCACCCAATTCTACGGCATGGCTCACAGTGCTGGAACTGCTGTTTTAGGTGGTACTCAAGATAACGGATCTTTATTGATCCCCGGAGATGGTTACTTTTTAACAGATGAGCATGCAATCGAAGTACATGGAGGTGATGGGTTTGATTGTGCGATTAGCCAAGTAACGGAGGCGACAGAACAAACCTATGCATGGTTTGCCGCTTCTCAAAATGGAGGCTTAGTTCGTGGGACTATTTCACCGGGAGCAAGCTCTAACCTAGGTCAATTTTGGGACAATGACATCTCTGATTTAATTGACGATGAAGGAGATTTAGGTCAGTTCTACACTTGTCTTCGCCTGTATGAAGATACTGAAGATGAAGATTCTCAACAAGAAATAATCCTCGTAAACCCTTATGGGGAAACAGTTACTGACAGTACATTTTCGCTATATACGAACAGTCAGAATCTCCCACTAGAATATACTTTGTCTGAAGGAGAGGAGCTGCTATTCTATGATGAGCTTATTCGACCTGACCGTCTTCTTGCCGAGATTTTGACAGAAGATCCTGATTACTTCTGGTTAGCTCCCCAAACTGCTCAAGAACAATTTGTGTGTTGGAATGACACTTTAGGAATAGATACAGTTCAAGTGATTGAGTCTATAACTATTCTGTATGACTCTGTATACGCAGATCCAATCGGTGAGTGGATCGTATATGAGCTTGATGCTGACACTAATTTCGTAGATGAGGTTCAATTTGACATTGTAGAGTTATGTGACTCGATGTACTTCTACGCAGGAGATACGATATTTGATGAGCCAGGTAGAATCCTTGTACATGATCCTTATACAGCTTTGTTTAGCATAGGTTTTGTTGGTTCACAAGGAGTTTGGATGACCAGGGAAGCATTAAACTTTAATACTACTCCGGATTGGTTCCGTTTGGGTGCAGCTCCTGTTGGCGGAGGTACTAAATCAATCGAATACGTTGTTAATGATGAAGATCATGCCGGTGACGTAATGTTTGTAAGTGGTTGGAACGGAAGCCTTGTTAGATTTTCGGGTCTAAAGAATGTTTACTCTCAAGATGATGTCGAAGATCATGTTGTCATGGAGACACTTGTTTCTCAAGCTGGAAACGTTATCACTGGAGTCAGTGTAGATCCGAACAATGCAAATCATGTTGTGTTTACTGTTGGTGGATACGGTAACGTAGTTGCAGGTAAAGTCAGAGAGACTTGGGATGCTTTGTCTGAATCTCCGACTTTTTCTAATATTTGGTCAGTATCAAATTTAAATAAGATGCCTATTTACGATGTTGTCATTGACTTCCAAGATGAGTCAGGTGCTACAATGGTCATAGGTACCGAGTATGGAACTTTTATTACGGATAACGGAGGCGCTGATTGGACGATGGCTAATTTAGGGATGTCGACTACATCGGAAGATTTAACAGCACCCGTATATGACTTAAAACAACAGTGGCGTTCTGAAACAAACTGGAGTGCCCCTACAAATACAGGAGCGATATATGCTGGGTCACACGGTAGAGGTATTTTCCGATCTGATTCTTTCTTAGGAGCGGAAGAAGTTGTTTCTACAATCACTACTGATTCTGAGACTCTTCTTATCTATCCAAATCCTGTAATAGGTTCATCAGTTCAAATTAGCACTTCAAATTTTGTGGGTAACACAAGGATTGAAATTTACGACCTTCAAGGAAGAGTGGTTTCTTCTATGCTACTTGAAAACATCAACTCAAGTGAGAGTGTTCTATTTGACGTTAGCGAACTCAGTAACGGAACGTATGTAGTTCGTGTTGCGAGTGATTCGAAAGTACTTGCAACAAAGTTGATTGTTAGAAGATAATCAAATAGAGTTTGACGAATAGTTTAACCAGATAGTTTGGTTCAAAGAGTTTAATAAAAAAGGGAAGCAATTGCTTCCCTTTTTTATTAACGTAGTGTTAGTTTCCCTCCAATGAGTTTAGCGGAACTATCATGAGTTATCCAATCTCCAATATTTATGTATCTCGATGGTATACCTCGCTTGCTGTTTTTCGGTAACTCCAGGTCAAGTGGAATGTGTCTGTGTCCGAAAATGAAACAGTCAATGCTGTGATCAGCTTCTAAGAAGTCGACACAGTACATATATAGATTTTCTTCTTGATTAGATTTAAAATCTCCACCACTTTTCCCTCCCGCCGCTCTTGAGTTTTTAGAAAGCATTCCAGCAAGTTTTATCCCAAGATCAGGGTGTAGCCAGCGAAATAGAAACTGAGCCAATCTGTTTTTATAAATCTTCTTAGTGATTTTATAACCATCATCACCTGGCCCTATGCCGTCGCCGTGGCCAACCAAACACTTCAATCCATCCCATTCACAAAGTACAGGATTGTGGTGCACTTTAACCCCTAATTCGGATTCGAAATATCCAAAATCCCACAGGTCGTGGTTTCCCAAATGGTAATGAACAGGTATTCCGCTGTCAGTTATGTTCGCGATGGTACCCAGAAGTCTAATTCCACCTTTAGGGACGACATTTTTGTATTCAAACCAAAAGTCGAATAAGTCACCTAGTAAGTGAATTTCTGTTGCACCTTCAGCGACAGCATTGTTCAGCCATTCAACAAATTTTAATTCACGTTTGCGACTGGAATTGGTGTCAGGAACTCCTAAGTGTAAATCGGATGCGAAAAATACTCTGTGACTCAAAACCTAAGGTTTAATCAAAGAGTTTCTCCAACTCTGTTTCTAAAGCAGCTCCTCTAATATGTGTACGGATTATCACACCATCTTTTCCTACAAGTATTGCATGAGGAATGCTTGAAATCCCATAGGCACGTGATGCTTCATTTCTCCAACCCTGAAGATCACATACGTGATTGTCCCATACCAGTCCATCTTTTTCGATGGCATTAATCCATTTGTCTTTGTTGCTATCTAGTGATACGGAGAAGACCTCAAATCCTTTAGAATGATACTTTTCGTATGCACGCACTAGATTTGGATTTTCTCTTCTACATGGTCCACACCAAGAAGCCCAAAAGTCGATAAGAACAACTTCGCCCTTCAAATCACTAAGTCGTATAGTTTCTCCATCAGTATTGTTCATTGCGATATCTGGTGCGATATCTCCAGCAGAGTAAGTGCTGTTTTTACCAGATGTCTTTTTCTTCGGGGGAGGTTGGTTAGGGATTTTGCGTTTCGAAATTGACTTTTCGTACTTCGTTTTCAACATCGTAAAATAATGTGAATCAGCGTATGTTTTTGAAAGAGTTTTAAGAACTGATTTATAGGCAACTGCGTGCTTCTCGGGAGACAGGTTTTCCAGAGCCGCTAATGTTGAAGGACTTTCAGGATTTGATTTAATAAATTCTAAACTAAGATTGTCAAGTTCAATAATTAAGCTATTCAAAATTTTAGTTGCAACTGCTTTGTCTTCATTGTTAAGATTCTTAATTGAATGCTGAATCAAAAGCAGTGAATCCTGTTTTGGCATAAGTACTTTATAGTATGTAGCTAACAATTCACTTGAAGCAGAGCCTGTAATGGTAGAGTTGGTAATGTAACCTTTGCCATCTGGAACTGAAGCGGAAACGATTGGGGCCTCTGTTGAGTCGGTAATTAAAACAATTGGCCAGCGCTTATCGATAATTAATTGGTGGTAACCCTGACTCAGTGGTTTCTCAGGAGTGATAGAAAATGTTCCATCAACTCCAGACTCACATTGTGCAACCTTAATTAACGAGCCATTCTTAAAACTTCTAAGCATGATAGGGGTTCCCTCATCAATGCCTGTGAAAGTTCCAGAAATCAATCCAGCATTTTTAACTTCTGGAGTCTCTATCAAGCTACAACCAGTTATAAATGTCAGAAATGCAATTGCGCTTATAAAAATCTTTAGTGTAGTAAACTTCATTTTGCAAATATCGTAGTTTCAACCCATTCATCAACCAAAGCATTCAAAGCAATTACATTGTGCCATTTTACTTCTATAGGGATGCTAATAATTTGAATCCCGGCTAATGTTTCTGAGAATTGCTTCATGCGAACTGCATCTTTCGCGGTAGTCACGATACCATCTAACCCGTCTGTCCTCACACTATCCACCCAGCTTTCAACATCTTCTTTCTTAAATTCATAATGATCGGGATAGGCTTGTCTCCTCACAACCTCCCACTTTATGGCCAAACTCCTCATAAATTGCTCAGGTTCAGCAATGCCACTAATTGCGAGCACTCTCGATTTAACAGAGTTATTAGAGGTGTCTAAGTCTAATCCCATTGTAATCATCTCGGATGAGAATGTAGCTTTGTGTGTTTTTCTAAGGGCGCTTGATCTGGTATAAATTACAGCGTCGAATTTTTTTATTCGGGACTTCAAATCTCTTAAACTTCCCCCAGGAATTAAAGCTTCTGTTTTTATAGGGCGATGTGAATCAAGAAGTAAAATTGATTTATGAGGGATTAATGCTCGGTGCTGTAAACCATCATCAAGAATGACGAGTTTCACATGAGGCCTTGCTTTTTTAATTTGTTCCACCCCTTTAAGCCGGTTTTCTGAAACAGCGATTGGATGTTGGGGGTTTAATTGCTTAAGCAGAAATGGTTCATCTCCGAACTCCTGCCAATCTTCCTTTACACTAACCCATCTGAATCCCTTTGATCTCCGACCATAGCCTCTGCTTAGCAATGCCACATTTTCAGGTCCTCCAAGTCTGTCAGCGAAGATGGATAAAAGAGAGGATGCATGTGGAGTTTTCCCTGTTCCGCCTGCGTGAATGTTTCCTATAACCAATGTCGGAATAGTGGCATACTCAGATTTTAGGAGGCCTATGTCAAATAAAGCATGACGAAGAATCAGCACCAAACCATGAAGTGCTGTAATAGGAGAAGAAATCACTCTCCTCATAAGGGTCTTAGTAAGTATCTTAGTCGTCATGGAATCTCAGAATGCCCTGAAGGTACGCGACATTACGCGAGTGTTAGAAGATTGGGCACCGCCCGTATTGCAAGAGTCGTATGATAACTCAGGATTACTGGTAGGCGACCCGAACGCCAAAGTTACGAAAGTACTTGTATCTCTTGATTGTACAGAGGACGTTGTCGCTGAAGCAGAGCGAGAGGGAGCGGAAATGATCGTTAGCCATCACCCAATTATTTTTACTGGATTAAAGAGGTTAACTGGAAGAAATTATGTTGAACGAACTGTATTAAGAGCGATTAAGTCTGGAATTGCGCTTTACGCGATTCACACAAATTTAGACAATGTACTTACTGGAGTTAATCATGAGCTTGCCACAGCTTTAGGGTGTACGCCTGAGTCCTTGAAGATTCTCAGGCCTAAAGCGGAGCTCCTTCATCATGTAACCGTTTATTGTCCTCACGCTGAGGCTCAGGTTGTCCGGGATGCGATGTTTAAAGCTGGGGCAGGAAGCATCGGTGATTACAATAAGGTTAGTTTTAACATGAAGGGTGAGGGGACTTTCACACCTGATAAGGGGGCTGATCCTTTTGTAGGTAAACTTGGTGAGGATCACGTAGAATCTGAAACGAAAATAGAGGTGTTGGTTGAGAGTTGGCTATCTAAAGCAGTCGTTTCTGCAGCGATAGCTGTTCACCCATATGAAGAGGTTGCTTATTTTATTTCTCCATTGACAAATAAAGACAAATATATCGGGGCTGGAATGATCGGAGAATTACCTCATCCAGTGAAGTGGGAAGATTTCTTAGATGGAGCCAAGTCAGCACTAAACGCTTCCCATATAAAACATACTAAAGCCCCCAAAGAAATGGTGTCTAGAATTGCTGTTTGTGGTGGCTCTGGCTCATTTTTACTTAGAGATGCAATGTCTAAAAACGCAGATGTTTTTGTCACCTCTGATTTTAAATATCACGAGTATTTCGATGCAGACGGGAAGATTTTAATTGCCGATGTGGGGCATTATGAAAGTGAATGGCGAACTAGTGCCTTAATTGCAAACGTTATCAAGCATAAATTCACTAAATTCGCGGTTCGTTTGGCTTCGGTTAATACGAATCCTGTTCAAATCCGTTGATTTACAACATAGTGTCCTATGGCAAAAACTAAAAAGCCCCTAACAGCCGAAGATAGACTTCGCGCTTTATACGATCTTCAGCTCATTGATAGCCGCATCGACCGTATCCGTGTGATACGTGGTGAACTTCCTCTTGAAGTTGAAGACCTTGAAAACGAAATTGGTGGCCTCAAAACTCGTCTTGAGAAGATGGAGGAGGAAAACGACAATGTATCTCAGCGCGTATCTGCTTATGAGATGCAAATCAAGGAAAGCCAGACTCTTATTGAAAAGTATGAGGATCAGAAGAACAACGTGCGTAACAACCGTGAGTTTGAGTCTTTAAATAAGGAGGTTGAATACCAAACTTTAGAGATTGAACTTTGCGAAAAGCGTATTCGTGAGTGTAAAGCTCAGCAGGTTCAGAAATCTGAAGGTCTTGAAAATTTAAGATCTAAAAACAGTCAACGTACCGCTGATCTTACTGCTAAGCAGTCTGAATTGGATGAGATCATCGCTGAAACTCAGGCGGAAGAAGAAGTCCTTCTGAAGCAGAGCGACAAGATGGCAAAAACGATAGACGAACGTTTACTTCGTACATACACTAGGATTCGTAGCGCTGCTAAGAATGGCCTTGCTGTTGTTCCAATTGAGCGTCAGGCAAGTGCTGGTACTTTTATTAAAATCCCACCACAACGTCAGATTGATATTGCTCAAAGAAAGCAGATTATCGTAGATGAGCACAGTGGACGTATTCTCGTCGATAAAGAGCTTGCAGAGGAAGAGAAAGTACGCATGGATACAATCATGGACAAAGAGCTTAAAAAACTTAAGCATTGATTTAGCTGTTCCTAAGGTTCTAGACAAACAATCATATTAAAAAGGGCTCGCTTCATGCGGGCCCTTTTAGCGTTTAATATTTTGAATAACAAGTAAGCCTACATTCTGTATCCTGCTCCGATTGATATCATCCCCTGGGTTCTCTCAATCAATATAGGAGACAATTGTACAGAGGGGTCCATCAGATAAAGGTCCTCATTGTACCAGCTTCTAGTCCAGGAAAAACCTGCATACCATTGCTCACTTCTAAATTCACCTCCGAAACTAGCTTTATATTTTGAGGGATCAGAAACCACACCAGATTGGATAGAATAGGGAGAAGTGGAAAAACCGCTGCCCATTCTAACACGCCAGTTTTTTGCAACTCGGATCTCTAATCCCAAGCGGGCTTCATGTCCTCTGTCATATGAGTCTATTACAGCTTGATTTTCAGCTTCGAACTCATAGTTCGACGATAACCAGCCATCCGTAGATTTAAGTTTTCCAC
>Ga0308020_1000169_pt1 | contig 19237 bp, 11 predicted proteins | sample Neamet349_FD_201302 | JGI IMG/M metagenome (GOLD analysis project Ga0308020, IMG submission 201302) | Marine microbial communities from water near the shore, Antarctic Ocean - #349 | ecosystem: Environmental > Aquatic > Marine > Unclassified | place: Southern Ocean | collected 2014-10-02
AGTGGCACGCGAGCTGGGTTCAGAACGTCGTGAGACAGTTCGGTCTCTATCTGCTGTGGGCGTTAGAAATTTGCGTGGATCTGACTCTAGTACGAGAGGACCGAGTTGGACTGACCTCTAGTGTACCAGTTGTTCCGCCAGGAGCATTGCTGGGTAGCTACGTCGGGAAGGGATAAGCGCTGAAAGCATATAAGCGCGAAACCCACCACAAGATGAGATTTCTTTAAAGGGTCGTTGGAGATTACGACGTTGATAGGATACAGGTGTAAAGGCAGTAATGTCATAGCCGAGTATTACTAATAACCCATAGGCTTATGTACAGTCCCCGATCTTCGGGTCGGGGCGAAACTCTTTTTAAAGCATTGATGTAAAACGATATTATTAGACCAGTATGTTAATTTATACAGTTGTATTTATATATAACTGAAAGACTTAAGGTGATTATAGCAATGAGGCTCACCTCTTCCCATTCCGAACAGAGAAGTTAAGCTCATTTGCGCCGATGGTACTGCCAATAGGTGGGAGAGTAGGTCGTTGCCTTTCTTTATACTGAACTCGTTTCAGTATCACAAACCTCAATCTTTACAGATTGAGGTTTTTTTTTGTCCTAATTATAAAATATAGAACATAAAAAAAGCACTCTCAATAAAGAAAGTGCTTTTAATAAATCAAATCAAGTATATTCTTGAAAGGAAATCTTATGCTGAGTTCCTACTCGCATTAATATTACCAAATAAAGATCTTGTAACCATCTTTTCTAAGGTTTTAAGTTGTTCATTATCCAAAGACGTACTTTTTTCTAAGTGCTGAATCTGCTTCAAAGCGTATTGTTGTATTGTTAACAATGGTAAAACAATCGACTCTCGTAAATCGATAGAGCCCTTAACTGAAGGTTCGTTCTCCATTAACGATGAATACCCTGTTAATTTTAAGATTAAACGCTTACTTGTTTCATATTCGGAAAAAATAATTGACCAAAAGTCTCCATATTCTTCATCCTCTTTCATATACTGTGTTAGTCCAAAGAATGATTTAGATAATGACATCATACTATTTTCTATTAATGTCTTAAAGAAATTGGACTCGTTATATAGTTTCTGAACTTTATCAAAATTATTGGTGTCTTCATAGTATTTAAGAGCTGTACCAACCCCAAAAAAACCAGGAACATTTTGTTTTAATTGACTCCAGGATCCTACAAAAGGAATCGCTCTTAAATCACTAAAAACCAATTCACTTGATTTCCCTCTTTTAGCAGGTCTACTACCAATATTTGTTTTGGCATAATATTTTAGTGTGCTAATATTTTCTAAATAAGGCAAAAATTTCGGATGCTTTTTAAAATCCACATATGCTTGAAAACTTAGGTTTGCTAAAGTATCCATTACTTCTAAAGACTCTGAAGTTGCATTGGTTTTTTTGTCATCTAGCTTATTCGAAATTCCCGAGGTAATTAATTGCTCTAAGTTGTATTGTGATGAATGTTTTGTTCCGAAATTAGAGCTAATTGTTTGACCTTGAATTGTTAGTTGTACTTCTTTGGCTTCAATAGTAGCTCCTAATGATGCATAAAATTGATGGGTTTTTCCCCCTCCTCTTGCAGGAGGCCCACCTCGACCATCAAAAAATATCACTGTAATTCCGTATTGTAATGAAATTTGAGTAAGACGCTCTTTTGCTTTAAAGATTGCCCAGTTAGCCATTAAATACCCACCGTCTTTTGTTCCGTCACTAAAGCCAAGCATAATTGTTTGCTTGTTATTTCTTTTCGTTAAATGTTTTCTGTATTCTGAATTAGCATATAGCTCGTCCATAACTAGATGTGCATTTTCTAAATCGGTAATAGTTTCAAATAATGGACCAATATCAACAGTTAAATCATCTTTGAAAGTGACCAACTTTAACATGGCAAATAATTGCATTACATTCAGTGATGTTTGATTGTTACTAATAATGTATCGATTAGCTCCTTTTTCTCCATTTGTTTGTTGAATGGTTTTTATAGCTTCAATAGTTCTGAGTGTTTTTTGAACAGTTTCATCAGAGAAATTGGAGATTGATATTTTTCCTGAAACAGTAGACAATACTTCAACTTGTTCTTGTGCTGTTAATGAATGGTAATTAACAGGGAAAATTCCGCTATCAGTTTTAATTTCATGATCAACAATTGCGGTAAAGACAGTGTGATGTTCTCTACTATCTTGTCTAATATCTAACGAAGAAAAGTGAAATCCAAATAACTGAACTCTATTTAGCAAGCTGTTTATTTCTGATACGTATATAGATTGATGTTTTGTAATAAGTACTGTTCTAATTTCTTCTAGTTCTTGCTTAAAAAGGGCTAACGTAAAATCAGTATCTTCATCTATTGATGTTATATTTTTATGCAAAATATTTTCTAAAGAAATAATACGCTCTTCAAGACCTTTAAAGGTTAATTTCCTTTTTAGTGTTTTTATATCTCTATGGTAATTTTTAAGAATAGTCTCTCTCAGTTTTTTAGCAACATCAAGAGTGATTTCTGGTGTAACAAAAGGGTTACCGTCTCTATCCCCACCTGGCCAAAAGCCAATATTGATAATTTCATTTTTTAAAGACTCATCTTCAAAAATATTTTGTTGAATGTAGTCAAAGATCTTTCCGAACGAATCGTAAAAAACATTTTCCAAATACCAGATTAAGCTAATTGCTTCATCATAAGGTGTTGGTTTTTTATGTTTGAAAAAAGGAGTTTTTCCTAGTTGCACCAATAAATCATTAATATTGGTTAAGTCATTTTTTTCAATAGCCTTTGTTAAATCTGTAATAATACCTAAAACAGCACCCGGATAAAATTGTGTTGGATGTGCGGTTAATACAATACGAACTTTAAATTCTTCTAAATACTTTTTTAGCTCTGTTAATTTATTATTGGCACTAGCAGATTCTTTTAAACTTCGTAAAGTCCCAATTCCGTCCATATTATTTACAACCGGAAATGCTGCATCTTCAATAGCATCAAATAACACAACTTGTCTTTCTATATATTGAATAAAGCGAAACAATAAATTAATTCGACTTTTCTCGTCTCTTCTTGCTTGGTATTTATTAAAAAATGAATCAACAATAGTTGTGGGATCATCACCATTTTCAAAACCTTTTTTACAAGTTTCATGAAATAGCGGTAATAAAACTCCTGTTTTCGTAATGCTATCAAAGGGAAGCGTCATAAATATACTGTTGTATATTTTGTACTTTGCTTCTACATTTGTTTGAAATCTCGCTAGTTTAGGAAGTGTTGACATTGTGTAATATTTAGTAGCTAAAATTATAAAAGAAAATTAATATAATTGTAAAAACGGTGTCCTTTTAACGAAATCGTTTTTTTTGTTTTAATCTTTTAGTATTTGTAAAATCAGTAGTGCTTAAGCAGAAGGTAAATCTTCATTTCCTTTTGTAGGTAAATAGGATTTCCCCATTAAGAAAATATCTACACTTCTTGCTGCTTCACGTCCTTCAGAAATTGCCCAAACGATTAAAGATTGTCCTCTTCGCATATCACCTGCTGTAAAAATATGAGGGATATTTGTTTGATAATTTTTAGCTTGGTAATTCGTTCTGTTGTCTAGCTCAATTCCTAATTGATCACTTAATGTTTTTTCTGGGCCTGTAAATCCTAACGCTAAGAATGCCATTTCACAAGGCCATGTTTTTTCTGAATTAGGAACTTCAATTAACTTCGGTCTTTGACCAGGAATAATTTCCCATTCAACAGATACTGTTTTCAGAGCCGTTAACTCCCCTTTGTTATTCGTAATAAACTCTTTGGTGTTTATCAGCCAATTTCTATCACAACCTTCTTCATGAGAAGAACTTGTTTTTAGCTGTAAAGGCCAAAAAGGCCAAGGTGTACTTTCATCCCTAAGGATAGACGGTTTAGGCATAATTTCAAAATTTGTAACAGATTTTGCGCCTTGTCTATTTGACGTTCCAACACAATCTGAGCCTGTATCACCACCACCAATAACAATTATATTTTTATCTTTTGCCGATAAAATTTCACCATCTACAGGTTTGTTAAATAACTGTTTGGTTTGTTGCGTTAAAAAAGTCATAGCTTGAACCACTCCTTTTGCTTCGATCCCTTTTATAGGTAAAGACCTACTTTTTGTAGCACCTCCACACAATACAATAGCATCAAAATAATCTAAATTCTTAATGTCGTAATTAGCACCAACATGAACATTGGTTTTAAAAATAATTCCTTCTTGTTCTAATACCTGAACCCTTCTATCTATGATGTTTTTTTCTAGTTTAAAATTAGGAATTCCATACCTTAATAACCCTCCAACTTCATCATCTCTTTCAAAAACCGTAACAATATGGCCTGCGCTATTTAGTTGTTGCGCTGTTGCTAATCCTGCAGGGCCAGAACCAATTACAGCCACTGTTTTACCCGTTCTTGTTTTTGGAATTTGTGGAACAATCCATTTATTTGTAAACGCAGCTTCTGCAATATTTTTTTCAATATTTTCAATTGATACAGGGTCTTCAATCAATCCTAAAACACATGCTTTTTCGCAAGGAGCAGGACATAATCTACCTGTAAATTCCGGGAAATTATTTGTAGAATGTAAAATCGCTGATGCTTTCTCCCATTCTCCTTTATGCACCATATCGTTAAAATCAGGAATTAAATTCCCAAGCGGACATCCGCTATGACAAAACGGAATTCCGCAATCCATACATCTTGAGCCTTGGTCTTTTAGTTCTTTTTCTTTTAACGGAATTGTATATTCTTTATAATTCTGAACTCTTTCTGTAACTGCAATATTGCTTTCGTCTTTTCTATCAAACTCTTTAAATCCTCCTATTTTTCCCATAATTTAAAACTTAAGCTGTTAATTTGGTTAGGTTCTCTTCTGCTATTCTTTGCAAAGCCTTTTTATAATCAGTTGGAAATACTTTGATGAAATCTTTTTTCGCGTCGTTCCAATTGTTCAATATTTCTTTAGCTAAAGCACTTTTCGTATATTCTAAATGCTTTTCTATTTGCTCTTTTAAATCCTTAAAATCATCTGCAGACAACGGATCTAAATCCACCATTTCTAGGTTACATAACTCCGCTTCAAAATTTTTCTTTTGATCATATATATATGCAATTCCTCCACTCATTCCTGCAGCAAAATTCCGCCCTGTTTCACCAAGAACAACAACTTTCCCTCCGGTCATATACTCACAACCGTGATCACCTAAGCCTTCTACAACAGTTGTAATTCCTGAGTTTCGAACCGCAAAACGTTCACCAGCAATACCATTTATGTAGGCTTCTCCAGAAATAGCTCCATAAAAACAAACATTCCCAACAATAATATTGTCTTTTGCTTTAAAGGTAGCTTCGTCGGGTTTTTTAATAATTATTTTTGCTCCAGACAATCCTTTTCCTAAATAATCATTGGTTTCTCCTTCGACTTTTAACGTAATTCCTTTGGTTGCGAATGCACCGAAACTTTGTCCGGCTGAACCTTTAAAGTTTAAGTTAAGTGTGTCTTCTGGCAACCCGTCTTCTCCATGAAGTTTTGAAATTTCATTACTTATAATGGCTCCTAGCGTTCGGTTTGTATTCTGAATTGTATAATTTAACGTTGTTTTCTTCTTATTGATAATCGCAGACTTTACACTATTAAAAATCTTCAGATCCAGCACGTTTTCTAAATTGTGGTTTTGTTTTTCTGAATTTGATAACGCGGTGTTTTTCCCCATATCTGGTTGATGCAGTATGGCACTAATATCTACACCTTTAGCTTTGTAATGATCTACTGCGGTATTGGCGTTTATTTTTTGTGATTGTCCCACCATTTCTTTTAAGGTTCTAAATCCTAATTGCGCCATAATTTGCCTCAACTCTTCTGCAACAAAATGCATGAAATTGATAACATGTTCTGGGGTTCCTTTAAAGTTCTTTCTCAATTCAGGATCTTGCGTTGCAATACCAACTGGGCAGGTATTTAAATGACATGCTCTCATCATAATACATCCAGAAGCAACTAAAGGAGCAGTTGCAAAACCAAATTCTTCGGCTCCTAATAAACAGGCGATGGCAACATCTCTTCCTGTTTTTAATTGTCCGTCACATTCTAAAACGACTCTACTTCTTAAGTTATTTAACACCAATGTTTGTTGTGCTTCAGCCAACCCTAACTCCCATGGTAAGCCTGCATGTTTTAAAGAGGTTAGTGCAGAAGCTCCTGTTCCTCCATCAAATCCAGAAATTAAAATAACATCTGCTTTTGCTTTTGCAACACCGGCTGCTATCGTACCAACACCTACTTTTGATACGAGTTTTACATTAATACGAGCTTCTCTATTTGCATTTTTCAAGTCGAAAATAAGTTGTGCTAAATCTTCAATAGAATAAATATCATGATGTGGTGGTGGCGAAATTAATCCAACATAAGGCGTTGAGTTTCTAACTTCAGCAATCCAAGGCAGTACTTTTTCGCCAGGTAATTGGCCCCCTTCACCAGGTTTTGCACCTTGCGCCATTTTTATTTGAATCTCTTTTGCGTTGGTTAAATAATTACTAGTAACTCCAAATCTACCAGAGGCAACTTGTTTGATCGCACTATTTTTCCAATCACCATTGGCTTCTTTTTTAAATCGATTTTTATGTTCTCCTCCTTCACCAGAATTGCTTTTCCCGCCAATTTTGTTCATTGCCAAGGCTAAATTTTCATGCGCTTCTTGACTGATAGATCCGTAAGACATTGCACCTGTTTTGAAACGTTTTACAATTTCTGTCCAAGGCTCCACCTCGTCAATAGAAATAGGGTCTAAATTATTAAACTCAAACAACCCTCTTAATGTCATTAAGCTTTTTGCTTGATTGTTTATCTTCTCAGCATATTCTTGGTAGGTCTCTTTGCTGTTTGTTCTTACGGCTTGTTGTAATTTTGAAACAGTTGTTGGATTGAACATGTGTTTCTCTCCATTTCTTCTCCATCTATATTCCCCTCCAATTTTTAAATCTAAGATGCTTTTAAATGCTGCTTTTTTAAATGCGTAGTCAAATCGTTGTTGAATGTCTTTGTCTAAAACAACCAATCCTATACCGCCAATTCTCGAAGGAGTATTCGGGAAATATTTTTTGATAAACGCTTTCTTTAGCCCTAGGGCTTCAAATATTTGAGAAGCTCTGTATGAATGCAATGTTGAGATTCCGATTTTATTCATGATTTTTAAAATCCCTTTCCCAATTGCGGTATTAAAATTCTGAATAGCAGTGTCTTCATCAATATTCTGAATTACGTTTTCTTTTACTTGATTTGCTATGATTTCATTGACTAAATAGGGATTGATAGCACTTGCACCATAACCAAATAATGTGGCAAAATGATGTGGTTCTCTTGCTTCAGCAGTCTCGATAACAATGCCAAACATAGATCTTTTCTGAATTTTATTTAAAGAGTGATTTATGTATGAACACGCCAATAAAGCCGGAATAGGAGCGTGCTCTTTATCAATATTCCTATCTGATAGGATAACAATGTTTGCACCGGTGTTTACTGCTTTTTCACATAAGATAAGTATGTTGTCTAATGCTTCTTCTAAACCATTTACTCCTTTTGAGATTGGATATAAAATCGGAATCGTTACTGATTTAAAATCGGGATGTTGAATGTTTTTAATCTTATCTAAATCTTCATTTGAAATGACAGGATTGTTGATGATTAATTTTTTTGCTTGTTCAGGAATTACGTTAAAAATATCTCTATCTCCACCAATAGCTAAACTAATATCGGTTATGATTTCTTCTCTAATTCCGTCTAAAGGCGGATTGGTAACTTGTGCAAATAACTGTTTAAAATAGTTATATAGCGGTTGAGGATTGTCAGATAAAACAGCCAAAGGCGTATCGGTTCCCATAGAACCAATTGCCTCTTTACTATGTGTTGCCATTGGGTTGATAATGGTCGAAATATCTTCTTGTGTATATCCAAATGCTCTTAACCGAGTTTTGTAATTTGTAGGTTCTAAAGGACACATATTACCTGTATATGGAACTTCAGATAGCGGAAGAATATGTTCTGACACCCATTCTTTATAAGGGTGCTTTGATACCACTGTTGTTTTTATTTCTTCATCCTCTATAATTCTACCAGCATTCATGTCTACTAAAAACATTTTTCCGGGTTCTAATCTACCGTGTTTTTCAACATTTTCTGGTTTTATATCTACCACACCAATTTCTGAAGACATGATTACAAACCCATCTTTTGTAACGGTATATCTCGAGGGTCTTAACCCATTTCTGTCTAGTAAAGCTCCAATATAATTTCCGTCAGTAAAAGGAATAGACGCAGGACCATCCCAAGGCTCCATAATACATGAGTTGTATTTGTAGAAAGCCTTTTTATCCTCACTCATGGTTTTGTGCTTTTCCCATGCTTCAGGGACCATCATCATCATTACTTCGGGTAAAGATCTTCCGGTCATTAGCAACAGCTCTACCACCAAATCCATAGAGGCAGAATCTGACATTCCGGCACTCACAATTGGAAAAATTCTTTTTATGTCTTCTCCGAATAAATCACTTTTCATGATTTCTTCACGAGCTTTCATTCTGTTTACATTTCCACGCAATGTGTTAATCTCTCCGTTATGACACATGTATCTAAACGGTTGAGCTAAACCCCAAGCAGGAAATGTATTGGTAGAAAAACGTTGATGTACCAAAGCCAATCTGGTCACCACATCTTTTTCTTTTAAATCTAAATAGTACGTCCCAATATCCTCAGGAATTAGTAGGCCTTTGTATATTAAGGTTGTGGTAGAGAAACTAGGTAGGTAAAAATAATTACTTTGTGATAATTTTGATTTTGAAATGGTATGTTCTGCAATTTTTCTTGCAGCGAAAAGCTTTGCATTGAATTGTAAATCTGTTAATTCTAAGTCGTTTTTATCAATAAAAAGTTGCTTGATTGTTGGTTCTGTTTCTGAAGCAATTTCGCCCATGTTTGTAGAATCAACAGGAACATCTCTCCATCCAATAATTCGCAAGCCTTGTTTGTTGATTTCTTCTTCTAAGATGGAAGAACAATAAGCACTTTGATTAACGCTTTTTGGTAGAAACACCATTCCAACGCCATATTCTTTCGGTGGTGGAATTGTAAAGTCACAGACACGTTTAAAGAAGTCATGTGGAATGTCAATCAATATTCCAGCGCCATCACCAGTTCTCCCATCAGAACTTACAGCGCCACGATGCTCTAGCTTTACAAGTATCTCTAAAGCGTTGTGAATGATTGTGTTCGACTTTTCACCGTTTAAATTACAGATAAATCCTGCTCCACAATTAGCGCTTTCAAATTCTGGTACATACAAACCTTGTTCTTTCATGACTTTTCAATTATATTCACAAAAATACACTTTTTATTGATGAAAATTCAACAAATTAACTATAACGTAATAGTTAATTCATTAAAGTGATATTTAATTATGATAAAATGCGAATACGGTAATTAAATGTCGATAAATTATCATATGTTTAATTCTGGCTGAAAAAAATCCACATAATTAGGAAGGTTATGTGGATTTTGAAATTAGAGAACATTCAATTAGTGCTCGTTTAATCTAAAGTCAGGATATGCATTCATGCCATGCTCATGAGAATCCAGTCCTTCAATTTCTTCTTTTTCGGAAACTCTAATTCCCAGTGTTATTTTTAATCCATATATAATTATAAAAGAGGTGATGATACAAAATAGAGCATAAGAACTAATTCCGATTAACTGACTTATAAATTGATTCCAGCTTGCTAAATTTCCGAAAACCCCAACAGCTAAAGTTCCCCATACCCCACAAGCTAAATGCACTGCAATTGCACCAACAGGATCGTCTAATTTTATTTTGTCAATCAATGCAACGGCAAACACAATAAGTACACCTCCAATTGCACCAATAAGAATTGCGTCTGTTGGTGACATTTGATCCGCTCCAGCAGTAATGCTAACCAATCCACCTAAAATTCCGTTTAAGAACATGGTTAAGTCAAAGTTTTTATACAATGCTGTAGAGACCATAAATGAAATGACACCACCTGCAGCTGCAGCTAAACAAGTTGTTACTAGGGTCAAAGAAGTTGCTCCTGGTTCTGCAGAAAGTACGGATCCTCCATTAAACCCAAACCACCCTAGCCATAAGATGAATACTCCTGCTGTTGCTAAAGGAATATTGTGCCCAGGAATTGCTTGAGGTTTTCCGTTTTTAAATTTCCCAATTCTTGCACCAAGCAACCAAACAGCAACCAATGCTGCCCATCCACCAACTGAATGTACAAGTGATGCTCCTGCAAAGTCATAAAATGGAGTTTCTAGGGTTTGTAAAAAACCGCCACCCCATTTCCAAGAACCTGCAATTGGATATACGAGTCCCACATAAAGAACTGTAAAAATCATAAAAGGAACTAATTTCATTCTTTCAGCGACTGCTCCAGAGACAATTGTTGCTGCAGTTGCTGCGAACATTCCTTGAAACAAGAAATCTGTCCAATAGGTATATCCTTTATTATACGCTAAATCTAATGTCCCTTTCTCTGTTAAAGGAGTCTCTAGTCCAACCCCTGCAAACCCGAAAATCCCTAAAGAATCTTCTGTGAATCCAGGGTACATTAAATTGAAACCAATTAAGCAATACAGTAATAGCCCAACGGTTACAATGAAGATATTTTTAAATAAAATGTTGATGGCGTTTTTTTGTCTAGTTAGACCAATCTCTAAGAGACCAAATCCTAAATGCATAAAGAAAACCAGTGCTGTACAGAGCATCATCCATACATTGTTTATAGTAAGTAATTCCATGTTTTTTTGTTATAATTTAAATGATTTATTAGTGAAGAAAAAGAAATGCTAAGACGTGGGTTTTTTCGAAAAATTTGCAAAGAAACTAACGGCAAACTGTTACTGAAAGCTGTAACTGAATACTAGTTCAGTGTTTCTCCTCCTTTTTCTCCAGTTCTTATTCTGTAGCATTCATTAATTTCTGACACAAATATTTTTCCGTCTCCAACTTCACCTGTTGCAGCTGATTTTAAGATTGCTTGAATGGTAACTGCTTCAAAATCATTGTTGACAACGATAGATAAATACCTACGTTGAATATCGCTTGTACTATAACTAACCCCTCGGTATACATGTCCTTTTTTTTCGTTTCCTAAACCGGTAACATCCCAGTAAGAGAAAAAATTCACCCCCACTTGATGTAGGGCTTCTTTCACTTCTCTGAATTTTGACTTTCTAATAATTGTTTCTATTTTTTTCATGGTAAAATGTATGTTGTTAATTTTTATATGTTTTAAAAAGTGTACACAGCGGCAATCACAAGTCCTGTTACGCTGTTTTTCCCTCCAATAAGTATTCTGTCCTTTGACGTATCATATCTTAGTTCGGTGATGAGTTTTAAATTTTCGGTTAATGTGTTGCTTCCTGTTAAAGTAAATGCAGATACGTTTGCGTCTTCTGCGCTAGACGTAGTTTTGAAAAACTCAGATCTAAACCCTAAGGAAAAGCTGTCTGAAAATTGTTTTTGCAGGTATAAGGCAGCTCCTTGGTATCCTGCATCAGCATCGTTTGAGTTTGCATATGCGGCGTTAATTCCCACATAAAATATATCTGAAAGATCAAGTCCACCGGTATAATCTAAGTACAGCACATCTTTAAATCCAAAACCATCAGAACCATAAGCAAGGTTTATATATTGATTTTTATAACCCGTTTGAAAACCGAATTGATACGCATCAGAAGAAGTATTTGCTCCATCAACAATTCCATGTGGATTTGTAAGTGCAATCATAAAAGACAACTCTTCAGAAGCAGCATAGTCTATTTTCATTCCTGTATGAGAAAAAGGTCCGGCATTGAATAAATAGGAGACTGTATAGTTGAAGTTTGTAACTGGAGAAATCACCTCATATCCATAGAAGGTATTGAATTGCCCTAAAGTAATTTTGATGCTTTCCGTAGCTTGGTAATACGCATACAATTGATTGATGGCACCTGTATATGCGTTTGCAGCATTTGCTCGTGGACCAAAAGCAAGATCTGCGACAACTCCGGCTTTTCCTTTTTCATAAGAAAAAACAGTATTTGCCATTCCTAAGCCAAAACCATTTGATGTAACGTCTGAGAGCACACCGGTTGTTCCTAAAGAAGGTGTAGATAAATTGGTAGCATAATAGGTGTCAACACTTCCGCTAAGTGTAAATTTTCCTTCTTCTTTTTTTTCTTCTTGTGCTGAAGCAGAAAGACTACATATCAATGATAGAACAAAAATAATTTTTTTCATAATTTCGATTTTAAAGGGTTTCTATATACTCAGTTGATTATCAGTCAAATGTAGATAGATAAATTAGTAAATAAAAATGAAGTCATTTACGAAATCGATGTAGTAAATTAGTGCCCCTCAAAAAATAGGGGGTCATTTTGATTAAATGATAATAAATTAATAATTTAATTCTTTTTATTAGGGGGTTAATTATTTTTTGTTTTAAAATTGGTGATTTGATAAAAATGCATTTTCAGTAAAAAAAAGTTTTTTTTGTATTTTTACCATTGTAAAACGAGCAAGCTAAAAAGTATGTCGTTTAAGAGATTGATTCAACGTAAACAGTATATGTCTGTTTGAAAAATAATACAGTAACACATGAAATACCCTTTTAATTATGTTGTAGAAATACAATATTTAGGATTTAGGTTTCATGGATGGCAGAAGCAAAACAATGTGAAAACCGTACATGAAATGATTGATAAGACCTTGTTCTTTGTTTTTAATGGGGAACGCTATAAATCTATGGGTGTTGGTAGAACAGATACAATGGTTTCTGCGAATAATTATTTTTTTCAATTATTTTTAGAAAAAGAGATTGATGAAGCGTGGTTTCTAAGTTTTTTTAATGAAAATTTACCTCCAGATATTAAAGCGCTTAGTATTAGAAGAACGCCTGTAGGTTTTGATTTGATCAATTGCCCAAAAATTAAAGAGTACCATTATTACTTTTCTTTTGGAGAAAAGAACCATCCGTTTGCTGCTCCTTTTATGGTAAATATTACAGAAGACTTAAACATTGAAGTAATGCAAAAGGGAGCTCAGCTTTTTCAAGGAGCACATTATTTTCATAAATACTGTACAAAGCCCTCTGCCAACACCATTTTTAAAAGAACAATTGATTCTTGTGAAATAGTTGAAAATACAGAATTTACGGCAAGCTTCTTTCCGAAAAATAGTTATGTTTTAAAAGTAAAGGGAAAGGGTTTTTTACGGTACCAAATTCGTTTGATAATGGGAACCCTTTTTGAATTAGGAAAAGGAAATCTTGATTTAGAGTTTATAGAGAACTCCTTAAAAGAAGACAATGATCAAAAATACATGAGGCATAATGCCTTTTCTTCTGGATTGCAATTGCACGCTATTGAGTTGCATATTTAGCATAAAAAAAGCGCACTTTTCAGTGCGCTTTTTTTATCTGTATGAAGTAAAGACTATCCTTTAATTAAAGTTCTAGAAATTACTATTTTCTGAATCTCAGAAGTTCCTTCATAAATTTGAGTGATTTTTGCATCACGCATTAAACGCTCAACATGGTATTCTTTTACAAAACCGTTACCACCATGAATTTGAACTGCTTCAACTGTATGTTCCATTGCGACTTTAGAAGCATATAGCTTTGCCATTGCACTAGACATGTCATAATTGTTTCCTTGATCTTTATCCCAAGCAGCTTTCATTACTAAATGACGTGCAGCAGAAATATCTACGTACATGTCTGCTAATTTAAAAGCAATGGCTTGGTGATTGCAAATTTCAGTACCAAAAGATTTACGTTCCTTAGAGTATTTTAACGCTAATTCGTAAGCTCCAGCTGCAATTCCAAGAGCTTGAGCAGCAATTCCGATTCTACCACCAGAAAGTGTTTTCATGGCAAATTTAAATCCAAAACCATCTTCTCCAATTCTATTCTCTTTAGGGATTTTAACGTCATTAAATTGAAGGGTGTGTGTGTCACTTCCTCTAATTCCTAATTTATCTTCTTTAGGTCCAACATGAAATCCTTCCGTTCCTTTCTCAACGATAAAAGCATTAATTCCTTTGTGTCCTTTGCTTTTGTCAGTTTGAGCAATTACTAAATAAACATCAGCTCTACCACCACTTGTGATCCAGTTTTTTGTTCCGTTTAATAAATAATAATCTCCATGGTCTATAGCTGTTGTGCTTTGAGAGGTAGCGTCAGATCCCGCTTCAGGTTCAGACAAGCAAAAAGCACCAACAAATTCTCCAGTTGCTAATTTTGTTAAATATTTTTGTTTTTGCGCTTCAGAAGCATATGTTTCTAATCCATAACATACTAAAGAGTTGTTCACAGAAACAATAACAGAAGCAGAAGCATCTATTTTTGAAAGTTCTTCCATAATCAACACATAAGAAATAGCATCCATTCCGCTACCTCCATATTTTGGGTTTACCATAATACCTAAAAACCCTAGATCTCCCATTTTTTTTACTAATTCACCAGGGAACTCTTGTTTGTTATCTCTTTCAATAACGCCAGGTAATAATTCTGTTTGAGCAAAGTAGCGAGCTGCGTCTCTAATCATTAAATGCTCTTCGGTAAGGTTAAAATCCATTATATCTTATTATTATATCCGTAAAAAATGTCTACAAATATACGTTTTTAGTAGTGAATTATCAGTAAACTTTTATTATTTTTACCGATATGCATAGTGAAATAGTGAAAATTATTGGTTTGATGTCTGGAACTTCATTGGATGGGTTGGATATTATTTATGTGGAGTTTGATAAAAACGATGCGAAAGCGTTTGAAATAATTCATTCAGAAACAAGCAAATATTCTGTAGTTTGGGAATCGAAATTACGTGAAGGAGTTCATAAAAACAAACAAGAGTTGGTTGTTTTAGATGATGAGTATGCGGTGTTGCTTTCTGAAAAAATATTGAATTTTATCACTAGATATGGGATTGCTGAAGTTGATTTTATCGCTTCACACGGACACACCATTTTACACAAGCCTAATGAAGGATATACCTTGCAAATTGGTAATGGTGAACTCATTTCAAAAATCACCAATCAAAAAGTAATTTGTGATTTTAGAACTCAGGATGTACAACTTGGTGGGCAAGGGGCTCCTTTGGTTCCAATAGGAGATGCGTTGTTGTTCTCTCAGTATGACGCGTGTTTAAATCTCGGTGGTTTTGCCAATGTATCTTATAAAAGGAATCACAAAAGAATCGCTTTTGATATCTGTCCAGTTAATATTGTTTTGAATCACTATGTGAAACAACTAGGTTTTGAATATGATGACAAGGGAGGTATGGCATCCAAAGGAGAAATACACCAAGCGTTATTAACTCATTTAAATGCGTTGGCCTTTTATGAAAAAGAGCCTCCAAAATCTTTGGGTCTAGAATGGGTTCAAGAACAAATTTTTCCGCTGATTGCCTCTTTTGAATTACCTGTAGCAACTATATTAAGAACATTTGTGGAACATGTTGCAATTCAAATTGCGAATTCATTAGAAGGTAGAAAAGAAGTTTTGGTTACTGGTGGTGGTGTTTTTAATTCGTTTTTAATGACAAGAATTTCTTTTTTGTCAGCAACAAAAATCAGCATTCCGTCAGAAGAAATTATAAATTATAAAGAAGCGCTTATTTTTGCGTTATTAGGGTTGTTACGTGTTGATAATCAAGTGAATTGCTTGAGTTCTGTGACTGGTGCAAATAAAGACCATAGTTCTGGTCGTATCTTCATGCCATAACTTTTAGTAAAAGTTTATTTTTTTTGTTTGGACACTCGTTTTTTTCCACTAAGTTTGTGTTAAGATGTACTCCTGTGCAACTCTATTGTTTAACTTAATAAATTCAATATAAGATGAATCAACTTTAGCTACTTTGAACCGAATTCTAACTGGAATGAAAACAAAGTATAATATTGAATTAATTAAGTAAGAGAAACATTATGAAAGATTTATTAAAAAAATATGAAAATAAGCAACCAGAAATCGTTTTTAACTGGAAAGATCCAGAGACAGAAGCTGAAGGTTGGACTGTAATTAACTCTTTACGTGGAGGCGCTGCCGGTGGTGGAACAAGAATGCGTAAAGGATTAGACATGAACGAGGTTTTGTCATTGGCAAAAACAATGGAAGTGAAGTTTACAGTATCTGGGCCTGCAATTGGTGGTGCAAAATCTGGAATTAATTTTGATCCAAACGATCCAAGAAAAAGAGGTGTTTTAGAACGTTGGTACAAAGCAGTAACGCCGTTATTGAAACATTACTATGGAACCGGTGGGGATTTAAATGTTGATGCAGATAAAGATGTAATTCCGATTACTGAAGATTGTGGTGTTTGGCATCCTCAAGAAGGGATTTTCAACGGACATTTTAAACCTACAGTGGCTGATAAAATTAACAGAATTGGGCAATTGCGTCAAGGAGTAATTAAGATTATTGAAACCCAAAAATTCTCACCAGACTTGTCTAGAAAATATACTGTTGCAGATATGTTAACAGGATATGGTGTTGCAGAAGCAGTAAAACATTATTATGATATTTACGGTGGTTCTATTCAGGGAAAAAAAGCGGTTGTACAAGGTTTTGGAAATGTTGGATCGGCTGCAGCGTATTACTTAACTCAATTAGGAGCGAAAGTAGTTGGTATTATTGATAGAGATGGAGGATTGATAAACGAAGCAGGATTCACGATGAGTGAGATGACTGATTTGTTTTTAGGGAAAGATGGAAATAAATTAGTATCAGAAAACATGATTCCTTTTGAGGAGATTAACCAAAAAATATGGTCATTGCCTGTAGAGGTATTTGTGCCAGCAGCAGCATCAAGATTGGTTTCTCAAGAGCAGATATCACAAATGATTGCTTCTGGGTTAGAGGTAATTTCTCCCGGTGCAAATGTGCCATTTGCAGATAAAGAAATCTTTTTTGGACCCATCATGGAATATACAGATTCAAAAGTAAGTTTATTGCCAGATTTTATTTCTAATTGTGGTATCGCTAGAGTATTTGCGTATTTAATGGAAGCAAGAGTAGCGCTTCCAATGCAAGACGAAGCTATTTTTAATGATACTTCAGAAACAATCAGAAAAGCATTGGCAAACACATTTGAGAAAAATAATAGTAAAAAAGATATTTGTAAAGCAGCGTTTGAAATAGCGCTTAAACAGTTAATTTAATAATAGAATAATTATGGAGACGATTATCATTCTAGTGTTTGTACTTGGGTATTTAGCCATTACATTAGAACACAATTTAAAAATAGATAAATTAATTCCAGCACTGGTAATGATGGCAGTCTGTTGGGCTATAGTGGCTTTAGGAGTAGATAGTTTTTCTCAATGGTTTGATTCGTCGAAGCATGCTTTAGTAGATGGCTTTTCATCTTTAGTGCATGCAGATAAAATGCATTTAGTGGAAGAAACGTTATTGCATCACTTAGGGAAAACATCGGAGATTTTAGTTTTCTTATTAGGGGCAATGACCATTGTAGAAATCATAGATTACTTTGATGGATTTTCTACAATTAAAGGCTATGTAAACACCAAAAAGAAGAAGAAAATCCTTTGGATATTTGCGTGTTTAGCTTTTGTATTGTCTGCTATTATTGACAATTTAACAGCAACTATTGTATTGATTTCAATACTTCAAAAAATAGTAAAATTACGAGAAGATAGAATTTGGTTTGCAGGTTTGATTATCGTCGCTGCAAATGCAGGTGGAGCATTCTCTCCAATTGGAGATGTAACCACTACCATGCTTTGGATTGGAGATAAAGTAAGTACAGTAATGTTGTTTAAATATTTATTTATTCCATCATTACTATGTATGGTTGTTCCTACATTTATTGCTACATTTTTACCTGCTTTTAAAGGGGATATTCAGAGTGATGAAACAGAAGAGGTTTCTACACCAAATAAGCACAGTGCGATTATGTTGTATTTAGGATTGGGCGCAATTGTTTTTGTACCAATTTTTAAAACAGTAACACATTTACCTCCTTATGTTGGTATGATGCTTTCTTTGGGAATTGTAGCAACTTTTGCAGAGATATTTAGTAGAAAGAAATTTTCAATAACTAGTTTTGATACAGAAGAATCTGATGAGCATGCACATCATAGCCCTATACATCATTCATTATCTAAAATTGAAATGCCAAGTATTTTATTCTTCTTAGGAATTTTGATGGCTGTTGCAGCGCTAGAGTCTTTAGGTATTTTGTTCAGTTTTGCTGATAGTTTAAAAGAAAGTATTCCGTTAATGGGAACTGAATTGACAGGTACAAAAGTTTCTGATTTAGTAGTAATGCTATTAGGAGTTGGTTCTGCCGTTATTGACAATGTGCCATTAGTGGCAGCAAGTTTAGGGATGTTCTCTGAAGGATTAGATAATCCGTTATGGCATTTTATAGCATTCTCTGCTGGAACTGGTGGGTCTATGTTGATTATTGGTTCTGCAGCAGGAGTTGTTGCAATGGGAATGGAGAAAATAGATTTTTTCTGGTACTTTAAAAAAATAGCTTGGCTGGCCTTAATCGGGTTCTTAGTCGGGTCTTTTGCTTTCATACTGATAAGATCATTTATATAAAGAGTTTTAACCCGAGAAATTCTCGGGTTTTTTTAAGCAATTTTTAAAAATTAAGTTCGTTTAGTTTACAGAAACCTTTAAAATAAAACAAAAACATGTTGTTGTTTATTCAAGAAAATATTGATGCAGTTGCAGATGCAGTTGCAAGTGAAAAAACATTATCAATCTATAAGTTGATCATGGAAAGTGGAACTGGAGGGCGCTTAATAATAGGGCTGCTATTCGTTTTACTAGCGATTGCATTGTACATCTATTTTGAGCGATTTCTCGCGATTAAGGCAGCGTCAAAGGTTGATGAGAATTTCATGAACCAAATTAAAGACTATGTGTCTGAAGGAAAATTAGAAGCTGCTACAGATTTATGTAAAAAAACAAATTCTCCTACAGCAAGATTGGTTGGCAAGGGGATTTCTAGAATAGGGAAGCCTTTAGAGGATATTAATAAAGCGATTGAGAACTCAGGGAAGTTAGAAGTTTATCAATTAGAAAAAAACGTACCTGTTTTAGCTACAATTGCAGGGGCAGCTCCAATGATTGGGTTTTTAGGAACCGTAATCGGGATGATTGTTGCAATTCATGAAATTGCAAACT
>Ga0308020_1000181_pt1 | contig 18509 bp, 18 predicted proteins | sample Neamet349_FD_201302 | JGI IMG/M metagenome (GOLD analysis project Ga0308020, IMG submission 201302) | Marine microbial communities from water near the shore, Antarctic Ocean - #349 | ecosystem: Environmental > Aquatic > Marine > Unclassified | place: Southern Ocean | collected 2014-10-02
CAAGATAGACACGCAAATATGATGATCACAAAATCAACTGCTGGCATAAACGTTAGTGTTGAACTTCAATACAATGCAAGGCAATCGCATCCCATTGCGTCGCACTATTTTTTTGTATACAGCATCACGATTAAGAACGTAAGTGATTATACAATTCAACTCAAAAAACGCCATTGGTATATTTTTGATTCAAATGGAATCAAAAGTGAAGTAGAGGGTGAGGGTGTTGTTGGAGAGCAGCCCACTATAATGCCCGGTCAGTCTTATCAATATGTATCTGGCTGTAATCTTTCATCTGATATGGGGAAGATGGGGGGCATCTATATCATGGAACGAGAAATTGACGGAGAAGTTTTTAACGTTGCCATTCCGGAATTTATGATGATCGTTCCCTATAAATTAAATTAATGACACACCAGCCTTTTGATTAGTATGGCAGTGTAATAGATTCCGGTTCTACAATTGCGTAAGTATCATTGTTCTCCAAATAACTGATTGGTGAATTCCCAAACGTGACAATGGTGTCTTTTGTAATGCCCCAAGGCTTCCAGTATATCGACAACACTTGTGCGAACATGTCGTCATCCCATGGGTCAAATAAATATTTATTCGCAGAACCGATCAAAGGTGCCGATTCAACAATCACTTTGTCTTCTTTTGACTGTAGCGTATACTCTGCAAAATGATTTAACAGATAATTCGCATAAATGAATCTTGCACATAGTTCTTCAAATTGAACGGGATGCAATGTTTTTTTTAAAAACAGATCTGTTATTTCCTGCTGGTTAATTCCCACGGCACCGTTGTCTTGTAAGCAAGCTACGATCCCGAAACCATTCATGCCTAAAGAGAAGTTGAGGTTTGTGAGTTCGTCTCTATAATTAAAGACATCTTTAGAATATTTAATTTCAAACACCCGAATGCTCCAGAGTTTGGATCCGTTAAAATCCATCGGGATCACCAAAGATTGTAACAACAAATGAAGTTTTTTTAATCTTTCATTCAGTAATTCGTTCAATTCAAACTCTTTCCCTTTTGCAGTAGACTTTCTTACTTCAATACTGATGTCTTGGTATAAAACACCGTAAAATAATTTTGCCATCCATTGAAACAACCGTTCTTCTGGAACTTTTAATACGGCTTCATATCCCTCAGTAAATGCGGCTTCTATTTCCTGTTCCAAAGGATTAATAGCGTTTTTAATCACGTCAGAGTGACAGGGCATTTTCATGTCCTGATATTGAAGGCTGCTCCCTTCTAACATCTTAAATGTTTTGCCTCTTAATGAATATCGCTCCAGAATCCATTCAGGAAAAACAAAGCTTTCTTCTTCTGAATGTACCTCCTGCCCCGTTAAGAAACAGGTGTGTGGACTGAAATCAAATTTTCTGAAAGGGTTGTATAGCTGGATGTTCATAGCGCCAAAATTAACACGAATCACCTTCTCAATTTAATCAATCTGCCCCAACATTTTATTGACTCGGGTTGCGAGGTTAAATTTCTAAGATGACGGTCAATTCAAACTCATCATAGATCATATTGTCTCCAAGTCCTTCAAAGAAACTTCCAGAGCCATATTTAACATCGAACTGAGTGCGGTCTATTTGAATCTTTGTTTGAAACTTGTTTTTCTCAGCATTCGCTTCAAACGAAATGGGCTTTGTGATGCCTTTGATTGTTAAGTCAGCAGTGATGTTATGCTTTTTAGAATTGACTTTTTCCACTTCTGTAATCACCAAACTTGCAGTGCTATAGGTATTCACACTGAAGAAATCTTCCGATTTTAAATGCCCTTCTAATTTCCCTTTGTATTCTCCCGACAAGTCTGTACAAACTAAGCTGTTCATATCCATAATAAAGTTTCCTCCAACCAAATCCCCATCCTCATACATAAGTTCTCCAGACTGAAGTAAGATGTTACCTTCATGAGATCCCACCACTTTCTTTGCCTTCCATTGAATGCTGCTGGTTTCCACCTTGACAACAGTCTCGTTTAAAAGTGTAAAGTTTTGAAATGACATTCCAAGGAACAAAACGAGCACGCTTAATGCAATGTTTTTTAAGGATTTAGATTTGTTCGCATGTGATCCATCACAATTTCCATTTGGATCTTTGGTTTTCCCACATTTACATTTTGGTGCTGATGAAGTCTTCATGTTTTTGTTTTTTGTTCAGTTTGTATTAAACAAAACTATATGATGTAAATAACATACACCTTAATGTAGATTAAGAAATGCATTTATAATATCCTCATTTTATCTCCTTTTGCTTTGCTTAGCGCTTCGGGTGTAATTCCCAAATAGGATGCAATCATTTTTTGAGGGACTCTTTGCGCGATGTCCGTATATGTTTTTATGAAGTGTTCATAGCGGTCAATCGCAGATGAACTCATTAACATAATCACTCTTTTCTGCAAAACGTCAATGCGATTATATAAAAGTTGTGTGTTGTTCTTATTGTCGACTGTTTTGTCTTTGACATGCACAACAGAATCCTCCAATGCATCTATGAAGAAATCGCAAAAATCTTTCGGGTTAGCAGAGTCCGCAATCGTCCAGTTTTCGGGGGCAAACATGAAAATATGTTCTTTGCCTTTTTCATCAATAATGTAACTTCTTAAAAGTCCAGAAATCACCACATAGACTTTGCTGTTGGCATCTCCACTCTTTTGGAGTGTCTCTCCTTTTTTAACGTGAATCTGTTTCATTTTCAAGGGTATGCCTGTGATTTCATACACCCAGGACAGATGCTGATGGTCAGAATATTCAGTGCCAACTTATCTGGTTTTAATCAACAACAAACACTTTTTTCGCAGAACCATCATCGTAGATATAGAAAACCATTTGGCCGATAACCTCATTGACTTCTCTCCCTAGATAATCCACGATTTTCAGCAACTTCCTATTGACGTTCGGGTCGATACTTTCTAGACCATTTGAGGGGTCAAAAGTCACGTTAAACTCCACTCTTTCCGAGATGCAAGGATCGGCTGAATGCATGCGCCAGTTGTAGAAGTAATAGTAGTAACTGAATTGACTGTTATTCGAGCCGGAGGTGCTTATTATGCTTGCCAAAGACCCTATTTCGTAGGGGTAATTTAGATCTGCATTCGGTGCGTCTCGCCAGAGAAATGGCACTTCATTTCCTGCACGTAATCCATATCCTTCTCCAGCAGGGAGTTCTTCATTCAAGATGAACTCATTCCAACCCTCGTCTAATTCTTGAAACACCTCACTAAAGACAGTTCCATCGGTATCTAATATTAGGATGCTATGCATATTTGCTTGCTCAGAATAGACTTCTACGGATTCGAAAACCACGGATTCGAAGACATCAAATTCGAGCCAGTATCCATTGTTTTCGTGGTATTGTCCATTGTTGAAGTCTGGCTCTTCTTCACCACCCACAGCATCCCATTCTCCATTGCTATTCGCCACCCATACCGTTTGGGGAAACAATTCAAAGGCCATTTCCAGAGAGTCACTGAGTGTTATGGGGTCTGATGCGGTTTCGCTTTCATACCAAACCGTACCCGGTCCATTTTGGAATACCACACCTACATCCTCTTGCATGATTGTTTGAGGGATTGGAGATTCTATGATGAAGCAACTGCTGTCATCAATCGTCGCTTCCAACATGAAATTGCAAGCTGCGATATCTGTACACCCAACGCAGAAAAGCGCCTCGTTTTCGCAGCCTCCGCAGATGTTAAACCCGACACATGATCCATCGTCTTCAAGCGCGGTAGCGTCATAGTTACAGGCTTCGGTATCTGTGCAGCCCAAGTCGCTTAATTCCCCAGACAAGCCTAATAAAAACAAACCTTCTTGGATGTGAGACACGGCAATGACGCCAGAGGGAAAATAAGGATAGTTTGACCATGTGCCGTCAAACTGTGCCGAATTGCTCGAAGGATAAACATCAAAATATGCCACTTCTTCGAGGATCGCGTCAGCAATATTTTCGGTGTCTAAGATCCTTAATCCAGCTCTGTAATTAGACTGATATACATACCCATTATGTGTGTATAGGTTGTGGTCGATCGCTGATGTGCTTGAAACAAAGGTTCCGATAATTTCGGGTGCGCTAAGGTCTAACATGTCCCAAATAAAAGTGGTTGTATTTATTCCACTGTTCTGTTCATCGAGCTCATCATTGCTGAGGAAATATCGGTGGTCCTCAGTAAGCCAACCCTGATGCGTATATGATGCGCCAGGATATCCAGTGCTACTGATCAATGTGGTGTTGCTAGCATCTGTAACATCTGCAATGGTGACGGTGTTTTCGTTGCAAGCAAATGCAATTTCTTTTCCTTGAAAATTCGTGTCTGGTCCAGCGTAATTTACAACCTGCGCGTCGTGGGTATATCCGTCTTCAGAGAAGTCTCCGATTAAAGTAGGGTTTAAAGGGTCGCTTATATCTACGATGTGAAGTCCACCCTCGAACGTGTTTGTCCCCACTCCATAGGCTCGCCCCGTACTTTCATTAATGACAATGTTGTGTGCATTTCCCCATCCACTATAATGCGCATCTTCCTCAAATAACAGGGGGGGTGATGTGATGTCTCTCAGATTTGTAAGATCGAAAATCTGCATGCCATGTTGCCCGGCTTCAGAAACGATAAAAGCGTAGTTGTTGTAAACCTTAATGTCACGCCATGTCGAGTTAAGGGATGCTGTGGGAAGGTCACCCAAATAAATAGGATTTACAGGGTCTGTGATGTCCAGAAATGCGGTTCCGTTCGTCCGGCCTAATATGACATACTCGGCACTGTCTAGCGGATCGACCCACCCCCAAATATCATTCATTGATCCTCCTCCCAAATCCCCATTTTCTACAAACGAAAGGAGATTGATATTTTCACAGGGGTAGGGTCCTGCCATTCCATTTACGCAAGGCGTTTGGGCAATAACTCCAACAGAAATGAAGAATAAAAAAGAGGTGTGTAAAATTCGGGGATACATATTTCAATAATTGAGGTATGTAAAAGTACATCAGTGGTGTCTTTCTTGAATTCGTCTCTGTTGTTAAAAATATTTAATTAATTGTTCTTTGATTGAGATATTTAACTCATTGTTTGTGAGTCTACTATTTAGGTCACCCCCTTATTTCGCTGGAGGTGTTGTAAATAAAGAATATCCTATTTCGTTTATTTGGTGGATTTGTCATCTAACTTTCGCGAATGAATTTATCTAAAGCACTCACTGTAACACTACTTATAGGCTTCTTATTCTGCGTGATTTTTGTCCTGACAAAAGAACAAACACTGAACAAATCTACTTCTGTAACCATCTCTGGCGTCGTGACAAATCACATAGGAGATACGGTTAAATTCTATGCGCCAGATTCTACCTACATCGGAGTTCTTGATACTGTTACAGGTCATTTCTCAATGGAGTTCGAATGGGACACCGCTGCCAACGTCACCTTCTTCCACGGGGAGGAAAGCACGAGAATGTATCTTCAAAAAGGTGACGCTATTAAATTGACAATTGATACCGAACAATTCGATGAGTCCATCTCTTATGAAGGGAGTGATGAGAGTTCTTATTACGCATGGCAATATCTCACGGAAGAGAACAGTAAATATCCTGATATTTCAATGTCTTCGGACGGTGAGCTTGACTCATTATTCAATACATATTTCGCCCCGTTTTTAGATGAGGCAGCATCTTTTAAAGCATCGAATCTGCCATTCTATACTTCTATCATGGATGGAATTGAAGACCACAAAGAATATACGCTGAAGCGCAGGTCGGTACTTGCAGCCCTTCCACAACCAGGTGATGCAGCCATTGACTTTACATATCCAGACAAAGACGGGAACGACGTCTCTCTTTCTGATTTCGTAGGATCTGTCGTGTACATCGATGTGTGGGCCACATGGTGTGGTCCTTGTCGCGCTGAGATGCCTTTCTTACACGCGCTTGAGGCTGAATACAGCGACAAGAATGTCACGTTCATAGGCGTAAGTGTAGATGAAGAGAAAAACAGACAGGCTTGGCTTGACATGATGGTGGACAAGGACATGAAAGGCGTCCAGCTTTTTGCCGATGGTTGGAGCCAAATCACAAAAGATTACGCCATCAATGGGATTCCACGCTTCATGCTCTTCGACACTGAGGGCAATGTTGCAGCCCTCGATGCATACCGTCCTTCTTCTGACGACATTCGTCCAGCCCTCGATGCACTTCTTGCAGAATAAAGAACTCACTTATTAATTGAAACCTAAAAAATTTATCACGTGAAAAATATCATTCTTGTTATCGGCCTCTCACTTTTTTGTCATATTCATTTCGCACAAGATTGGGTGCAGCTCGAAGACTACCCTGGGCTAGGTAGAAACCATCCCATTACTTTTACTATCGGCACTGACGGATATGTGTTGGCAGGAGAAAATGAATTGGGATATTTCGCCAAAGATTTTTACAAGTATGACACAACGACAGATTCTTGGACTCAGCTTCCTAACATGCCTGGCTTCCCGAGAGGATATGGATATGGAATTTCGCACAATGGAAAGGCCTATGTCGGTTTCGGAACGTCTGATTTAGGTCCATTAAATGATTTGTGGGAGTATGACCCAATGGCAGAAGTTTGGACGACGCTATCACCATGCCCTTGCGAAGGGAGGCTTCATCCGGCCTTACTTCAAGCAGGCGGTCAGATTTTTGTGGGACTCGGAAACAATAATTCAGGGAATCTAGACGATTGGTGGGCATACGACATTGCCACAGATACATGGGCGCAAAAGGCGGACTTCATTGCTGAAAAAAGACACCACCCATACTTCTTTTCAATTGATGATATTGCATATGTGGGGTTTGGTCACGGAGCCTCGATTTACAACGATTTCTATAAGTACGAGCCACTTACAGACACATGGACCCAAGTGGCAAGTATCCCAGCTCAAGGCCGTGTTGCTGGAACTCAGTTTGCCTACAATGGCAGGGGCTACGCTCTCAGTGGGGATGGAGAATCTCACCAATATCTTGAGACAGGTGAGTTTTGGCAGTACACGCCTGAAACAGATTCGTGGTTGAGCCTTCCAGTTCATCCAGGACACAGCAAGTGGGCTCCAGGATGTTTCATCGTTGGAGACGTCCTTTACTTTACATCAGGCCTTCAGTATGATGATGGCAATTCAGAAACCCTCAACGACCTTTGGAGATTCAACCTTGATGAGATTAACGGCATCGAAGTTGTCGCGCTAGAAACACTTGTATACCCTAATCCTACCACGGATAAAATAATGCTCTCATCGCCTATAGATTACCACCTCTTCTCATTAAAAGGTGAGCTTGTTCTAGAAGGTAATGGGTCGTCTATTGAAGTAAGTCAACTTTCAAAAGGCGTGTACTTCCTTAATACGGAGACCAAGACGTTCAAAATCATTAAGGAATAAAGCGTATCTCTTAAAACGGTTGGACGTACTTATTTTGCTGATTCGAGCTTGAGATAGATAAATTTCAAGGTGATCCATGCCAAAACAAACCCAGTTGCGATATCGAACAGGTGATGTTGATGGGTCAGAATGACCGACAGTGAAATCATCATTACCCAAAGTAATAAAAGGGCTTGGAAGCGCTTTTGTTTGGTTTGTTTAATCAGCGTAAAAGCTGAGATTGAAGAGAATGTAATGTGCAGAGATGGGTACAGATTGTGTGGTTTGTCCATCCGATGCAGCGCCTCGAAAATGGATTCGAAACCTTCAATGTTCATCGTTCTCGAAAACCCCAGTTCTCCAGGGAAAAGTAAGAATATTGTACAGGCGCTCACAGCGCTCACCATCATGGTAATACTCAACGCGCGTATGCTCTTGGGAGATTTTGCGCGAATAAAACTCAATAAAACAAGCAGGAAATAGGATTCATAAAAGATGATCATTCCTGGTACCTGAGGGATGTCTTTCTCACATTCCAGGTAAAGTCGATGATGAGAAAGAAAAGTTTCAGCGATACAGTTTGAACTGAGGTATAATACCCCGCATAACAGAACACATAAGCCTCCCCAAATGGCCATTGCTTTTAAGTGTTCATTCATGCTTCTAGGCTCGATAAATATCAGTCAACGACTTCAACCTTAAAGGTGTCTCCCTGCGCTATGTTTTCAATGATGTCTAATCCTTCCACCACTTTGCCAAAACAGGTGTGATTTCTATCAAGGTGTGACGTGTTTGTTCTGGAGTGAACAATGAAAAACTGTGAGCCTCCCGTGTTACGTCCTGCATGAGCCATAGATAACACACCGGTGTCGTGATGCTGGTTGTCTCCGTCCAGTTCGCAATCAATTTGATATCCAGGACCTCCAGCACCCGAGCCATTAGGACATCCTCCCTGAACGACGAAGTCCGGCAATACACGATGAAACGTTAATCCCTCGTAGAATCCGTCTTTCGCAAGTTTGACGAAATTTGCAACGGTCTTCGGTGTGTCCTTTTCGAAAAACTCAACCTTCATGTTGCCTTTGTCTGTATGTATAATTGCGTGCATCGTGATGACTTTATTGTATAATTAATATTCTGCGAAATTATAAAGAAAAACCCCTCCGAATTGGAGAGGTTTTAATTGAGCGAAAAACGAGACTCGAACTCGCGACCCCAACCTTGGCAAGGTTGTGCTCTACCAACTGAGCTATTTTCGCTTATTTCCGCATCGCGTTCGAAACGGATAGCAAAAGTAGTGCAAGGAAAGTGTTATGCAATGAGTAGAGTAGAAATATTTTTGGTGTAAGTCATCTGACGTATCTTTGGCGCGATGAGTAAAATGAATATAAAGGAAGCAGATCGAAGCGATACGCTCACCTACAATAGCAACAGAGATGATTTGGTAATCCCAGAGTATGGGAGAGGTATTCATATTATGTTGGCGCATATGATGGGTCTTGCGGATAAGGCAGAGCGCACGAAGTGTGCTGAAGCAATCGTAAGTGTGATGGGCAGTGTTGTGCCTCCTGAGGGCAACGAAGAGGAGGGGAAACATAAGCTTTGGAATCAACTGTATCAGATGTCTGCCTACCAAATGGATGTGGATAGTCCATTTGACAAGCCAGAACCGACTTCTAGAAGTGAAGCTCCAGAAAGGATAGATTATCCGACAGAGACCTCTCGTGCCGGACATTTCGGTCGTACTGTAGAGGCCATGATTGAAATGGCAAAAAAGTTGGAAGATTCTGAAGAGAAATCCATCCTCATCGTTAAGCTCGCCAATACGATGAAAATGCACTTCCTTACTTGGAATAGGAATACTGTAGAGCGGAGTTTTATTGCTGAACAACTGAAAGAAAAATCTGGTGGAGCGTTACTTCTTCCAGAGGATGTGGTATTAGATAGCTCTGCTGAAATCTTAAGGAGTATTCGTAAAACAAGTGATGCGCTTGAACGCAAGCGTCCAGGAAAGAAAGGCGGCGCGCCACAAAAAAGCGGCGGAAATCGAAATAATGCCCCGAATCGAAGTGGCTCAAAGAACCACAGAAGGAGGTAAACATTCCACAAATCCCTTCTAACAAGTTCCTGCACTACATACTCGGGAATTTGAAAAACAGTCTCATTTTTACGGGATGAGTAGTTTTATAATAGAAGGTGGCCATAAACTGAGTGGGGAGGTCATACCACAAGGCGCAAAAAACGAAGCGCTACAGATATTAAGTTCAGTGCTGTTAACACCTGGCGAAGTTGAAATAGACAACCTCCCGGACATTGTTGATGTCAATAAACTGATTGATCTTTTAAGTTCTATGGGCGTAAAAACCCGTAAACTTTCTGAGGGGAAGTATTGGTTTAAGGCGGACGACATCAATTTGGAATTCCTTAAATCAGATGAGTTTAAGGAGAAAGGAAGTTCGTTGAGGGGGTCGGTCATGATCTTGGGTCCGCTTTTGACTAGGTTTGGTATAGGCGCGTTGCCGAGGCCAGGCGGAGATAAGATCGGTAGAAGAAGAATGGACACCACTTTTCTTGGTTTCAAGGAACTGGGTGCAGAATTCAGCTATGATTCAGCTACGGGATTTTTTACGGCAAATGTTCCAAAAGGAAAGCTCAAAGGGAAGAACATGCTTTTAGATGAAGCATCAGTAACGGGGACTGCAAATGTCGTGATGGCCGCAGTAATGGCTGAAGGCACGACGACGATTTACAATGCAGCGTGCGAGCCCTACTTGCAACAACTGTGTAAGATCATCAATAAGATGGGAGGAAAGATTACAGGGGTAGGCTCGAATCTTTTAACGATTGAAGGTGTGACAGAATTAGGCGGTGCGACCCACAGATGTCTGCCTGACATGATCGAGGTTGGAAGTTTTATAGGTATGGCAGCGATGACGAAGTCAGAGCTTACGATTAAAGATGTGAAGTACGATGAGCTTGGAGTGATCCCGAGAATCTTCAAAAGAATGGGCGTGAAACTTGAAAGGAGAGGGGATGACATCTTCGTTCCTGCTCAAGATTCGTATGAAATAGACAAATACATTGACGGTTCTATTTTGACTGTTTCGGATGCGCCATGGCCAGGGTTTACCCCAGATTTATTAAGTATTGTCCTCGTGATGGCGACCCAGGCCAAAGGGTCTGTTTTAATTCATCAGAAGATGTTTGAGAGCCGACTCTTTTTTGTGGACAAACTCATAGATATGGGCGCCCAAATTATCCTTTGTGATCCTCACCGTGCAACAGTGAACGGATTGAATCACACAAGCCCACTTCGGGCTGTGACCATGACGTCTCCAGACATACGTGCAGGGGTGTCTTTGCTTATCGCAGCGCTCTCAGCAGAGGGTACCTCCACCATACATAACATTGGTCAAATTGACAGAGGATATCAAAATATTGATGCCCGTTTAAGAAAATTGGGAGCACATATAACAAGAATTGATTAACCTTTGATATCTTTGAAATGAACGAAAATGAATCAACGAAGGAAAAGAATCATGATTTTTAAATCAACAATAGCAGTAGTGGTAGGCGTGGTCGTTGTGGCATTCACCGGAGTTCTAGGTGCTTCTTCTTTCTCCACATCCGCAAGCAATTCGGAGATGAATGGATCTTTTGAGGTCGTTCCCACAGGTCTTGTGGGTGTGAATATTGGTGATGAGGCTCCAAACATCATTATGAACAACCCCAAGGGTAAGGAGCTGAAATTAAGCGACTTGAGAGGGAGTATTGTCCTGATAGATTTCTGGGCTTCTTGGTGCGGTCCATGTAGAAGGGAGAATGTAAACGTGGTGAAGGCCTACGAGAAGTATCGCAAAGCAAAGTTTAAGAACGCAGATGGATTTGAAATTTACTCTGTGTCTTTAGACAGTAAAATACCTTCATGGGTGGCTGCGATCAAAAAAGACAATCTATCGTGGGACTATCACGTGAGCGATTTAAAAAAGTGGAACAATGAAGCTGCGGCTATGTATGGCGTGAGTTCCATTCCGATGAGTTTTCTTGTGGATGAGGATGGCGTCATTGTCGCGAAAAATTTGCGCGGGTTTGAACTTCATCGTCACATCGACAAACATGTGAAGAGCTTAAAGTAATCCCTTGTAAACACAATGTTTGGCACGACAGCCTGTCGGTTTGCAACACGCAGCCTGACAGGCTGTCCTGTTTAATCAAGGTTCACTCAATTGGCACTTACTTTGCAAAGTCTTTTGACCAAACAAATAAGGACTATGAACGATCAAAATAAAACCTCAGAAAAAAAGGTGGACGAACAAAATACGACAGCAGAGTCTTGTTCTGAAGATTGCACATGCGGTCCCGATTGCACATGCGGTCCCGATTGTAAATGCGGTCCTGATTGTCAATGCAAATTAGAAAACGACAAGGCAGAGACAGAGTCTGAGCCAGTAGAAGAGGTTGTCGATTACCAAGAAAAATATCTGAGGCTGTATGCTGAATTCGATAATTTTCGAAAAAGAACGATGCGTGAAAGAGTAGATTTAATTAGAACTGCCTCTCAAGACGTCATTGTGACGATGTTGCCTCTCCTTGACGATTTTACAAGAGCAAAGGAAAACGGGAACGAAGATATTCAAGTAATTAAGGAGGGTATGGCGTTGATTCATACAAAGTTAGAATCTACTCTGTCATCTAAAGGGCTGAAACTTATGGACGTTAAATCAGGCGATGATTTTAACGTTGATTTTCATGAGGCAATAACAAATATTCCCGCTCCTTCTCCTAAGTTGAAAGGGAAAGTAGTGGATGTAGTTGAGAATGGATACATCTTAGGTGACAAGGTGTTGAGGTATGCAAAAGTGGTGATTGGTCAATAATTTGTACTAGAAAAAATGGCGAAACGAGATTATTATGACATTTTAGGGCTGAGTAAATCAGCTTCAGCTTCAGAAGTTAAGAAGGCATACAGAAAGCTTGCCCTTAAGTATCATCCAGACAAAAATCCGGATGATGATGTCGCAGAGGATAAGTTTAAGGAGGCTGCTGAAGCGTACGAAATTCTAAGTGATGACACGAAGAAACAGCAATACGATAGGTTTGGGCATGCAGGGATGAGAGGCGCAGGCGGTGGCGGCGGTGGCGGACAGCACATGAATATGGAGGATATCTTCAGTCAATTTGGAGATGTTTTCGGCGGTGGTGGTGGTGGTTTTGGAGGCTTCGGTGGCGGAGGTGGAGGACGTAGAAGAAGGATGAAGGGAGCCGATCTGAGAATAAAAGTGAAGCTTACTTTAGAGGAGATTGCGATGGGTGTCAAGAAGAAAATCAAAGTTGCAAAGCAGATACAGGCTTCTGGCGTGGAACACGCTGACTGTTCACAGTGCAATGGCACAGGTCAGGTGCGCAGAGTGACAAATACAATTTTAGGTGCAATGCAAACGTCGTCAACCTGTCCCTCTTGCAATGGGTCAGGTTTCTCTATTTCATCAAAACCTTCAGGCACAGATGAGTGGGGGATGAAAAGAGAAGAGGAAGTCGTGACCATAGATATCCCCAGTGGTGTTGAGAATGGCATGCAGCTTAATGTTCGTGGAGAAGGTAATGGCGCTCCGATAGGCGGCGTAGCTGGAGATTTGTTGGTCGTTGTCGAAGAGATTTCGCACAAGGAGTTTCAAAGAAACGGTAAAAATCTGCACCACGATTTATACATCAGTTTTATTGATGCCTGTTTGGGTTCTTCAACAGAAGTCCCTTTACTGAATGGGAAAGCGAAGATTAAAATCGAAGCGGGGACTCAAAGTGGCAAGCTTGTCAGGCTTAGGGGGAAAGGACTTCCTTCTGTAGAGTCATATGGAAATGGGGATTTGTTGGTGAATATTAATATTTGGACTCCCAAGACCCTCACAAAAGAAGAGCGTACAACTTTGGATAATCTCAAGAAATCATCGAACTTCCAACCTGAAACAGGCCACGGTGAACGTGGGTTTTTTGACAAAGTCACCGATTTATTCTCATGAACGATACGCCTTCTCTTGAATTATTTGATGTATCGAAACGATATGGTACGCACATCGCATTAGATGGCGTTAGTTTAGAAGTTCCTCAAGGGAGTATTTTCGGTTTGTTAGGGCCAAACGGAGCCGGTAAGACGACACTCATTCGAATGGTAGCTGGGATCACGGGCCCTGACCAAGGTTCTATTTCTTTTTTCGGCAAGCCTATGTCATCTGAGCATATCAGTTCATTGGGATATTTGCCAGAAGAGAGGGGATTGTATAAAAACATGCGGGTCGGAGAACAAGCCATGTATTTTGCCAGGCTTAGAGGCATGGGGAAAAAAGAAGCTGAGAGAGAATTAACAGACTGGTTTGAACGTTTGGAAGTAGATGGGTGGTGGGACAAAGAGGTGGCTGATTTGAGTAAGGGCATGGCGCAGAAGATTCAATTTATCGTTGCCGTACTTCACAAACCCAAATTCTTGATACTCGACGAACCTTTGAGCGGTTTTGATCCAATAAACGCATCGAGAATACGTGCGGAAATAAATAGGCTTAGAGATGAGTTTGGCACGACGATTCTCCTTTCGACACATGACATGTCCAGTGTCGATGAGTTATGCGATCATGTCGCATTGATTAACAACGGAAAGAAAATTCTCGAGGGGCCAGTAAATGCGCTCAGGGAGAATGCAAGAGCCGGAAGAATTGAACTTAAGTTCCGAGGCAATCTCATAGGTTTTACTGCAGCACTTGGTGCTGGGGCTATTTTACATGAGGCCGTAAGTCATGGAGACAATATTCACGATGTGGTTCTGGGGCTTCCCCCGTCTATGCCTATTGAACAGTTTCTAAAATGGGCAACTTCAGAAGTTGATGTGCTTTCTTGTACACCGAAAGTCGTGAGTATGGATGAGGTTTTCTTACATGCAGTTAATGCGGTTTCAAATACAGATCCATCATGAATCGTTGGTTTATAGTTGTAGGCAGAGAGTATAAGACACGCGTAAGAAAGCGTGCATTTATTATTTCTACACTTTTGGGGCCATTCCTAATGGTAGGCGTCGTTGCAGCCATTCTCTTTATTGGGATGTCATCCACTGAGATGGATTCAAAGGTGCTGATCGTAGATCACAACAACCTACTGACCTATACTATGCCAGGTGAAGGGGACGTTTTGTTGCCCAGTTGCCCAGAGTGTTTCCCGGAAAGAAGTTTTCTGGAATATAGATTTGCAAGCAACGCGTTAGATACAGACGCGTTTCTTGAGAGTGAGTTTACAGCCATGATCGAGCTTGACGATGGGATTATGCAGAGTGCAAAAGCACTGTTGAAATATGAATCTGCTGCTCCGATGAAAGTGCAGTCAGCAGTAAAAAGAGATTTGGGAGAGGCGATAGAACGATTAAGAGTGAAAGCAGAATCCACACTTGATTATGACACCTATAAGAAGCTGAAAGTAAGAATAGGCCTCGTGACTCAGAATATTGTCACAGAAGATCGGAATATTGAGAACAAGAGTGCCATCGGATTTGTCTTTTCAATCTTCATGTTTATGTTTATTCTGGTATATGGCATGCATGTCATGCGAGGCGTGATAGAAGAGAAGAGCAACAGAATTGTAGAAGTGGTGATCAGTGTCGTGAAGCCCGAACATCTTATGGGCGCGAAAATTGTTGGGATAGGTCTCGTGGGCTTGACACAAATCGCAGTTTGGTCTCTGCTGTCGTGGCTTCTGTTTTTGGGATTCGGGGTTTATGCTGAAACATCAGGGTTGCTCCTAAACCTGATGGGTGAACAGGGCTCACAAGTTCCAGCAACTGACTTTCTGACTTTTATTCAGTCGAATGAGGAATTGGGGGTGTTGCTTCAAGTGAATTGGGGAATGATGCTTGGATGGTGCGCATTTTTCTACTTGGCTGGCTTTGCCCTTTACGCATCACTGTTCGCGGCAATAGGCGCTGCAGTTGAACAAGAGGCCGATGCCCAATATTTACTTTTGCCCGCAATGATCCCGTTGATGTTTAGCTATGTAGTGAACATTTTCATCATTGAATCCCCAGACAGTACCCTTGCTACATTTTGTTCTTTCTTCCCTTTTACATCTCCGATTACAATGATGGTGAAGCTGAGTGTCGGCGTCCCGTGGTGGCATGTTGCAATAAGTGCCATTATTCTAATCCTGACGGTTCTTCTGATGGTGAAGTTGGCAGGTAAAATATATAGAACTGGTATTTTAATGTATGGCAAACAGCCAAGCTTAAGAGAGATGGCGCGCTGGCTCATGTATAAAAATTCGTAATGCATCCCACGGAAGATTTACAAAAGAAGGTTAAGTATAGAAGGGTAGCCGTGATTGATTGCGGAACAAATACATTTAATTTAAGAATTGTAGATATTATTCCAGGTGTAGAAAAGGGGTTAAGGCCATGGACCAAGGTGTTCAGTCTTAGACTGCCAGTCAGATTAGGCAAAGGAGGGATAGATAAGGGTGTGATTAGGCCTGACAGGATTGCGAGAGGGCTTGATGCCATTGGTGTCATGCGCGAAGCCATTCGCAATTACCAAACCGACGAGGTCTTCGTGATTGCGACGAGCGCTTTACGTGATGCATCCAACAGCAAGGTGTTCACGGAGAGTGTTCAAAACCGTTACGGTTATCAAGTGCAAATTATTTCTGGTGCCACTGAAGCATCGCTGATTCAAGAAGGTGTTGAGCTCACGTATTCTCCTCCAGAAGGAGAAACAGTATTAACATTGGATATTGGAGGGGGGAGTACGGAATGTGTTATTTGGGACAGGCAAAAGGTGGTTTGGGCGAGGAGTTTTAATGTTGGTGTTGCGCGATTGCAGGCTCTATTTAAATTATCTAACAGGTTTGGCGAAGACGCTTATGATAAAATGAAGCCCTATCTTGATGACATGCTCGCGCCACTTTCGCTCTCACTCTCGAAGACCAATCCTTCGGTAATTGTAGGTTCGAGTGGGTCATTTGATACTTTTTATTCTCTGACCAAATCTGACTCTAAAAACGGATTGAATGCGGGGAAGGATAAGCATCGGGATGATTCAAAACAAAAGATTAAATTTCATCCCAGTGCGGACGTCATCGATGTTAAACAATTCGATGATTTGTCGGAAATTCTAATCAGAAATACGCTCAAGGATAGATTGAATATGAGTGGCATGCCTCCTGATAGAGCTGATTTAATTCCATATGCCTCTGCCATTGTAAAGTGGATTCAAAACGAAACAGAAATCAAACACTTCTATAGATCGAAATATGCTGTTAGGGAAGGTGTTTTGAGTAGAATCGTTGGGGGAGATGTTGTGATCCCAGGTTTGGCATCAAGTTTGGTTTAAGGTATTCTGATTGTAACTTTCAATACGTAAAAAATTATGGCACATATCCTAATAATTGACGACGAACGGCCGATACGAGCTAGCCTGAGGGAGATTCTCGAATACGAGGGACATACCATTGATGAGGCAGAAGATGGCGCTGATGGCGTCATTGCAGCTCAGAAAAAGCAATTTGATGTGGTGTTTTGTGACATCAAGATGCCTAAAATGGATGGCATTGATGTTTTAGATATGTTCAAGAAGAAGAACATTCTTGCGCCAGTCATTATGATCTCCGGTCATGGGACCGTTGAAACGGCTGTGCTATCTCTTAAAAAGGGCGCCTTCGATTTCATTCAAAAGCCACTTGACTTGAATCGAATTTTACTTACGCTGAAGCACGCGCTAGATAAAGATGAACTCGAAAAAGAAACGAAGCGATTGCGCCGAAAAGTCCACCACAACAAATCTTATCCAATTGTGGGTGAATCAACGGCAATAAAGGATCTTCTTGACATGGTTGAAAGGGTTTCAGCGACTGATGCACGCGTATTGATTACGGGCGGAAACGGTTCGGGAAAGGAACTCGTAGCTCGCCAACTGCACAACGGAAGTGCCAGGAAATCCAATCCATTCATTGAAGTAAATTGTGCAGCTATCCCTTCTGAATTAATTGAGAGTGAGTTGTTTGGTCATGAAAAAGGATCATTCACAAGTGCATTCAAACAAAGGAAAGGTAAATTTGAACTTGCGAATGGTGGGACATTGTTCCTTGATGAAGTTGGGGATATGGGTGCTGATGCTCAAGCAAAAGTTTTAAGAGCTCTTCAGGAAAATAAAATCACGCGTGTTGGGGGTGACAAAGACATCCAAGTTGATGTTAGAATTGTTTCTGCTACGAACAAAGATCTCAAAGTTGAGATATCGAAAGGTGACTTTCGTGAAGATCTATTCCATCGTCTCGCTGTGATACCCATCCACGTTCCATCACTGAATGACAGAAGAGAAGATATCCCCTTGCTCGTCACACATTTTCTGGAACTTTTGGCCGAAGATCATGGTCAAGCGATTCCTAAAGTCGAAAAAGATGCGTTGCGTCTTATCTGTAAAGCGGATTGGACAGGCAATGTACGTGAATTAAGGAACGTGATGGAGAGATTGTTAATTCTCACTCCTTCAGGCACTTCTATTTCCAGTGAAATAGTCAGTAAATACGCACATTTGACGGTTTTTTAACTCTAATGTGTTAAAAACCAGAATTTAAGAGGCAACCATGACATTTGAATGTCGTCTATCTTGTTGGATAACAAATCAATAAGAAGAATTAAAATGGATACTTTTGCATTACTCGGATTTGAACTTTCTGGCTCTGTACAGCTGGCTGCGGTTTTTATTGCTATCATTAGTGTCGTCGCAAACATCCTTCTTTTTGTGAAAGCGGATTTGCCTTGGTGGTCGGTATTTGTTCCGTTTTACAACATTATGATCGGAATGAAATTGATAGGCCGTCCCACGTGGCATGCGTTTTTATTTTTAACACCTGCTGCAATTTACCTTTTCCCCAAAACGATTTTGGAAATTGCGCAAAGTTTCGGAAAGCATAAACTGTCAGACTATGTTTTAGCTCTGGTCTTTAATGTGTTCTATATTTTGAACCTAGGTCTTTCTCCGGAGGAAGAATATGTGGGCCCTGCATACAATCGTGTAACGTTGAAGACAAATAACAAATTAAGTGCTACAGAAGATATGAATCTCGCTTAATTGCTTGTCTCTGTTGTCCCTTTTAT
>Ga0308020_1000185_pt1 | contig 18409 bp, 19 predicted proteins | sample Neamet349_FD_201302 | JGI IMG/M metagenome (GOLD analysis project Ga0308020, IMG submission 201302) | Marine microbial communities from water near the shore, Antarctic Ocean - #349 | ecosystem: Environmental > Aquatic > Marine > Unclassified | place: Southern Ocean | collected 2014-10-02
CATGATTTTAGACCGAGACAGCTTAAACTCTGTTGGCAGGGTCAGCACAGACGCCAGCTGCATTCCCCAGTATTGTAGTTTGATCATAGGACTCACTCCCAAAATTTATCAACTTCAAATGTTATGAAAACATCTAATGCGTAAGGTTTAAAATACCTAAAAGTCACGACAAAAGCGATTCCTTCGTATTATCAATATAAAAACAACCTTGCTTGTGTTCAAAATAAACCAATAATTATGAACGTTTTACTGCGACTACTGAAAACGTGTGCCACTTCTTTATTTTACCCAAAGACGTTTTACCAAATTCTTTTCGCTCATAAAAGTTAATGATTTCAAAATTCACAAACAATTCTGTAACCTGATGCTTAGTCAATGGTGCAGTGCTAGTGCGATATGTTCCAGCCCAGCTGTCCTGCTCGCCCATGAAATCACCTATAAACACCCCGCCAATCACTAAACTTGAAGTGATTGATAACCAAGTTTTACTAAAACAGTCAGGCTCGGCGAAGAACAAGCTTGAATAAGCTAATATTGCCCCTGTGGTTGGATATTCGAAGTTTTCAAACGCAGCTTGGGAGATAGTCACTAACGGTTCATTTTTAAACCGTTGCGTGCAAATAGATATCGCGTCTGTATTTATATCAAAACCATGGGTTTGGTAACCTTGTGAGGCCAAGTGTGCAATGTCGCTGCCGGTTCCACAACCACAGTCTATTGCAACATAGCAATCCGACTCATTCAATTCAACCACACATTCTGTGCGCGGCAAATGTGGTTTAGTTATAGATTTTTTATAAAACTTACGCCAAATTTGTGTATTTTGATCCATAATCTAATCCAATCAAGTTTGTAATTACTATTTAGTTTAGTAGCAAATCCAAAAGTTGCTAAAATCAACATAAAAAAACTAAAGCCCAGACCCAGGCTCACTTAAAAAACTACTTCTTCAGGTGTAGAAGGCCTTTGCAGAATCCCATTGCGATGTGGGTAACGGCCAAGTAGGCCTGTCACAGTTTGATGTTTAAGTTCATAGGTATAGTTGTCTTCTAAGCCTGGTTGGCTAAATAGCATGACTGCCTGCTGGTGGATTAGTGCAGACTCGCTGTGCATTAGCGGCATGTACATAAAACACTTTTGCATGGGTAAAAGGCCTAGGTCTGAGCCATGCGCTATGGCTGTTTGGGCTAGCACTAAGGCTTGGCCATCGTAAGCAAAAGCTTTGGGAGTATCTCTAAATAGGTTGCGAGAAAACTGGTCTAACACAATAATCTCGGCTAATTGGCCTAGAGGCTTTTGTCGCCAGTGGGCCAACTCCCCTGCTGCTGCGCATTGGTGAGTATGACCAAAAGTGCGTTTAAGCATAGTGTCAAAGGCTTGGTCTTTTATAAACCAGCTACGCGTTGGTATTTGTGTATACCAGAAGTGAATAATGTCTGAATAGTTCATTAATTTAACCTAACCAAAAGGAATAATCCTTTAAGCATAACAAAAGCTTTAGAAACAATTGCGGCTTTGTTAATGCATAGTATAATGGGGCCATTATCTGCACTTTGATTACATTCATGCCAAGTAGCCACTCTAAAGAGTTTATAAACGGTGCCAAAGCCACTATCCCTATGATTATTGGGGCTATTCCTTTTGGCATTATCTTTGGCACACTGGCAGAATCTAGCGGTTTATCTATATGGGGCGCCATGGCTATGTCGCTTTTTGTATATGCTGGCTCATCGCAATTTATCGCTGTGGGGCTATTGGCCACTGGCGTAGGTCCAGTCATTATTATCGGCACCACCTTGGTGGTCAACATGCGTCATTTGCTCTATTCCACTGCCCTAGTAGACAAGGTAAAACATTTATCTCAGGGCTGGCGTGCTTTGTTGGCTTTTGGCTTAACAGATGAGTCTTTTGCAGTGGTCAATGCGCGATATTTAGATGGCAGCGATAACAGCCACGCCCATTGGTTCTTTTTAGGCTCTATTGCAGCCATGTATGGCAATTGGCAACTATGCACTTGGTTGGGCATTGGCTTAGGTGAGCTGTTTCCAGACATGACTAACTGGGGTTTAGATTTTGCCATGTCAGTTACTTTTTTAGGCATTGTAATTCCATATCTGCGTAACAAACCCATGTGGCTGGCAGTGATTAGTGCAGCTACATTTGCTATGGTGCTGCGTGACCTGCCCCACCAGCTAGGCCTGGTGGCAGCTGCCATAAGTGGCATATGCATAGGCTATGCAAGCCAACAAATTTGCCTTCGGCTAAGTCCAAAATCAGTAAATAACGCCCAAGAAAGAGACCAAAATAAAGGAGCCACTAATAATGAATGAAGTGATTATTATTACAGGCATGTTTTTAGTGACCTTTTCTGTGCGCTATGTGATGTTTGCTATGGCTGGGCGCATCGTGTTTCCAGCGTGGTTTCAGCAAGCCCTAGCTTATGTGCCACCTGTGGTGCTTAGTGCCATTATTGCCCCACTTATTTTAATGCCACAAGGGCATTTAGATATAAGCCTTGAAAACCCTTATTTTTGGGCCGCATTAGTGGCCGCTGGCGTCGGCTTTTGGCGCCAGCATTTGCTCACTACTATTATGGTGGGCATGATAAGTTTTGCACTATTAAAATGGATGACAAGCTAATGATCACCTGCGCTTTATTTACCACTGATGAGTCTTTTGAGCCTTGGCAGCTGGAGTTTAATCGTCAATTCCCTCAGCTTGATGTGCAACATTGGCAGCAGATCACTGACCCAAAAAAGGTGACGTTTGCCATGGTGTGGAAGCCTACTAAGGCATTGTTTCAAAGGTTTCCTAATTTAACTACTGTGTTTAATTTAGGCGCTGGTGTGGATGCCATTTTAAGCAATCCTGCGGTGCCTAGCCATATTGATATTTACCGTATAGAAGACGGTGGTATGGCGGCGCAAATGAATCAATACTTTAGCTATTTTTTACTGCATTACTTTCGTGATATGGACCTTTATCAACAGCAACAGCCACTAAAGCAGTGGCAAGTGCAGCCCTTTAGACCCGCAGCTGATTTTAGGGTGGGCATTTTAGGCTTGGGACAGCTAGGTGCAAAACTGGCCGAGCATCTTCAAGGTTATGGCTTTGATGTTGCTGGGTGGAGTCGCAGTAAAAAGCAATTACCTGGAGTCACAAGTTATGCCGGTGAACAAGAATTTTTCGCCTTTCTTAACCGCACTGATGCCCTGTGTTGCCTATTACCACTTACACCAGACACACTAGGCATTTTAAACCGCCAAAATATGAGCCAGTTACCTAAGGGTGCCGTGGTGTTAAATGCGGGCCGCGGTGAACACTTAGTGCCCAATGACTTACTAGACTTACTAAATGAAAGCCACCTGCGTGGTGCAGTTTTAGACGTATTTGAACCAGAACCTTTACCTTCAGATCATGGCCTTTGGCTACACCCTAAGGTAATGATGACACCTCACAGCTCTGCCCAGTCTGAATATGCACCTTGTGTAGAAAAAATAGGCAATACATTGGCAGCGATAATTAATAATCAAACCCCTGGCGGGCTTGTAGACCGCAGCAGAGGCTATTAAGCATGAACAGCACCCTTATAGACGCCAATGGTTTGAAACAGTCCTTAGACCGACGTTTTTGCGTTGCCCCTATGATCGACGTCACCGATCGCCATTATCGCTACCTTGCACGCTTGTTAAGCCAGCATGCATTGTTGTATACAGAAATGATCACCACAGGCGCTATTCTAAATGGCGACCAAGAGTATTTATTAGGCTACACCAATCAAGAACACCCATTAGCGCTTCAGCTTGGTGGCAGCAATACCGATGAGCTGGCCCAGTGCGCCCGTATAGGAGAAGACTATGGTTATGATGAAATCAACCTAAACGTAGGCTGCCCTAGTGACAAGGTACAAAATAATATGATTGGTGCATGCCTAATGGCTCACCCTGCGTTGGTGACCGAGTGCATGCAAGCGATGATCGAGTCGGTTAAGATCCCAGTCACCATAAAGCACCGCATTGGTATAAATGATGTGGATGATTATGATGTGCTTGCAAGGTTTGTAGAGCAAATAAGCAGTAGCGGATGCAATACATTTATTGTGCATGCGCGCAATGCTATTTTGAAAGGTTTGTCGCCTAAGCAAAATAGAGAAGTGCCTCCTTTACAATATGACAAGGTGTATCGTCTAAAAGCCGATTTCCCTGAGCTAGAAATCATTATCAATGGTGGTATAGACACCATTGAGGACAGCAAGAAACACTTAACCCTAGTTGACGGAGTAATGCTAGGTCGCGCAGCCAACCATAACAGCGCCATACTGACACAAGTCGATCAACAACTTTATGGCAGCAGCCTTGAAATACCTGATCGTAGACAAGTTGCGCTCACTTACTTTGCTTACATGCGCGAAAAAAATGAGCAAGGCACCGCTTTACACCACATGAGTGGGCATATTATGGGTCTGTTTCAGGGCGTTCCAGGTGCACGCGCCCTAAGGCGTCACATTAGTGAATATATCCATGGCAGCACGGCCAACATTCAAGTGATGTATGATGCGCTAGACCTTATCGAAACCCCTGATAAGATAATTTAAAGCAAAAAAAACGCCACTAACCAGTGACGTTTTAAGTGTAAGAGTGGGGCTGTTTTAGGCCCCACTTAACACACTGACTAATCTTAGTCTTCTTTCTCTCTCAAACCATCCTTGTACAACGCTTTAAGTAGCGAGATACCCATTAGGATCATCATAAAAGAGAACGGTATTGCACCGACTATCATCGCGGCCTGAATGGCGCTTAAACCTCCAGCCAGAAGCAATGCGCCGATTACTGCAGTGAGTATCACGCCCCAAATAATAATATGGGCTTTACCTGCCGATTCAGTAGAACCACCCGCGCTAATGGTATTCACTACCAGCACTGCAGAGTCTGCAGAAGTAACTAAGTAAGTTAACAACAGCACCACGATTAGGAAAGACATAATGCCTTTACCTGATTCTAACATCACGTTAATTACTTCATAAAGCTGGGCAGTTAAGCTTTTAGCAAAAATTGAACCTTCTGCAACACCACTTAACTCTAGGTCTATAGCAGTGCCACCTACTAGTGTAAACCAAAGGAAACACATGAGTGACGGTGCGATAATGGCACCTAAAGCAAACTCGCGAATCGTACGGTTCTTAGAAATACGCGCTAAGAAGATACCCACAAACGGTGCAAACGCAATCCACCAAGCCCAGTAGAAAATAGACCACCAGCCTTGCCACTCACCAGGGCTACCTGGGCCATCTGCAGGGAATACGGTAAAGGTCAGTGCGGGTAAGTTAATCACATAAGAAAAAATGCCCTTACCCAACAATTCCATAGCTAACATGGTAGACCCGAAAACAGCGAAAAATATGAGTAAACCCATAGATAAAACCATATTTAGGTTACTTAGCCACTTAATGCCCTTGCCCACACCTGACAATGCAGACAATGTAGAGCAAATCATCACCACACCCAAAGCCACTAGCAAAGATGCTGTGGAAGGCCCACCTGCACTTGATATAAGCCAGTCGGCACCAGTAATGTTGTGCAAACCTGATGAAAATGACGCCAAGCCTAAACCAATAGTTTGAGCAATACCTAAGATGGTTGCCACGATAGCAGTTACATCTACAATATGACCTAAATTACCTTCTAACGACTTACCAAATAATGGCGCAAGCGTTGAACGAATGGTAAGCGGCAAACCACGTGAATAGCTAAAAAAAGAAAGGGAAATACCTACCAATGCATAGCAAGCCCAGGCACCAATGCCCCAGTGTAAAAAGGAGTATTTATACACTGAATCAAGAGCTGATGCGGTTTTAGGTACTACCAAACCGTCAATAGCACCAATAGTGCCAGCAGCGACCTGTGTTGTATATTCAGCCCAAACATCAGCGCCGTCAGCAAGCACTATATTGGCAGAAGCAAAGACGTCTTTTATCGCCATGGCGCTCATGCGGATTTCAGGATTGTCTGCAATATGAAACATAGGTTCGCCAGCAGCATAGCCCAACATGCCAATACCAATGCCTGCACCAAACATCATAGAAAACCATGAAAAATTTGAAAATTCAGGCTTATCATCTCCTACACCTAGCTTAATCTTACCCCATTTAGGGTGCACTGATATGGTGATGCAAACCAAAACAAAAAATGCCACAGCATAAGTGTAATAATAATTAAGATGGGCAAACGACCAACTTTTCATATCACCCAAAACTTTTCCTGCAGCTTCAGGATAAACAACACACCAGATCACGATCAAAGCAATGATAATCTTTGATGCCAGTGCAACTAAACTATTAAACCCAGTATAAAACCCGTCTTTGGACAGTTTTATATTGAGCTCTTTTAACGGTGGTGAAATAGGCAAAAACCTTCCCCTTTAGCTAATTCATTAGTACAAAAAAATAAGTTTTTACACGCTAATGTTTATTTTTTTGTTATTTTTTATTTGCGCGCATTAAAAATGTGCACTCTACTATTAAAAAACAAGTAATATTTTGTTTATATCTATTTTGCGACTTGTATCACTTTTAATGCGACACTCTTATAATAATACGCTGTTATTGGAAATGATAAGGAAGTGTGAATGAATTTATTTAATGAATAATTGGGATTAATCCAATGCCTGGACCCCAGCCTAGACTAATGGTAAAACTTTTATGAGCAGTATTAATCACGTCACCATACAACTGACTTAAAATGCGTTAAAATAGACAAGATCGATTCATTACCCCCTCACCGAAAAGCCACAGAGATAGATCAGCTATGAACAAACTGCAACAACTTAAAACCATGACGACTGTAGTAGCTGATACGGGCGATTTAGAAGCTATTAAACAATATCAACCACAAGACGCCACCACTAACCCATCACTGGTCCTCAAAGCTGCTCAAATGCCTTCGTATGCTCATTTGATCACCAAGGCCAAGCAGTGGGCATCCGCCCAAGGTGGTACTGGCCAAGCACGAATGGAGGACATTTGTGATTATTTAGCAGTGGCTATTGGTAAAGAAATTTTAAGTGCAGTGCCTGGACGCATTTCTACAGAAGTAGATTCACGTTTGTCTTTTAACACAGACGCCACTGTTGCTCGAGCCCTAAAAATTATTGACTTATACCGCCAGCAAGGCGTGAGTAAAGATCGAGTGTTAATCAAGATTGCATCTACTTGGGAAGGTATTCAAGCTGGCAAACAGCTAGAAGAGCAAGGGATCAACTGTAACCTAACCTTGCTATTTAGTTTTGCCCAAGCCATTGCTTGTGCAGAAGCCGGCGTCTATCTCATTTCGCCTTTTGTTGGCCGTATTATGGACTGGCATAAAGCTGAACTAAAGGTAGAAGGTTTTGCTCCTGCACAGGACCCTGGTGTCATTTCAGTCAGTAAAATTTACCACTACTATAAGCAACATGGCTACACCACTGTTGTGATGGGTGCCAGCTTTAGAAACACACAAGAAATAGAGCAATTAGCAGGGTGTGACCGCTTAACGATTAGCCCAAGCCTGATGCAAGATTTAGCTGATGATACGGGCGTATTGGTTAAACAATTGGATAGTAATAATAGACCCACCAACCAAACTAAACTAAGCCTTAATCAGGCGGATTTTCGTTGGATGCACAATGAAGATGCTATGGCGACAGAAAAGCTAGCAGAAGGTATACGTAATTTCACACGAGATCAGGAGACCTTAGAGTCTCTTTTAGCCTAAACCTTTAAAACTAGCCTGTTTCAGGTGGTCGTTTAAAAGTAGCTTAGAAAAAGCTAGCTTCAGTTTGTTTAGACCACACACTGAAGTTCTAATACATCCACCAAACTTTTAAACTCTTGGTGGTTTTTCTTATTCATGCCCATTAAAGTTCTGTGAGCTTCCAACACTTTTTGCTGCACGGTAAGGTCAGAAAAATTCCCTTGGGCCAGCTCTTGCATTGGCTCTGTTTGATCATATAAGTGTTCCACTAACACAAACACTTTGTCAAAACCCATGCTCAATATAACCCGAGTAATGTTGGTGTTAGTGGAAACTAAGGTCGGCACAAAACCCATTTTCTTCTTCATTCGAATAGACATCTTGGCCAGCATGCCTAGAGTTGTAGAGTCGATGCCTTGTGTTTCTGTTAGGTCAATGAGAATGGTTTTAAAGTAATGACTATTAAAAATATTATCCAGGTATTGATCTAATGCCGGGCACAAAGTGAGCCTTACGTCACCCATGAATTTAATCACGTGAGTGCCATCATGGTCGGCGACTATTATGCGCCCTTTAAGCATAGGTTTCTCCACAGATGCTTAATAAAGCAATATCATCTGGTACAGATTCTAGATTATCGATATCAAGCTTGCTAACCAAGCGGTTTAAACGACTACCGCACTGCTGAAAAATAGTGCGCAGTTGTTCTTCTTTATCAGTCATGGCGCCCAAAGGTAATAATTCTAGGATGCCATCAGAGCTTAACAACAGTTTAAAATCGACTTTGAGTCTCTGGGTAAGGTCTGTGTATTGTGCATCCTCAAACAAACCCAAAGGTAAGCCACTGCCTAAACCAGATAGATAAGTCACTTCATCATTTTGAGTTAATAGTGGCATAGGCAGGTGACCACCCACAGAATAGGTCAACATTTGACTACTACGGTCTAAAAGACCCATAAATACAGTCATGTGTTTATCAATGTCAAAGTCAAGTAATTCACTATTGATCTGGGCCACCACTGCTGCTGGTGAAATAACACCTTTATCATCTGACTCGAGGCATTCGCGAGTGAGTCGGTTGGTGATGTTTTTAAGTAACACAGAAAGGAAGGCGGAAGATGCACCATGACCAGACACATCTGCCAAATAAAATAATACACGGTCATCGTCTAAGCGAATGTGGTCGATAAAATCCCCGCTTAAATAAAGTGAAGATTTCATGTAACGCTTCATGCTTAAGCCGTTCACGTTACATTGTTCTGGAGGCATCATACGTTGTTGAATTAAACGCCCTGCGATCTGATCCTGCTGAAGCTCAGCAAGGTTTTTGTTTACCTGCTTATGGGCTACTTCTAGTTGTTGGCGGTACTGTAAATTTTCATAAAATAAAGTAGAACGTTTCACATGGCGCACGACGCTTTGATCTAACTCTAACATGGAGTCAAGCGGTAGATTAAACACGTCGGTTACACCTAACCGCAACATGTTCGTAATATTTTGTGAAGAATCTATTTGGGTGAGCACAACAAGAGGAACTTCAGCACACTTTTCCAACATATCTTGCAACAATGCCGTTAAAGTAGGGTTTTTTTGATCATATTCAAACAACACCACATTAACCGCTGCATTAGTTATAAAGTCCAATGCTTGAAGCGGGTCGTTAGCTGCAGTCACATGATAATGTCGTGCTGCGTAATGTTTGGTTATTTTGTGTTTAAGGTCGAGATCGTTAGCTACGATCAGGATCTGACTGACGTCAGGTTCCATAGTAAAACTTACTCCAGGCCCGTTAACGAGGGCCTAATGTGGCAACAATATGCTCTTTAAGGCTTGCTGACAAGCACAACCTTAGTCGCAGACATTAAAAATCGTCAAAATCTTCACCATCGCCCAATACGCCATCGTTTATCATGTACTCCCGTCGTTGTAGATAGGCCTCTCGCACAAACATGTAAGGGTCACCACTAATCAGTGATTCAAAGTCTCCCAACTGGTGTCTTAGATCTATTAACTCCAGCGCTGTAATAGACAATTGGCCTGCCACTGGGTCATAGCGTTCAATGGGGCTAGCGCTGATATCAATCACAGTGGCACTGACATCTCGAAGAGTACTAGGCCCAAGCAGCGGTAACACAAGGTATGGTCCAGAACTTACTCCCCAGTAACCAAGAGTTTGACCTAAATCCTCAGGCTCTTGATACATACCAAATTTTGAAGCTACGTCCACAAGGCCGCCCAAACCTATGGTGCTGTTGATAACCAGTCGGCCTAAATCTGTTACCGCTTTTATAGGTTTCAGTTGCAAGCTATGGTTTAAAAAGTTATTCATCTCGCTCAAATTAGAAAAGAAGTTACTCACTCCCTTTTCCACTACATCTGGAGTCACAGCTTCATAGCCCTTGACCACTGGAATCAAAACGTTTTTATCTACCGCATTATTGAACGAATACACTTTACGGTTAAAACTTTGATATGGATCCCTTGGATCTGGTCCAAGTTCTACAGATGCGATATTTGGAGAGCTTGAGCATCCACTTAATAGCGTTAAACAAAGCGCCAAGGCACCTATACCACCAGTTTTTACCTGCCCGTTCATACGTTTCTCACTATCTTCAAATATATTCTGCTGCTACCACGCCATTACTTGTTTAATAAATGGAATTGTAATGCGCCGTTTTTCATGCCATGAGGCAGAATCTAACAAATCTAATACAGCTAACAAGTGTGTTAAGCCCCTTGGGCTACGTGAAAATATATAAGCCACCTGCTCATCATTTAACTGCAATCCTTTTTGTTTCGCTTTAGCCTGTAAAAGTTGACCACTTGCTTCTTCATCTAACGCATGTAATTGAAAAACATTGGCTAGCTGCAAGCGCGAACGCAAGTCACTAAGCTTACAACCTATGCTGCGTGGATTGGATGTAGCTGACATAACAAGGCGATGGCCTTGTTGCATTAGTTTGTTATATAAATGAAACCAAGCTTGAGCCCAGTACATGTTAGTAATTAAGCAGTGGATGTCGTCAACACAGATCAGCCCATTACTCTCAAGCCCAGTAAGGCACTCATCAGCCTGATGAGCTGGTATTTGTAAAAGCTCTGCACAGCTTATATAGATAGCCTCTTGACCCATTTGTTGAGCTTGTGACACACACCCTTGCAACAAATGGCTTTTACCTACACCTTGCGCACCAAACACATAAATACTGCCTGGCTGTTCATTACCCAACAGCTGGTCTATAGTGCCCTCCAATGCTGGCGCACCAGAAAAACTAAAATTACTCAGCTGTGCTTGGGTATTTAATGTCACACCTAAGGTAAGTTGCCTAGAGCCTAGCTGTTGAGACACATTGGTTAGAGCATCTAACGTCATTCACTATCCTGCTGACCGTACAATGGACTGTTTATGTAACCCGTATAGAGATTTCGCAACAATACCATAATCACAGCAGAGATGGGTAGAGCCAACAAAATCCCCATAAATCCAAACAGCTGGCCACCCGCTAAAATCGCAAAGATGACAGCTACAGGATGCAAGCCAATCCGGTCACCCACAAAAACTGGTGTTAAAATAAAACTTTCGATCATCTGGCCAACAACAAATACCAAAAGCACCAATGAAAGCGGTAGAAGACTATCAAACTGAAAAAAACCAATGGTCATAGCTGAGGCTATGCCGACAATAAACCCTAAGTAAGGCACCACACTAGCCAAACCTCCCAATACTCCAACTAATAAGGCGTAATCTAAGCCTACAAAACTAAGCCCTAATGCATAGATGACCCCTAAGCCAAACATCACCAAAAGCTGCCCTCGCATAAAAGCAGCCAACACGTCATTACTCTCAAGCGCCAGCACACTTATACGTGGCTGAATATTCATAGGGAACAAGGCCATGAGCTTCGCTGTGACAAGGTCAAAGTCCCTTAGCATATAAAACGCAACTAACGGTATCATTGCCATTGATCCTAAGGTGGAGATCAAATTTAAGCTCGATTGTGTCGCATATTTAATCACTTTGGATATCAGCCCACCGGTTTCTTTCCACTCTGCGGAAAGGGTATCAGTCACTAATTTTAGATTCATCACCTTAACGTCTGCACCTAGGTGTACCTGCATCCATGGCAAAAGGATCGTATTATACCAAAGCTCAGCTTGGGGCAATGTGTTAGCTAAGGTTTGAATCTGTTTCACCAACAGTGGAACAATAATAACAATCATAGCCACTAATACTAATATTAGCACCACAAAAACCAGCACCGTTGCAATGGTCCTGCTACACCCCTTGTCCTCTAGCCGATCTGCAAATGGATCTGCCAAGTAGGCTATAAAAATACCCACCACAAAAGGTGTTAGCACAGGCTGAAGCAGATACATTAAGCCTGCTATAATCAGGCCCACTGCAAACATTAATCCAGTTTGAGACTGTGTCATTAAGAAATCCTTATATTAATATTAATTCCATTGGTAGTGCCATAAAGGTATTTCATCTTCGTCAATGGTCGCTTGCGCTTCACTTGTGTCCACAAGCCTGAGCCGCCGCTTTAAATCCACAATCGACTTGACTTGGGCAAGATTAGACTGAGTAAATAATTTAAATTCTAAAGTAGCTCCACTTGCGCTATGCAGCTGCACCCGTTGTATTCCTTCAATGGCTTGCAACATTTCTCGTAATTCAAGATAGTCTTCAAACTGCGTCACTTGGTTTACCCGAAGCACGGCACTTTGAAGCACACCATCTAGGTCTTTAACATTAACTGCCAAAGCAAACTTAGCCACCAAACTTGATGCCAAGCGATCTTGTAACGGATCAACCAAGGCTGCTAAGTCCGCACCCTCGGAAGACCACTTTTGCTCAATGTTATCAAGCCAAAAACTCCATTCCACGCGCCATAAATCTTGGCTATCTTGGAACATACGCCCTACTAAAATGGCGTCAGCCTGATAGCGACTGGAAGCGGCTTTAATAGTGTCTCTAAATCCACCCCACAAAGCACCAGCGTCGATTGCCACTTGATCCTCTAGGTCAAGTAAAGGCCACAAAAGAGGCATACCACGTTGCTGCGCTTGAGACATGATTTGTGCCACCATAGGATGCCCATCACCATTTACAATTTGGCGTGTACCTTGTTTGTCTTCTACCAGCCACACCAATACTGCTGCACGATCTGTGCCCCAGATTGGTAGGCCCGCATTACTGATTAACTGATTAACTTGTAACTTATCAAAAGCCAGCTCCATCATCGCTTGCGGCTGTCCTTGGACTAATTTGGTAGAGAATGAAAACTGTTGCAAGTAAATTTGAGCATCATCAAGGGCTTTGCGTATGCTGGGATTTTTTAGGCTTTGTGTTTGCCCAGTCACCTTAACTAACACCTCACTAAGACCTGCTCCTTTAGCTTTGTGCATCTGGCTTGCCGATTGATCGTCAACAGCTATCTGTGCATTATAAATACCATTTACGGACAAACTAAATGCTGGGTTTGCCCATGATACAAGTATTAGGAGAAAGAGTAGTTTTCCTAGGGTGTTGGTCAGTGGTAGATGAGAGATAAACATCATATATAATCTTGGATAGCCTTAAAATAAGGTTGTTTTCTTATGCTGCCCTACACTATAGTCAATATGTGCCAAGGCCGCTAGCAAGAAAAGCACAAAAAACCACCAAACTTCTTCTATTAGTGGGTGTTGAAATGCTGGGAGAGTGTTAAAATAGAGTTATATTGTTTAATCGCCTAAGGTCCCCCTGCTATGAGCACGCAAGCCCCCACTAACTCCCTAAGCTACAAAGACGCTGGTGTCGATATCGATGCAGGCAATGCCCTTATTGAACGCATCAAAGGTGTCGCTAAACGCACTCGCCGCCCAGAAGTAATGGCTGGCCTAGGAGGATTTGGCGCATTATTTGAATTACCAAAAGGCTATGATGAACCCGTGCTGGTTTCTGGCACTGATGGTGTCGGTACAAAGCTAAAGCTTGCGCTAGAGCTTAACCGCCATGACCACATTGGCATAGATTTAGTGGCCATGTGTGCTAACGATCTTATTGTTTCTGGTGCAGAGCCATTATTCTTTTTAGACTACTATGCGACGGGCAAGCTAGACGTAGAGATTGCAACACGTGTGGTGACTGGTATAGGTGAAGGTTGCGCTCTTGCTGGTGCATCCTTGGTCGGTGGTGAAACAGCCGAAATGCCTGGCATGTATGAAGGTGAAGATTACGATTTGGCGGGCTTTTGTGTAGGCATCGTCGAAAAGAGTAAAATTATAGATGGCACCAAGGTTACTCCTGGTAATGTGCTTATCGGTTTGCCAGCATCTGGGCCCCACTCTAATGGTTACTCTTTGATCCGTAAGATTATTGAAGTAAGCAAAGCAGATTTGCAGCAAGATATCGGCGGTAGAAGCCTTGGTGAAGCGTTAATGGAGCCTACACGTATATACGTAAAGGCCCTGCTAGAGTTATTTAAGCAGGTGGACGTAAGAGCCCTATCGCACATTACTGGTGGAGGCTTGTTAGAAAACATTCCTCGGGTATTACCTTCAGACAGCGTTGCTGTGATTGACACTAATTCTTGGCAGCAACCTGATGTATTCAAGTGGTTACAAAGCAATGGTAACGTGACTGATACAGAAATGTATCGCACCTTTAACTGTGGCGTAGGCATGGTAATTGTAGTCTCTAAAGAAGATCAAGCCAAAACTCTAGCCACTCTGGAAGGATCTGGCGAACGTCCTTTTGTTATTGGTCATATTAAACAAAATACTGGCTCACAAGACGCTATTATTTTACGTTAACTTAACGCCTGGTATTTTTAACTGGATACTCTTGCTCGGATATTTTGATGCATCAAGAATCGTTACAGCAAATCCCCCGCCTTGTAGTGCTTATCTCTGGTGGTGGCAGCAACTTACAAACTCTGATTGATGCAATTGCCGCAGGCACAATCATCGCAACGATCGAATTGGTTATTAGCAACAACCCAAACGCAATGGGCCTAGTCCGAGCCCATAAGGCCAGTATTCCAACTCAGGTTATTAATCACCTTGAATGTACCAGTCGCGAAGCTTTTGATCGCGAATTAGTGCGCGCTATAGATGAAAAACAACCAGAACTTGTGGTTTTGGCTGGCTTTATGCGCATCTTCACCCCCGAACTCACCAACCATTACCACGGGCGTATGCTCAACATCCACCCATCATTACTGCCGCTATTTAAAGGCATTAATACACATGAAAGGGCCATTGAAGCAGAAGAAGATCAACATGGCGCCAGTGTTCACTTTGTAACAAGTGAACTTGATGGTGGTCCTATTGTCATACAGGCCATAGTGCCAGTTTTAGAAATGGATTCACCAACCATATTGGCAGCCCGGGTTTTAGTGCAAGAACATATTATCTACCCTATTGCCATAAAGTGGTTTTGTGAGGGTCGACTAACACTCCAAAACGCCACCGTATTAATGGATAGTCATAAACTGCCAGCGCAAGGAATGCCTTACCTGCCATAAGAACTGTCCAACATTCATTAACGCAAGGAAGTGAAATGTCTTATTTTCAGTACGCTTTACCTCACCCCTCTGGCCTAGCTGCACTGTGTTTTGTATTATTTTGGGGTAGCAATAGCTTTGCATCGCTGCGACCTTTTGAAGCCACTTATACCAGCCAATGGGATTTAGGCATAAGCTTATCTGGTAAAGCCGATCGCAGTCTGATCAAAAACCAAGATGGTAGCTATCGTCTCACCACAAAAGCTAGCGCCATGGTTGCCTCACTCAACGAATCTAGCTTGTTTAACGTCACAGAGGGTCAAATAGAACCTATCCACTACCGTTACCAGCGCAAAATTTTAAACAAAAAACGCACTGTAGAAGTGACTTTTAACTGGCCTAATCTGTCCGTAGAGAACACTGCAGGTGGATCTTCTTGGATGATGGACATTGTGCCTGGCACACTAGACAAACAAAGTGTGCAGCTGCGCTTGCAGCTAGATTTGGCCATGGGGCCTTCATCCTCAGCAACTAATGGTGACGTCTATGCGTATGATGTAGCAGACGGAGGCCTACTTAAAACCTACAGCTTTGTTAAAGATGGCGAAGACCTTATAAAAACCCCATTGGGTAGCTATCAGTCGATCCGCGTTAAGCGTGATCGTGGAGAGGATGCTGATCGTGAAACATGGATTTGGTTTGCACCACAGCTGGACTTCACTATTATAAAAATTGTTCAAAAAGAAGCTGATGGGAAGCACTACCAACTCAATTTAAAGCAGCTCACCTGGCTTGATCAGCCATCATAGAAATATCGATTCTGTCATTCTGCAAAACTAAGTAAAGTCATTCGCACATAACTTCTAATTTAGTTAGACTCATCCCCAATCAACTGGATAATAAAGGATATACCTTGGCCTCTTTAAACCGTTTTGCTGCCCTAATTTTAACTGCATCCACCGCTATGGGCGCTCATGCCAACCAGTTTCAAGATTTTTTTGCACTTGCACAAGCAAATGACCCAAGTTACCTAGCCGCTCAACATACACTAGATTCTAAACTACAAATAATCCCCCAGGCCAACAGCGCTATCATGCCTGTGGTGAGTGGGTCACTTAACCAAAACCTGGCGCTGGATGCTAGGTCTAACAGCCATACCTATGGCGTTCAGGTTGCGCTACCTTTAAGACTAGATGCATATTATGGTTTGAAAATAGCGCAACAAAGTGCTGCTGGGGCCCGTATTAGCTTCGAAAGAACCCACCAAAACCTCATTTTTTCTGTTATAGAGCGTTATATTGCTGTTTTAAAGCAGCAGAATCACTTGTTTTCAAGCAAAGCTGAGCTTGATGCTATTGAACAACGTTTAAAGCAAACTCGCCAACAAGTAGAGCTGGGGATTACCAGCATTATCGCTTTACAGGACGTACGAGCGACCTATCAGCAGCTTCAGGTAGCCTTACTTCAAGTAGGGCAAAACCTAAGTTTAGCTCGCTCTCATCTTGAAAATTTAACCAACCAAGCAATACCAGATCAACTGCCTGGCCTAGCAAGTAGCTTTAATGGAGCAAGCCTAGCGCAAGTAGACTCATTACAAAACTGGTTTACGTTGGCAAAGATCCACAACCTAGATCTTGCTGGCAATGGTTTTGCTACCCAACAGGCATTCCATAACTACCAGGCGAAAGAAGTGGGTCTTTACCCCAGAGGTAGTATCTCGATGTCGCAAAATTACAACACATCCGCAGGTGATACTCAAACACTGTCAATTGGCATTTCTGGCACATTTTATGATGGTGGGCTTAATTTATCTCAAACCAAAGAGGCCAAAGAAACGTGGCATGCCAGCCAGCAAAAAGGTCAGGCAATACTCAGGGCTACACAGCAAGAAGTTAGGCGCTGGCATAAGGCTTTGGATACTAGTCTTCAACAAATCCAGGCATTGGCTCAGTTAAACACTGCAGTGCAAGCTTCTTTGGCTGGAAAGAATACAGAATTTGAGTTGGGTTTGAGGGATATCAGCGACATACTAGATGCTGAGAAACTCGTCTTTTCGGCTCAAAAAAATTGGGCTAATGCTCGACTGGATCTAGTATTAAATCAATTACGCCTGAAAAAAGCCAGTGGCCTATTGAGCCGCGCAGAGCTAACTCAAATGGACCAATGGTTTAACTAATGACAAAACACTAACTGTCCTGGTCAATACGACTAGCGACAGCACTTTGTTGATGCTTATACTTTGCGTCTGCGCGTTTGTTATAAGGCCTTAGAGCCGGGCTTGAAAGGGTTTCAAAATTTATGGCTCCGATAGTCATGTTAGGCTTCAAAGCCAGCGGCAACTTTCCACTGTTAAAGCACTCTAATACAATGGCACCGCTCCAACCTGGATCGATACGATGAGCTGTCACATGAACCATAAGCCCTAACCTCGCCAATGAAGAGCGACCATCTAGCCAACCAACATGGTCGTCGGGGATAGTAATAGATTCCAATGTCACCGCCAGCGCTAGTTCACCTGGATGCAAAAAGAAACTTTCCCCTTCACCCACAACAATTTCATCGCTCATTATGGCTTCTAGAGTACTGTTAATTTCCTCTCGACTCGCACTTACATCGACGAAAGCGCGAGCATGATCCTTAAACACACGAAAACTATTGCCTAATCGCAGGTCTACACTCACTCCCGTAATTACGCTATCTTCAGGCCGAGGCTCAATGCCAATTTTGCCACTGTTTAACGCGGCTATAATGTCTTTATCACTTAAGCGCATAATCGTTAGTCTTCATCTATACTAATATTTGGCATAGATTGACTAGTGCCATCTAACTGCCCGACAAGTGCCTGGGCCAACTGCACATAAGTATTGGCAGCTGCCGACTGAGGCTCTGCAACCACTGTGGGTGTGCCGCCATCAACGAGTATTCTGATATCCATGCTTAAAGGTAAGCTGGCAAGAAGCTGCGTGCCATACTGCTTAGCTAATGCAGCGCCACCGCCGGCACCAAAAATAGGCTCTTCATGGTGGCACTGACTACACACATGAGTGCTCATATTTTCTACCACACCCAGCACCGGCACATTAACCTTGTTAAACATTTCAATACCTTTGCGGGCATCTAGCAATGCTAAATCTTGTGGAGTGGTGACGATTAAAGCCCCGGACACTTGTGCCTTTTGGCACAAGGTTAGCT
>Ga0308020_1000187_pt1 | contig 18318 bp, 16 predicted proteins | sample Neamet349_FD_201302 | JGI IMG/M metagenome (GOLD analysis project Ga0308020, IMG submission 201302) | Marine microbial communities from water near the shore, Antarctic Ocean - #349 | ecosystem: Environmental > Aquatic > Marine > Unclassified | place: Southern Ocean | collected 2014-10-02
CTTACAGGCGGTATGGGCTGGGCATAAGTGTGTGTCACAAATTCTGATGTACTCTCAAATGCAGATTCATCCCCTTGCGTAAATTGCAACGCGGGCTTAAGTGATCCTGAATCGCCACCTGGGATTTCAGGATTCAAGAATAAATCCTTTGCGCGATACTGAATCCTTCCCGCATTTCCGAAACAATACCCACCATAAGGTGAATCGTTTTCGGAATCCTCAAACGCACCATTCTCACCATTAAAATTAAAAACGGCCGCCAAGTTTGAAAGTTGAGGATGGTTTTGCACATCAGAAAAATACATCCCTTCAGAGATTTCCTCCTCTGTGAGTGCCACACTCCAAATCCTGAAATCATCTACTCCACCTCTATAGCTGTTATTGTCATTAAAAGCTGCGCCTAAAAACATCTTGGAAATTTCTCCAAACGCATTATCCTTGTCTATGCCTTCATGCCAAACTGCACCATTTCTATAAATCCTCATAATGCCCGTTTCAGCATTTTTTGTGAACGCCCAATGCGACCATGAACCTTCAAACTCATCCTCACCAGACTGCTTGTCTATTCTATCGTACCCTCCATCATACCCCGCATCCCAATAGATTCTAGAGTTGCTCCAAGGCATGTGAACATTCACCTCTCTTTGGTTATTTGAATTGACACCCTCAAATAGAGATGTGTTTGCTGGCAACCAATCCGAATCTCCTTTAAGCCAGCATTCTAATGTCACTTCAGACGAAATCTCACTTAAAGAATCTACAGCAATTTCCATTTTATCTCCGCCATCAAATCCAATATACCCTCCCGTTGAATTGTAAAGAACAACTTGACCTGGAGACGTAACCGCATCACAGACATCTCCCACGAGTCCTTCAAAAGACATACTCACGCTCAAATCAGAGATTCCATCAAAAACGATTGCCTCACTCAAATCCATGATTAACATCCCTGAAGCAGTGGCTGGAAATTCATAGACTGTCATCCATTCATTGCCGGACCACCGACATTCCAGCGTCAACAAATCAGCCTCAATCATACCCACTGGCAATGAGATTCTCCGAATGCTAACTCCGGTCTCTACCCCCATTTCAATTAATTCTTCAGCAGACCACACCATTTCTATTCTCTTGCCATCAGAACTTGACATGAACAGATCCGTAGATACCGCATCATTTAAAATACTTGTTGTAGTCGCACCGACTTCACTCAGAACAGTCCGAGAATATTCAGTCAACACCGTGTCAAAAGGCGTCCCTCCCGAAGGCATAAAAACAAGCGAATCAACCTCGAAATCTAAGTTGTTAATTCTATACAATGGGTGCGTCAAATTCGCTGAATCCAGCAACCCCGTATGGTCGAAAAGGTAGTTATAAGTGAGGTAATCCCACTCCCCACAAGCATATCCCGCACCTCCAGCTGTTCCTTGTTCGAAACACTTGAGCTTGTGGTACATCAAAACTTTCCGATACGCCTCTCCATTGTCCGACTCCGGGAAATCAAACCACCTTCTGCCCGGACTGTCATAGTTCGTCGCAGGGTTGTTTTGCGCTTCCCAAGTGTACGTAGAAACCCAAGTTGTATCTCCTTGCGCACTTGCCAATGCCGGAATCATTCCGATCACAAATAAAACAACACTGAGAGAAATGATTACGCGCAATTGATTTTTCATTTGGATAAAGTTAGGTTGTTCTGCCAGGATAAATTTCTAGCGCTCTTCGAATGCAAGCGATTGCTTTCTCAAGAACGGGGATGTCTAAGACATACGCCAAACGCACTTCGTCTTCTCCCGCTCCAGGCGTTGAATAGAAGCCGGAAGCTGGCGCCATCATCACGGTATCGCCATCAAGATCGAACTCCTCCAGCATCCATTGACAGAATTTATCACCACTGTCAATCGGCAGTCTACAAATTGCATAAAATGCACCTCCGGGCTCTGGACACAAAACGTGTGGGATTTCATTTAATCCTTTGACCAAAAAATTTCTTCTGGCGACATATCTGTTTCTCACCTCTTCAAAGTATGAATCAGGCGTAAGAAGAGCTGCTTCAGAAGCGATTTGGCCTAAAGTGGGAGGTGAAAGACGGGCCATTGCAAACTTCATTACAGTCGCGCGCAATTCCGCATTCTTTGTCACAAACGCACCCACTCTGGCGCCACACATACTGAATCTCTTGGATACAGAATCGATCATGATTGCATTCTGCGCGAGACCTTTTAAGTTCATGACCGACCCCGCAACTTCATCTCCATAACAGAACTCTCGGTAGACCTCATCTGACATCAGATACAAATCGTTTTTCAGGCACAGTTTTGCAAGCGCATCGATCGCCTCAGGGGCATACACCTTGCCTGTAGGGTTTCCTGGATTACAAATCAATATTGCCTTGGTTTTCGATGTGATCACCGCCTCAAAATCTTCCATTTGGGGAAGGGAAAAACCGTCTTCTATTACCGCCGTTACTGGGATGACTTTCAATCCCGCCATATGCGCAAAACTGTTGTAGTTCGCATAAAACGGTTCTGGAATAATGACCTCATCTCCTGGGTCCATCGATGACATCAGGCCGAAAATAAGCGCTTCAGACCCTCCGGTAGTAATGATCACATCCTCTGTATTGACATCTACTCCAGCACGCCTGTAATAGGCTGAAAGTTTTTCGCGATAAGATTCATACCCCTCACTCGGACTATATTCTATAATGGTCCTTGGGTCTTCCTTTAGCGCCTTGAAAGAGACTTCTGGAGAGTCAATGTCTGGTTGACCGATATTTAGATGAATGATCCGCTTACCTACCTTCTGTGCTGACACAGCATAAGGCATCAACTTGCGAATGGGACTGCTGGGCATTGCTTGCCCGACTTTGGAGATTTTCGGCATAGTGTCTAATAAAGTAATCAGACAAAAATACTATTTTTTATCAATTTATAGACGCCGGTACATCATTTTATGCAATCCTATGTTTGGCACTGTATACGCGTCACATTCAACCCCTTCTTTGTCAGCGACAAATGCAAAACCACATCTCTTGTAGAATCCCCAAGCGACTTCTCTCGCATCGCACCAAATCACCTTGACGTCTTCCTCTTTTAAAATTTTCACAGCTTCATTGATGATGGCCTCACCGACGCCATTCCCTCGCACTTGACCAAGTACGCCCATGGCTCTGAGGCGATACACTTTCTCTCCCTCAAAAAAACCAGAAAACCGATCACATGTCTGTAAAAACAGTGACGCCACCCCGACTACTTCTTCACCCTTCATGCCCGCCAAATGAATCGCCCCTTCACTCTCATCAATATCTATCCTCGCGTCTTCCGCGCTTTTCAAGTGAGGCCAAAGCACTGCATATCTCACCTCCTTCAACACCTCCCATTGAACAGCCAATACCCTTGTCATTCGTAAAAGGCTTTCTCCCAATCTCGCCTGTCACGTTTTGTGGGCCTCCCTGGAACTCTGGCCTGACTTTTCTCGGCAAGCTTGATCTGCTCAAACTTTTCCATCTCTTCCTTTGTTGTCACATTTTCACCATAATGCTCCACCAATGCCGCCCCCACTCTGCTCTTCGGAAACTCCAACACTTTAAATGAAAAATAAACAGCCCCTTTTCTCACAACAACAGTATCACCCACTTTGAGGACTTTAGAGGGTTTAACTCTAACCTGCCCTACGCTGACCTTCCCTTCTTTACAATGAATAGTCGCTTGTGACCTGGTTTTCAAAACCCGAATCGCCCATATAAATTTATCTACTCTCATTGTCAGAGGAGGTTTAGTCCAAATCTAGATCTAGTCGTTTTCTAAGCTCTTCCAAGGTGGGGTTTTTGTTCACCATTTTCTGATACCGTTCCTTTTCACTAAAGTACGTTACACCATCCTCCTCTCCCTCCTTGCTCACTGCTATTTCAATCGACAATTCCAATGCTGCATTCTTTACTTCTTTCCTAAGGTGATTGAGCAAATCCGTTCTTTCACCATCTAACTGAGCCTCTTGCAGGGCATTTACAACACGAAAACAAACGACATTTCCTTTCAATTCATACGCACACATCTTAAGCGTAGAAACAAGACTGACTCTTTTATTGACGCTTTGCTTTTCCACAAACGAATCCCAAGCCAATTTTAATCCTTCCTCAGTCACTTTTTCTTTCCAAGCTTGATCAATGTTAATTTCTACAATCTTCACAGATGAATCAGTCGCTTCAGCAAAGTGTTTGGACTTGCCTGCCAATTTTACCCCTCCTCCTCTGAGCTTTCCCGAAACAACTGGCGCAGGAGCTGGTGCAGGAACGGTTTCGGGCGCGGGCGCGGGCGCAGAAACTGGTGCAGGCTCGGGAACGGGCGCAGGAACTGGTGCAGATACGGGCGCAGATACGGGCGCAGGCTCGGGAACGGGTGCAGGAACTGGTGCAGATACGGGCGCAGGCTCGGGAACGGGTGCAGATACGGGCGCAGGCGCGGCTGCAGGAGAAGCTGTCGGCGCTGAGGCAGGTGAAATTAACGCGTCAGTTCTTTTTTTTTTCTCCGCCGAAGGCAGAGCACTGTCAAACCCTCCCTGCAATGAACAGATCTTCATTACAGCCAGTTCAACCAGCAATCGTTGGTGCTGACTCGTCCGATACTGTACATCAGCTTCATTTACCACAGATAAAGCGTCGATAATAAAATGCAAGTCCGTTTGAGCGGATTGTTCAGAGAAGCGGGTTTTTACTTCTGGAGTCGCCTCCATGAGCTTAAGTGTACTGACATCCCTACAAACCATGAGGTTGCGAATGTGATTCCCAAGACCCGAGAGGAAATGATGCGCATCAAAGCCTCTGGCAAGAACACCATCAAAGAGAAGCAGCGAATCTGAAATGTTTGACTGGAGCGCATAATCAATGAACTCGAAAAAAGTGTCGTGATCTAAGACATGCAGTTGCTCAGTAACGACTTCGTAAGTGAGATTCTTACCTGCAAATGCAACAAGTTGGTCAAACATACTAAGCGCATCCCTTAACGCGCCATCCGCCTTAGAAGCAATGACGTGAAGGGCTGCCTCAGTCGTCTCTACGCCTTCTTTAACTGCGATTTCCTGCAGATGAGTCACAATATCAGGGACCGTTATTCTATGAAAATCAAAAATTTGACAACGTGACAATATCGTGGGCAGGATTTTATGCTTTTCAGTGGTCGCCAAAATAAAGACGGCATGTGGGGGCGGCTCCTCAAGCGTTTTCAGAAACGCATTAAACGCAGCTTGACTAAGCATATGGACCTCATCTATAATATATACTTTATAGGTTCCATGCTGCGGAGGAATGCGAACTTGTTCGACGATGCTTCGTATATCCTCGACTTTGTTATTTGACGCCGCATCTAGCTCAAAAACATTAAATGCCATCGCATCATCGTCAGGGGCAAAATTATTGATCGCCCGAGCAAAGATTCTTGCACTTGTGGTTTTCCCAACCCCTCGAGGACCACAAAACAGATAAGCCTGTGCGATTTGGTTTGTAGAAATCGCTTGTTGAAGCGTCTGAGTGATGCCATCTTGCCCGACAACAGACGCCCAATCTTGGGGACGGTACTTACGTGCAGAAACTAAATATGGGGTCTCACTCATTCTGCGAATATCGGGAGCAAGAGATCGCATAACAAGAGTAGTTTTACACAATCTTTTTAGGGGGTGTAATAATTTATACTTAAAGCCTTGTGTTTCCTTTACATCTGACGTACTTTTGCGCCCCATTTTAATTGAACAAAAAAATGAATCGTTACGAAACTGTTTTCATTATGACTCCCGTGTTATCTGCTGATCAGGTGACGGAAACAGTAGAGAAGTACCGTGCTCTTATCATCGCCAATGGTGGTAAGACTGTCCATGAGGATGCATGGGGACTTCGGAAACTTGCTTACCCAATTCAGAAAAAGTCTACTGGCTTTTATCATCTGATTGAGTGGGAAGCAGAAGGATCCGCAGTTCTACCCTTCGAAACTGAATTCCGCCGCGATGAGAGAATCTTAAGATTCCTCACGACAGCTATGGAAAAACACCACATTGCCTACGCGGAATCTCGCCGCGACAAGTCTAACCGCAAAGCTGAGCCCAAGCAAGAGGCTGAGGTTGTTGTAGAAATGCCTAAAAAAGAGGCTTCTACTACAGAAGAAAAAGCATAAAGAACTGAATTATGGCAGATAAAAAAGTACGCTACCTAAAATCCATTGAAATTGACACCAAAGCTGAACGCTACTGTCGTTTCCGTAAAAAAGGATTTAAGTACATCGATTATAAGGACCCAGATTTCCTTCTTATGCTTTGTAATCCACAAGGCAAAATCTTACCACGTCGTTTAACAGGAACTAGCTTAAAGTACCAACGCAAAGCTTCACAGGCAATTAAAAAAGCCCGTCATCTAGCGTTGATGCCTTATGTAGCTGACAACCTTAATTAAGAATAATAGCTATGGATATTATACTTAGAGAAGACTGCAAAAACGTAGGAAACAAAAACGACATCGTTTCTGTTAAAACCGGATTTGCGCGCAACTACTTAATTCCACGAGGATTAGCAATTGTTGCAACAGAGTCAGCACGTAAAGTTGTGGGCGAAGTAATACGTCAACAATCTCACAAAGCTGTTAAAGCGATGGAAGTCGCTCAAGTCCTTGTAGACAAGCTTAACAAACTGACCGTTAAGATTGGTGCAAAAGCTGGAGAAACTGGAAAGATTTTCGGATCTGTAAACAGCATTCAACTTGCAGAAGCAATTCAAGCAGCAGGTCATGATGTAGAGCGTAAGCAGATTACATTATCTGACGATACGATTAAAGAACTCGGATCATACGAAGCGAAAGTAAAAGTCTACAAAGACATTTTTGCAACCGTGAAGTTCGATGTCGTCGCTGATTAAGCGATACAAAAATATTTGACGATATGTCAACAGAAAGGCTCACGCGTTAGTGGGCCTTTTTCATGCCTCATTCTTTGACAAAATAGCAAACCCATAGCTATTACCTTTGACATCCTGACGATCTGAATGCCTGAATTTGAACTCATAAGCGATTACACTCCCAGAGGAGACCAACCAGAAGCTATTAAGCAATTAGTTATGGGGGTTGAGGATGGAGTTGAACACCAAGTATTGCTTGGTGTAACTGGCTCGGGCAAGACATTCACAATTGCGAACATGATCGCTCAGACAAAAAGACCTACGCTGGTTCTGTCTCACAACAAAACGTTAGCCGCACAGTTATTTAGTGAGTTTAAAGCCTTTTTCCCAAACAACCTTGTAGAGTATTTCGTCAGTTATTATGATTATTATCAGCCCGAAGCATTCTTACCTGCGTCGAATACCTACATTGAAAAGGATCTACAAATTAATGAGGAGATTGAGAAACTCAGGCTGAGTGCAACATCTGCATTATTGAGCGGAAGAAGAGACGTCATCGTAGTGGCAAGTATTAGTTGTATTTACGGCATTGGAAATCCCACTGAATTTCACAAGAGTGTGATCTCCCTCGACAAAGGGATGAAAATTACGCGAAATGAGTTGCTGCACAAGCTTGTATCGAGCCTGTATAGCAGAACCCAGCTAGAACTTACGAGAGGAACATTCAGGGTGCAGGGAGACACCGTCGATGTTTTTCTTGCGTATGCTGATTACGCTTTGAGAATCTCATTTTGGGGAGATGAAATTGAATCATTACATACAATAGAACCTGAGACTGGACAACGACTTCATGCGTTTGACAAATACCTTATCTATCCAGCCAATCTGTTTGTAAGCAGCAAAGACAATACAGATGAATCGGTTTGGGCGATTCAACAGGATTTGGAAAAACAGAAGAATTATTTCACTGAAAACATGAGGATTGTAGAAGCGAAACGCCTTGAAGAAAGAACGCTCTACGATTTGGAAATGATTAAGGAACTGGGCTACTGTTCCGGAATCGAAAATTATTCGAGATATTTTGACAAGAGAAAACCAGGTGAGAGACCCTTCTGCCTTCTTGATTATTTCGATGATGACTTTCTACTTGTTGTAGATGAGAGTCACGTCACGCTGCCACAAGTAGGCGCGATGTTTGGAGGAGATCGATCTAGGAAAACAAATCTGGTGGAGCACGGCTTTCGATTGCCCTCCGCTTTGGACAACAGACCCCTGACATCAGAAGAATTTACAGGCATGTTGAACCAGGCCATATATGTAAGTGCGACACCCGCAGACCTTGAATTACAACGAAGTGAAGGCATCATTGTTGAACAGGTCATTCGACCAACAGGTCTCCTGGACCCGCCGATCGACGTCCGGCCATGCACAAATCAAGTGGACGATTTGGTGGAGGAAATCAGGAAGGTCATTGCTGCTGGGGACAGAGTTCTCGTGACAACGCTCACAAAGAGAATGTCCGAAGAACTTACCAAATATTTAGAGCGCATCAACATCGCAACGCGATATATCCATTCAGAAGTGAAGACGTTAGATCGCGTAAGTATCCTGCAGGATCTAAGAGACGGAGTGTTCGATGTTCTCGTGGGCGTTAACCTGCTTCGAGAAGGGCTGGATTTACCTGAAGTTGCTTTAGTCGCGATTATGGATGCTGACAAAGAGGGGTTTTTAAGAAGTGTGCGTTCGCTTACCCAGACATCCGGAAGAGCAGCCAGAAACATCAATGGCAGAGTCATTATGTATGCTGATAAGATTACGAAAAGCATGCGCATCACAATTGATGAAACGGCACGTCGGAGAGAGAAGCAGGCCGAATTTAACAAGGAGAACAATATCGTCCCTGAGCAAATAAAAAGGACCACAGGACCTAAAAATGATTTACTGAAAAACCGAATCGTTCATGTCGCTGCCGAACCTGACCAAAGAATGCTCGCCCCTAGCAATGATCCTGTACTGCTATCCATGTCAAAAGAACAGCTTACCACGATGGCAGACAGAAGAAAACGATCAATGGACAAGGCCGCAAAAGACATGGACTTTATGGAAGCTGCTCGACTCAGAGACGAATACTTTGCAATTATGAATCTTTTGGAAGTTCAGGGATGATTTTAATAGTTCGCTGAGTAGATTGCATGATGGGAAAATTTATTTATGTCTATTTTTTCGTTTGCTTCACATCCTTGTCGAGTTGCAAAACCGAGCCCTTAATGAGTCTGGAGGCAGAAGACGTGAACGGAACTGTGGTTCAAGAGACGACCCCATTCACACAGACCCCTTTCAAAATTAAAGACGTCGTTCTGAAAGGAGACACATTGATTGCAAAAGTTCAATACTCAGGTGGGTGCGGCAATCATACATTTGAGATCGAAAAAATTGGATTTTTGATGAAAAGCTTGCCCCCAAAGCAATCGATTAAGATCACACATCTTTCAGACAAAGACCCCTGTCGAGCGCTGATTCTAGAAGAATTAAAATTTTACATTGGTGATTTCAGAGGAACACCGAGTGGAACGACTGTACTGCTGTTAGAAAATTGGAACCAACAAATTATATATAGTTACTGAACTTGTTTTTATTAGAAAAATGAATAAAATTTACACCGCAATTGCGATACTGTTAAGTATCACCATTTCCTTTTCTTCTCTCGCGCAAATCAACTACGGCGGGACACCTTCATTCTTCATCAACCTAGACGCACTCACTGAAACCAGTGTCGTGATGCCTCCCATCGATCGAGAGACACTTGCTCAAGCTGATGCAGTGACCGATCAAATCAAGGAAGTTCCTTGGAGGTTTGGCGTAGAGAACGACGTTGATTTGTCGCCTTTAAATGAAGGAGTCTGGACAGTCGAAGGCGCGGAAAATGTTTGGCGACTTTCTGTAAAGTGTCCTGGTGCGACATCGATATCGATACGTTTCTCAGAATTTGGATTGGAGAAGGGAAGCTATCTGTTTATTTGGGCCAAAGACTCACGTGAATTCTTAGGGAAATTCGACCACCGTAGCCTGAAAGAATGGGGCGGCTTAGCGACAGGATTGCTCTCTGGATCAGAAGTGATTGTCGAGTTACACCAGCCATCAGACTGGGGGTTTTCAGCGCCGTTAGAAATAGACCAAATTGTTCACGGTTATCGCAGTTTATTACATCATGCTGAAGAATTATCACATGTGGAAAGAGGGCCGTTTGGAAACTCGGGAGCATGTAACATCAACGTAAACTGCCCAGAAGGTGCGACTTGGGCAACTGAATCACGCTCAGTGGCAATTATTGTACAGGGTGGTTACGGCGCATGTACTGGCGCTCTGATTAACAACACTTCAAACGACGGCACGCCGTACTTCCTTACGGCAAATCATTGCCTTGGGAACCCCTCAAACTGGTTGTTTTATTTCAACCATGAAAGTGCGACCTGCACTGGCAATACAGGCCCTGCAAATCAAAGTGTAAGTGGCGCATCAACGCTGGTTCAAAATGGCGGGTCTGACTTTGCGATCTTAGAATTAAGTGCAACACCCCCTGCATCGTTTAACGTACAATATGCAGGGTGGGATGCCACAGGTAACACGCCGACATCGGCCGTTGGAATCCATCATCCTTCAGGAGATGTGAAAAAGATCTGCTTCGAAGAAGACAGCCCCTACTTTGCAAACCAAGGTGGCGCAGCTATTTGGATGATTGATCAATGGGAACTTGGGGTGACTGAACCTGGATCATCAGGCTCTCCTCTGTTCGATGAAAACCACCGGATTATAGGCCAGCTGTATGGCGGTGCCGCAGCATGTTCAGGGAACGTAAACAATGGTCAACTCGATTATTACGGCAGATTCAATGAAAGTTGGACTCTGGGTGCGTCTGAATACCTTGACCCTACGGGAACTGGCGTAACGGTATGGGACGGTTTTCCCGACGGCGCAGTGTCTTATGCAAATGATGCAGGTGTCACAATTCAAGGGGCACCAGAGGAGCTTCTATGTGGTGAAACCACTGTGCAATTGAATGTCGTCATCACCAACACAGGAACAGAGATCTTAAATTCAGCCGTAATCACATACAATGTGAACAGCACAAGTGCACAACAGGTAAACTGGAGTGGCAACCTCGCGCAATATGAATCTGCACAAGTATCTATCCCTGCTTTTAACGCTGTCGGAGGAGAAAACACGATTACAGCGACAGTCTCAAATCCAAACGGCGTTGCAGATGAAAACAGTTTGAACAACAACACAGAGGTAAGCTTCACTACTTTTTCAGGCGACACATTTGATTTTCAATTGGCCATATTGCTTGACGATTACGGCTCTGAGATTTCTTGGGAAATCAAGCGATTGGGAACAGTCATCTATACTGGGGGGCCATATAACGATGATGCTGACGGCGAACTCGTGACTGTTGACCTATGCTTAGAGGAAGGGTGCTATATATTCACCATCGATGACTCTTATGGAGATGGTCTTTGCTGTGAATTCGGAGAAGGAAATTGGAGTATTTATGACAGTCAAGGTGATGTTGTTTCTTATGGAAATGGAGAATTTGGAGATTCTGAAACAGATCAGTTTTGCACGGATGAGGCATCTGTAGATTTCATTGACAACGCGTCAAGTGGTCTTATTTACCCCAATCCTGCAAACGAAACACTAAACATCGTGTTCCCGAAATTAGAGGGACGCATCTTTATTTCTGACGTCACAGGGCGCTCAATTTTGGACGTTACTTTTGACAGAGAGCCGAACACAACTATTGACGTTAGTGCTTGGAAAGAAGGTCTTTACATCGTCACATGGATGGGGGAAGACGATGAGATTATGACACGTAGAATTACAATTACTCACTAAAACAACACCGTGCGAATGTTCGAGATTGCAATGGCTTTCGCACTTGTAGGGTTGATATTGAGAGGGATTTGGGCTTGGCACATGGGTGCCTGGCGCAAGTCCCTTTCTCCTGTATCACATACGTATCGTGATTACACCATTGTTGTCTGCTTACATAATGAAGCGCACCGTGTCGATGGCTTGGTGCAAGCCCTTTTGGACCAAACTCCTCCTCCACCTGAAATTCTTTTAATCGACGACGGAAGTACGGATGAGACGATGAGTCTGCTTCAAAAATGGCAAGCAAAGAGCGCGTTTGTCAATGTGATCGGATTGACAACAGGTGGAAAGGGAAAGAAAGCGCCTTTAGAAATCGCGATCAAAGCCGCACGCTTTCCTATTTTACTCTGTACAGATGCTGACTGTATTCCGGCACATAGGACTTGGGCTTCAACGATGCTCAATGACGTCGACACGAAATACGATCTAAAGATTGGGATAAGCTTACCATTCCGCGGATCGGGATTGCTGGGGCGCCTGCAAATGTTCGAATCGACTAGAATTGCACAAAACTACATCGGCATGGCGGAGTCGGGATACCCATACATGGGCGTCGGAAGAAACATTGCGTTCACCAAATCATGCTGGGAGAAAGTTGGAGGCTTTCAAGGACACCTGGATCTCGCGTCAGGAGATGATGACCTGTTCGTTCAAGATGTCTCTGAGGCGGGGATGAGAATTGGGACAGAAGCAAGTCGGGAAGGACAAAGCCACGCTGTTTGGCCCCACACATGGAGCGGATGGATGAGGCAAATGAGAAGACATCTCACAACGGGACCAAGATACAAGACGCTACTAATGAGCATCTTAAGCGTACCCATACTCGCCGATTTAATGGTGTATTCTGGATGTGCATTGATCATCTTTTCAGCGGTTCAAAAAGCTGACGTTATTCACAGTGGGGTTTGGATAGCGACATGCATCTTACTCACAAACGCATTGGTTCGAGGCCTTATCTTTAGAGCATTCCTGCGCCGCATAGGACGACCAGGTCATGAAGCGTTCTGGCTCATTTCAGAACCGTTGATGGGCTTGATTCGACAAGTGTTGGCATTGCAGGTGTTGATTGCCAAACCAAAAAGATGGAAGTAAACCCAAACCTCTCAGAGAAAGCGCAGTATGACTACGCACTCGTGCTAAGAGCTACGAAAGAAAGCGACCAGCAGGCTTATGCTGAGCTCATGGAGAGGTACCGAGATGCAATATTTCATCTGTGCCGGAGAATGGTATTCAACGACGACGACGCCGATGACTTAACCATAGAAACATTTGGCAAAGCATTTCAAAGACTTAAGCAATACACACCGGCCTTTGCATTCTCTACATGGCTTTTTAAAATCGCGTCCAATCACAGTATCGATTTTATTCGAAAAAAGCGCATCAAAGCCCTATCTCTAGACAAAGGGTTCACAACGTCTGATGGAGATCAAATGCAAATAACCGTGGAGGATGATGCTCCAGACCCATTTGAAACGCTTGAGAAAAAGCAGCGTGTAGAGAGAATGAGATTGGTCGTTTCACAGCTTAAACCGCGCTACCGCAGACTGGTAGAACTTCGCTATTTTGAGGAGTTAAGCTATGACGAAATCGCCAAAGAACTGGACTTGCCTTTGGGAACCGTGAAGGCTCAACTGTATCGAGCCCGAGACATACTCGCCTCTGTGATGGAGGGCTCAAAAGAGCACCTTTAGTTCACGAGAATCTAAAAATAGATTTGAACAATGATTTCTGCAGTAACAAAATACTTCCCCGAACTCAGCGCGAGTCAAAGAACACAGTTCGAAAAACTCGTGACCCATTTCAAAAGTTGGAACGAAAAAATCAATCTGGTCTCCAGGAAAGACATGGATGGGTTTCTGGAGCGCCATGTACTCCACAGTCTCGCAATTTACAAGGCCATGAAATTCGCACCTGGGTCACGTATTCTTGATGTAGGAACAGGTGGTGGGCTTCCGGGATTGCCCCTAGCCATTCTTATGCCAGATGTCCATTTCGTTCTGTGCGACAGCACTGGGAAAAAAATCAAAGTGGTGCGTGAGTTGGTCAAAGCACTTGGCCTGAAAAATGTCGAACCCATGCATGCACGTGCCGGGGATATTGAAGGCAAATTTGATTTTATTGTCAGCCGAGCGGTAAGCAGGCTTGATAAATTTATCCCATGGGTCGAAGGAAAAATAGACAAAAGAGCAATCAATGCATGGCCAAACGGAATCCTATGCCTCAAAGGAGGAGATCTGAAAGAAGAACTTGAAGAAGTAAATCATCCCACTGAGGAATTACAAATCTCTCAATGGTTTACAGAAGAATATTTTGAGACAAAGGCGGTCGTCTATGTCACCCTCTAGCTTCTTCAAAAGTGCTATAAAACAAGAAAAGGTCACCGCAAGGGGACCTTTTCTATACCTGCAAGAAAATTGAAACCAACATAGTCATTGACCATGTTACCTGAAAGACGTAACACTTTGACAGGGGTTGCCTATTTAAAAAAAAAAAGATTGAGGACTTTAACAAATCTCCTCAAACCTATATCCTACGCCCCTTACAGAGTGAAAATATATTGGTTTTTTTGGGTTTGGCTCAAAGTATTTTCTGAAACCCAGCAAGTAATTGTCAATGGTTCGCGTGCTTGGATAGACTGCGTAGCCCCAAACTGATTCCAGGATTTCTTCTCTACTCACAACATCCCCCACTCTTGATGTAAGTAATTTGAGTAGCATCGACTCTCGCTTTGAGATTTGTTTAATGAAACCTTCGTGATTTTTAATCTGAAATTTATCGAATCGAACTTCTCCAGCCCCGATTTTATATACTTCAATATCCAGGGCCATCCCTACAGATCCCGCTGAACCTTTTTCAATACTTCTTCGAGATTGCTCAATTAATCTGGCCAAACGAAGGAGTAGCTCCTCTACATTAAACGGTTTGCCCAGATAATCATCTGCTCCTAATTTTAATCCTTCCACACGTTCAGGCCCTGAATTTTTTGCCGTCAAAAAAAGAATTGGCATTTTATGCCCTTCAAGACGCATCGAAGTGCACACCTGAAATCCATCCAAAACGGGAAGCATCACATCTAAGACAACAGCATCAATCCTTTGGTTTCTAACAACTTCAAGAGCATCTACACCATCTCCTACGCAGACAACATGGTATCCATCAGCCTTGAGATTCATCCCTAACATTTTCTGTAAAGATGGATCGTCTTCTACTACAAGGATTCGTTTTGAATTAATAGGCATTTGCTAATTAGATTTGTAGAACATAACACCGCAAATTTACAAAGTGAATAGATGACAAATCTAAACGACATCGGAAAAGAATTCGGAAAAGGCACAATCGGCGAAGTACTCGGGATTGAAATCATTGAAATTAAGGACGATTGTGTGAAGGGGAAAATGCCCGTCGACTCAAGAACGCATCAGCCCTATGGCATGCTTCATGGAGGTGCGAGTGTCGTTCTCGCGGAAACACTGGGCTCTGTAGGGTCTCATTTCCTCGTTAAAGATGACGGAAAGGCTGCTGTGGGGATTGAGGTCAATGCAAACCATCTTAAAAGCATACGAAAAGGATGGGTATATGGCGAAGCAAACATCGTTCATCGTGGTGGGAAACTTCATGTTTGGGCGATCGACATAAAAAATGAGGCGGGTGAGTTAATATGCACCTCGAGGTTAACAGTGATGATTATACAGGCATGAGTAAATCGAGTGTATGGTGGAGTCCGCCAGGGAGTCCTGAGATTTATACGATAGAACCTTCTGAAAGCGGCACGTCATGCTTCCGCTTCACTCCTTTTGAGAAATCCAAGCATTACCCCATCGTAGAGATTAGAGGTCACGTGTTGGCTTCTTCTGCGCCTTTGCCTGGGAGAATTGTGGTGCGCACTCCCTTCGACCGTTCTTCCACAGACAAAACCGAACATCTCGCTGCTGTTTCTTTCGCTATTTCTGAAATTGCAGCTGGAAATCTAGATAAAGTTGTGGTCGCTCGCGTCAAGTCTATCGTCTCTGAATGTACGCCAGAGGCAACATTTAAGTTGAAATGTCAGAAACATCCCGATTCCTTTGTGTATTTGATCGATCATCCCGGATGTGGGGTTTGGTGTGGCGCTACACCTGAGTTATTAATCTCTGCCAGTGACAACCGAATCGAAACGGTATCATTGGCTGGAACACGCGTCACAAATGGAAAAGTGTTTGATGAGTGGACAGACAAAGAACGCAACGAACAATCTCAAGTGACTGAATACATCAAATCCGTCCTGGAGAATCACGGCGCGACAGACATGCACATCGAGCCGCGTCACGACAGACGCTACGGAAATCTACTGCATCTCGAAACCAGGTTCAGTTGCGCAATCAAGGGGGACATCTCGGAGATTGCTACAGATCTTCACCCTACTCCAGCAGTCGGCGGCAGGCCACTACTGGAAGCGTGCAATTTCATCAAGGCAAACGAACGGATAGATCGCGCTTTCTACGCTGGATTTCTGGGCGTGGAAACGGCATCAGGTAGCGCGTATTACGTTAATCTTCGCGCAGCACAATGGATGATCGGTGGCGTAAGGCTTTTTGCAGGTGGTGGAATTGTAGAAGGGTCCGAACCTGAGGCAGAATGGATGGAAACCGAAGCCAAAATCGACGCGATCAAGGCGACTCTTGCATAAAGTAGAGGCTCCTTAATCATCACTCACTACCTTCGTAATATGCCGCAGATCGCGAAACTCAAATCCCATTTACAACAGACGACTTCCGACCACAGAGGGGCGTCAGTCCTTGTGTCGACATTGGCTCAATTGGGACTTCGGGATGCTGTCATAAGTCCTGGGTCCAGGAATGCGCCATTCATCATTTCATTGGTGAGCCATCCGCTCATAAAAACACACGTCGTCATCGACGAAAGGGCAGCTGCACACGTCGCACTAGGCATCGCGCTCAAAAACGGCACACCTGCTGCAGTGGTTTGCACCTCAGGTACTGCAGCTGTGAATCATGGCCCAGCCATTGCCGAGGCATTTCATCAACGTGTCCCTCTCATAAGCATTACGGCAGACAGACCTGTAGATGCTATCGGAAAAGGCCATGGCCAAACCGTCATTCAATCCCAACTCTTCTCACATCACACATTGTATTGCGCAACGATTGACGAAAGTCAGCATTCCGACAATGAAATCATTGAAATGGCACAAGACGCCTGGTCGAGTGCATGTTGCGGCGGGCCTTCGCACTTAAATGTGCCCTTTGAAGAGCCTTTGTACGGGAAGGCCGTGTGTCAAGAAATCGCAGTACCAGTTCCCAATCCGACCTCGAAACCAGCGCTAACAATCCCACGAACTCTGATAGAAAACGGGCGTCGTGCAATACTGATTGCTGGCCCCAGAGGAATATGGAAGCAGGGCGTCAAAACAAGCCTTCCCGGTGTTTCAGAGAAATTCTCGGGGATCAAGGGTGACGCACTCATTGCTTCTGGCGATCTCCTGGCCTCAGGTAAAATTTTAGATGTAGAAGACCGCACACAACATTGCAACGCTCCATCTGCAATCATCACAGTAGGCCGGCCTGTCATGAGTAAATCTCTCAGAAAACAACTCACAGCCTTACATGTGCCACATGTTCACGTGGGAGACGACGGAGTAGGGCTTGACACATTTGGATCCCTCGTTGAAAGCGTCAATGCTGACCCATGTGAATGGCTTTCATTTTATGAACGCGAAGTCACCAAATCAGATGAGTTTGCTGCGTTTTTTGTAAAAGAGAAGACACGCATCAAATCAATTCATAAACATGCGTTAGAAGCGGTCAAATGGAGTGATTTATCTGCTTATCGAGAGATTTTCAATGCAATCAACAAGGGATTCATTCATTTCGCGAACAGCACTTCGGCCAGATATGCCATGCTTTTTGACACCGTAAATAGCGCGGAAGGAGACATTCAACTTCACGCAAACAGAGGGGTGGCCGGAATCGATGGCTGCACGTCAACAGCTGTCGGGCATGCTTTAACAACACAAGAGGATGTCCTCTTAGTCACTGGTGACGTTGCCTTTCTTTATGATATAAATGGTCTTGCTTCTGTTCAGGAATTGCCTGACAACATCAAGGTCATCGTTGTAAATAATGGAGGGGGTGGAATTTTCAGGTGGTTGGAAGGACCAAATGAAGTCGGACTGTTGGCGTCACATTTTGAAGCCAAACCAAAAACAAGCATTAAAGCTGCATCGCGCTTCTGTGGGCTGACGTACTTTTGTGCAGACGATGCTGAGAGTACAAAAAAGAAGTTGTCTGAATTCATGAACTTTACTGGACCCGCAGTCCTAGAAATCGTGACCGATCCGAAAATGAGTTCTGATGTTTACAAGAAGTATTTGAAGGCGTTTCAAAACAAGTGACAGACGTTCTAAAGAGATAAATTAAAAAAATGAGCAATTATAGTTGGACTTCAATTAAAGAGTACAAAGACATTCGTTTTGAGTACTTTGAGGGTATCGCCAAGATTACCATCTGCAGACCTAAGGTG
>Ga0308020_1000189_pt1 | contig 18311 bp, 10 predicted proteins | sample Neamet349_FD_201302 | JGI IMG/M metagenome (GOLD analysis project Ga0308020, IMG submission 201302) | Marine microbial communities from water near the shore, Antarctic Ocean - #349 | ecosystem: Environmental > Aquatic > Marine > Unclassified | place: Southern Ocean | collected 2014-10-02
ATGATTATTTCCCACCAACACAACTTAAACATACACTAGAGACAAAGCTCGTAAACAACCTATTCTTTTGCGGTCAGATAAACGGCACTACAGGCTATGAAGAAGCTGCTGCTCAGGGACTAATGGCAGGTATAAATGCACATCAGAATACGCATGAAAAAGAAGAGTTTATATTAAGTAGGTCTGACGCTTATATTGGTGTTCTAATAGATGATCTAATAACAAAAGGAACTGAAGAGCCTTACAGGATGTTTACCTCTCGTGCTGAATACCGCTTACTTTTAAGACAGGACAATGCTGATATCAGACTTACTAAAAAAGGGTACAAATTAGGGCTTGCTAAAATTGATAGGCTAGAACAGCTTGAAAAGAAAGAAATTGAAACAGCAGCACTTATTAAATTCTTAACGATACAGAGTATTGATCCAAAGGACATAAATCCTGTGTTAGAAAGATTAGGAAGTGCAGTTTTAAAGCAAAAAGTTAAAATTAAAGCAGTTCTTTCAAGGCCACATATTACTTTAACTGACCTATTAGTTTGTGAGGAATTAGATTGGTACTTAAAAGAAAAGAAATGTACGACAGAAGCTATTGAACAGGCTGAAATTGAAATAAAATATGAAGGTTATTTAAACAAGGAAAAGGAGTCAGCTGAAAAATTAACGAGACTTGAAAATATTAAAATCACAAAAGATTTTGAATTTGATAAACTTCATTCTATATCAACTGAAGGTCGAGAAAAACTAAATGCCATACAACCAAAAACAATAGGACAAGCGTCAAGAATAAGTGGAGTTTCACCTTCTGATATTAATGTGCTTTTAATATACTTAGGAAGATGATATTACTAGAGAAGTGCCCTGTATGTTCAGGAACAAAATTAGCACCAAAACTGAACTGTATTGACCACTCCACTTCTAAGGAAACATTTGTAATTGTTTCATGTGAAACATGTGACTTTACCTTTACCAATCCAAGACCTAAAGAAGAAGACTTAGGAGAATACTACAAGTCCGATATGTATATTTCTCACACCAATAACACTAAAGGTTTATTTAACTGGATGTACCAAACGGTTAGGAAATATGCTATTGGAACAAAAGTAAATCTACTTAAAAAAACATCTCAAAATAAAAATCATCTTGACATTGGCTGTGGAACAGGAGAGTTTTTAAATGCTTGCCAGAAGGCAGGTTATAATACAAACGGTATAGAACCTTCAGAAACTGCCAGAGAGCAGGCAATTAAAAACTTCAATCTATCAGTTAGTAAAAATACAAATTTAGACCAATTTCAAAAGGAAGAATTTGACTCCATTAGCATGTGGCATGTGCTAGAACATGTCCCAAATTTAAATGAAACAATAGAAGGTTTTAGCCAAGTTTTAAGTGAAAACGGGAAAGTAATTATTGCCGTTCCTAATCACAAAAGTTGGGACTCAAGCCACTATAAAGAATTCTGGGCAGCATGGGATGCGCCAATTCATTTATGGCATTTCTCAAAAGATAGTATTGAAAAACTATTCAATAAACATAATTTCAAACTAATAGAAAGCAAACCAATGTTGTTTGATTCTTTTTATGTCGCTCTATTAAGTGAAGAATTTAAAACTGGAAAGAAAAAATTCATAACTGGTTTTATAATTGGTTTAATTTCAAATATTATTGGAATTTTTACAAAAAGAGGCTGCTCAAGTACAATTTATGTGTTTGAAAAGAAAAACTAATCAATTTAAAGCCTTCTAAAGCCAAAGCAACTCAATTTGGAAGCCTAAGATTAGAAAAGTATTTTAGTTCGCCTCCAAATATAAAGTATAATCTACTAACAATCAGTAAGTTAAATTTTTATTTGCAAATATTAGGATAAAATGGTACTTTTGTAGAAACAAAATAGAAAATGAAGAAAGTACTCTTAATATTATTCTGCTCAATTCTGTACTTCTACAGCAATGCACAATGCAATGCACCAACAACAATTTACAGTTCGAATATCAACTACTACAATGCTGATGCCAACTGGAATTTGCAAGCAAACATACATCACTATAAAATTCGCTATAAAATAGTTGGAGCAACTTCTTGGTCATACAAAAACAATATCGATTCTTTAGCAACTACAAAGAACCTCAATAACCTAACGGCACTTAGTACATATATTTGGCAAATCAGAACCTATTGCAATTCAACAGGGTCAAACTATTCACTTTGGTCGGTTACTGACACTTTTTACACAAATACACTAAATTGCCCAAGTATTACTGGACTTTTCACAAATAATATTAGCTATAATAATGCTACGGCAAATTGGGCAATAAACAACAATTCTAATCGGTACAAAATAAGATATAAAATATATGGGACATCAACTTGGTTATTTATTGGACCAATATACCAACCAACTAATAATGTGTTAGTTCCTTTACTACAACAAAATACTACTTACGAATGGGAGGTGATGGCTTTTTACGACTCAACAAGCCAAATGGCATCTTTATGGTCAGTTTCCGACACTTTTACAACAATACAATTTGTTGCCGCACCTTTTAACCCAGTTATAACAAATAGTATTGACAACCCAATTTGCAACAGTCCAACAAACCTAACTTTATTTGTAAGTCAATCCTTAAATGAACCTGATATTGGTACATCAACTATAACTTCTGATGGAGGATATTTTGACATTCAATCCTTATCGACAGGAGATTCTGTGGGATATGCAATAATGAATACTAGTACACAAACCATTTCAACCACATTAAAAGCAGGGATTATTGGAGGGCAAAACTATGCAATAATTAACTCATATGATAGCACAGGAAATTTAATAGGCTTCTTTGCTATAGAGAATGTAAATGGGGGCATAAAAGTCAGTTCAACATCACCAAATGATGGTAATGATTACACGAGTGGCTTTACAAGTGAAGTTCATTTCACTAACTTATTTGTAACCCCAAATATTGATGGAATACTCCATTTTTATGCAGATATTGAGTCTGAATTAAACGATCAGTTTAATGACACAACATCAGTAATTATATCTTGTATAAATGAAATTTTAGAAAACAAACCAGAAGATAATTTGAGTTTTGAAATTTATGATTTACTTGGAAGGGAGACTGATTGGAAAGAGAATTTTATACTGATTTATAGATACTCAAATGGCAAAAGTAAAAAAATTATTACTATAAAATAATTGTGACCTAGGAGGGATTCGAACCCCCAACCGTCAGAGCCGAAATCTGATATTCTATCCAGTTGAACTACTAGGCCTAAAGCGCAAAAGTAATCTTTAAATCAAGGATTACAATTTTTTTTCTAATAAGAAGTTATCTGATTGTATTATAGTATTATTGTTCCAACATTATGAGAAAATTATTATTCCTTCTATTCCCTTTATTTATCCAAGCACAAGATGTTTCCATTGGTTTCTGGAAAGATTATCAATCCTATACTAGTGCGAGCTATATAGCAGAAGCAGGGAACAAAATATATTGTGTTACAAATGGAGGATTATTTTATTTGGATAAAAATGACAACACGCTTAATCGTATGTCAAAAGTGAATGGACTATCGGATATTGGAATTAAACAAATTGCTTATGATGCCAAATCAGAAATCACTGTCATTACTTATGAAAATTGCAATCTTGATTTGATAAAAAATGATAAAATTATCAATATATCTGATATAAAAAGAAAGGAGATTTTAGGAAATAAGCTAATAAACAATATCATCATTAAAGACAAGATAGCCTACTTATCCTGCACTTTTGGACTAGTACTTTTGGATTTAGAAAAACAAGAAATAAAAGATACTTATAAATTGTATTGGAATGAAGACCTTTTAGAAATAAATGAAGCCGCTTTTTTTAACGATAGCATACATTTAGCAACTTCAAATGGCCTATACTATGCAGCAGAAAACTCAACAACATTAAATGATTATACTGAATGGGTTAGGACAGACAACCCTGCCAATCCAACAGAGTTTATAGGGATAGTTTCAAACAGCAAATACCTGAGTAGCTTAAATAATAAAGGGTGTATTTATTATTGGCTTCAAATAGAGCATTGGTGGTTAGCAGAATGGGTATCACCTTTAAACCAAAATCTTATAAATATTGAAATTACCAATAATCAACATTTATTTATTTTTAATAATAAGATTATGTTTCCTTTGTATGAAAACACAATCACAACTCAAACAGGGAAATTTAAACACGCTATTATAGATGAAGATAGTGTTATTTGGATAGCCGATTCTATTAATGGGCTATTAAAATATGTAGATTATAAATATCACGAAACATTTATTCCAAGTAGTCCACAAGAAAATACTATATTTAGCCTTGAATTCTTAGCCGATAAATTATACTTAAGCCATGGTGGTCATCTTAATTTCGGATCCTTATGGAACAGGAATGGTGCATCAGTTATGAATTCTTTTGATGATTGGAGAAACTATGATTATTATGAGCTGAAAAATGCTCGTGATATTGTTGAAGTTGCAGAATATAAGGGAACTGCTTATTTTGCCTCTTATTACAATGGTGTGATAGAAATTAAAGATGGTGAGGCTATAGAAAGATATTCTCACACCAACACAAATGGAGCACTTGATACTATTGGAAATTGGCAAAATGACAGGCGCATGGCAATTGCTGATCTTAAATTTGATGCAGATGGTAATCTATGGGGGCTAGTTTCTGGGGTAAATAATCCTCTATTTGTAAAAACAAGGAATTCAGAATGGTATAATTTCCAACTTTCACCTACACAAACTTTTCATTATGATGAGATTCTGATAGATGACAATAATCAGAAATGGGGAATAATGGGAAAAAATAATGGAATTTTTGTTTACAATGACAACAATACGATTACTGATAAATCTGATGATCAGTATAAATTATTAAATACGAATAGTGGGTCAGGAAACCTTCCATCAATGAATGTACATTCATTTGCAAATGATTTGGATGGAGAAATTTGGATAGGGACCGACATGGGAATTACTGTTTTTTACAATCCTTCAGCCATTTTTTCTGGCAGTAATTTTGATGCGCAACAAATACTAATTCAAGAAGGAGATTATGGACAATATCTGCTAAGTGAGGAGAAAATAAAATGCATTACGATTGATGGAGCAAATAGGAAATGGATAGGAACCGAAAAATCAGGTGTCTTTTTATTATCAGAAGATGGAACAGAGGAAATTCATCATTTTACAGCTGAAAACAGCCCTTTATTTTTCAATAATATTGTTGATATTGCAGTTAACCCTGAAAATGGAGAAGTATTTATTGGAACTGAAAAAGGACTTATTTCTTATCGTTCAGATGCAACTACAGGAATGATTACACAAAATGAAACTCATGTCTATCCAAATCCTGTTAGAGAGTCGTACAATGGCCCAATTGCTATAAATGGGCTAGTAACTAATGCAAATATTAAAATCACTGACATTGACGGGAATTTAGTTTTTGAAGATTTCGCAAGAGGAGGACAAGCCATCTGGAATGGAAAAAATAAGAATGGAGATAGAGCTTCAACAGGAGTTTACTTAGTTTTTAGCACAGATGTTAATGGCTTAGAAAAAATGGTTAGCAAGATTCTGTTTATTCACTAATGAAATACGAAAGTAGAGCAATAGCACTTAGCTATATTAAGCATGGTGAAAGCTCTATAATAGCAAAAATATTTACAGAAGAAAAAGGATTACAAAGCTTTATCATAAAAGGGGTAAGGGCAAAAAAGTCAAAGAAAAAATTAGGCCTATTTCAGGCGCTAGAACTATCAACCATAAACGCTACTTTCCTTGCAAATAAAAACTTGCAATACTTAACTGATATTAGCTTATATAATTCCGAAAGGCAAGAGGGAATTAATATGACAAAAAGTTTTCTGGCCCTATTTGTTGCAGAAGTAATTTCTAAAGTATTGCATGAAAATGAAGTAGATAAACCGCTTTTTTCATTTGTGTGGAAACTAAAAATAAACTTAGCTACAGCAACTGAAATTGACCCAAATTTCCCATTACAATTTTTAATTAACCTGTCAAAACACATGGGATTTTATCCTTTGTATGAAGTAGAGGGAAACAGCTATTTTAATCTAGAACTAGGGGAATTCACAAACAGTAATAATCAACTTAATTATTACATAAATAAAGAGAACTCACATTATTTTAAAGCCTTACTGAACAAACAAAAAATTGAAATTCCATACGCCAACAGAAATCAAATCTTATTAGATTTAATTGAGTACTATAAACTGCAACATCATGAACTTAAAAATATGACATCACATTTAATTATTGAATCCTTAAGAGCATGAGATATTTAATTATATTATTTATTCTAGTTGGGATGAAACTTAACGCTCAGGAAATTGTTGTTTTAGACGCCCTCACACAACTTCCTATTGAAGGGGTAAATATCACTGCCAAAACAAAAAAAATAGGAGTAGTAAGTAACAATAAGGGCGTTTTGAATTTAAGAACATTTAACGCTCAGGATACTTTAACAATCCAACATTTAGGGTATCAAAAAATCAAACAAACAAAAGGTACAATACAGAAAAAAACTATCTTTTTAGTATTAAAAACACACTCACTAGAAAATGTAGAAATAGTTGAATCCAAAGCGAAAAATTTTAAACCCGCATTGAGTCACCTCAAATCAACACCTGCAATAATTCTGGAATCTCAAACCGCACAAACTAGTGAGTTACTAGAAAAGGCTATGGGAATAAGTGTTCAAAATAGTCAAAATGGGGGAGGAAGCCCAAATTTAAGGGGAATGGAAGCAAATCGACTCCTTATTATTGTTGATGGAATTCCCTTAAATAATACAATTTTTAGAAGTGGGCACCTTCAAAGTACCGCTACAATTAACCCAATTTTTCTTAAAAGTGCTGAGGTGCTTTTTGGACCAGCATCAGTTGCTTATGGGAGCGGGGCAATGGGTGGGGCAATTCTTTTCAGTACAAAAAAACCAAAAAACGAAAATAGCAATCAATTTACCCAACAATTTGAGAGTAGTTCAAATGCTGTTTTTACCTCACTTATTTCAAATTATAAACTTAAAAATAGCGCCAATATAAGTGGGTTCTCAATAAAATCATATGGCGATTTGAAAATGGGAAGCAACAGGAAACATAGTTTTAAAAATTGGGGGAAAGAACCGGTAATTACAGAAAACAATATCCAAAGAGGAACTGCATATCGGCAAGCCGATTTTTTTCATAAAACTTTATTTAAGCTAAATAATGCTAACTTTCTACTCCTTAATTCTCAGTTTTCTACCTCATCAAACATTAATCGATTTGATAAACTTAACGATATAAAAGAGGGAAACCAAAAATACAAATACTGGTATTATGGCCCTCAAAAAAGATTTTTTCAAAGTATTAGATTAAAAAATTATTCCAGTACTTTTTTGTCTGAAGAAAGTGTATTTACGGTAGCATATCAGGATATTGAAGAGTCAAGACACAAACAGAAAAACGGTGAAGAATTACTAAATAATAGAACTGAATCTCTACAGATTTTTGATTTCAAATCTGATTTTTTGAAAAACTTTAATCGCCTGAAATTGAATTATGGTTTCGATTCAAAATTCCAAACATTAAACTCAACAGCAAACTTATCGAATAAAAATGTATTCTTTTACAATACAAGTCGATATCCTGATGGAGGAACGAATGTCCTAAATAATGCTTTTTATGCGCAAATTAATCTTGAATGCACCAAGAAATTATCGCTACTCGCAGGAAGCAGATACAGCATCAATTCTTTACTGGCGACATTTAAGGATACAACAACTATTCATTTGCCCTTTCAAGAAATTAACGTACAAAATAAATCCTTATCGAACTCGCTTCAACTTATCTATAACCTAAACAATAATCTAGGTTTTAATGGCGCTATTTCAAATGGTTTTCGAAACCCAAATACTGACGATATAGGAAAAGTTTTCTCAAAAAATGACCTCTCAGTAGTTTTGCCAAACAATCAATTAACTCCTGAAAAATCAATAAATATTGAAGTTGGAATTCACCTAAAAATTAAAAATTTGATTAGCCTACAAATGCAAGTTTTTCAAACTCAAATCACGGATGCAATTGAAAGGCGTGATGCGACACTCAATGGACTTGACTCATTGAATTATGATGGGGAAATGATGAGAATAATGATGAATAAAAATATTGGAAGTGCAACTATAAAAGGAGTTAATTTCGCATATCAATTGAAAATAAACAAGAAGTTTTCACACAGTACTATCATCAATATATTAAGGGGAGAAGCTACAGATGGATTCCCTCTGGCACATATTCCTCCAACGAATATTATCAGCACTTTAAATTACAAAAACAATAAAAATACCCTCTCTTTAAGTACCCATTATAACGAACTAAAAAAATGGAAGGACTATGATTTAGAGGGAGTTGACAACCTGGAGGAAGCCACTCTAATCGGAAACCCTTCCTGGTATACAATAAACCTAAAATACCTTGCTACTATCGATAAAAACTTGACCTTTATAGCAGGAATTCATAATATTATGGATATTCATTACAAGACTTTTGGGTCAGGAATTAGTGCTAGTGGGAGGAATTTTTCTTTATCTTTGCAAGCCAATTTTTAAACCTTGATTATGAACAACTTATCCTTAACCCTTATTTTATGTTTTTTTAGCATTTTCAGTTATTCTCAAATATGGGAAGATGAATTACTAGAAAAAAATTCAACTCCTACAGTTGAGGAAAAAAGCAAAGCCTTTGAGGCTTATCGTGCTAGCCACCCTTACACAAAAGGGAATGGATTTAAACCTTACGCTAGGGAAATGAATTTTAGTTTGGAGAGAAACTTTGGAGATGGAACATTTAAAGCAGATGCTTTGTTTATTGAATGGAAAAAAATTCAAGAAAGTAACTCTTTTTCTAAAACAAGTACTCAATCCAATTGGATAGCTAAGGGGCCTATTAATACGCCAATTATAATGTCTAATGGAAAGAGAAGAGGAAATGGAAGAGTGAACTGTGTTACTTTTGATCCAAACGACCAAGATATTATTTGGATTGGATCGCCAGCAGGTGGGCTATGGAAAACAGTTGATGGAGGTAGTAACTGGACAACAGGCACAGACAATCTTCCTGTAATTGGAGTTTCCTCAATTGCAATTGACCCAACAAACACACAAAATATGCTAATCGTAACTGGTGATGCTCATGCTTCAGACACCTATAGTATTGGAGTTTTAAAATCAACTGATGGCGGTACCACTTGGAATACTACAAACTTAAGCTATAATATAAGTCAAGAAAAAGCGATAAATAAAGTAATTATAAATCCTAATAGCCCTGACAGTGTTTATGCAGTAACAAATAGCAATATAATGATTAGTACTGATGGCGGAAATAATTGGTCTATAACAGGAGCAATAGGAAGGTGGCGTGACATTGAATTTAAACCAGGAACACCTTCAACTATCTATGCTGCTAAACAATCCATAAGTGGTGGATCAAATATCTACAGAACTACTAATGGAGGAGCAAACTGGAGCATCATCAATAGTGGAGTTGCTTCAAGTGGAAAATACCGACCACTAATAGCCGTTACACCTAGCAACCCTGAAGTAATTTATGCATTATACTCTGCATCCGATTATAGTTTTCATGGACTGTATAAATCTTCTGATGGTGGAGATACTTGGGTACTACAATCCAATAGTCCAAATATATTAGGAAGAGCAACTGACGGGACAAGTACAGGAGGACAATCATGGTACGATTTAAGTTTAGCAGTTGCTACTGATAATGAAAATGAACTTTATGTAGGGGGAATTAATTTATGGAGAACTACTGACGGAGGACAAAACTTAAGCATAAATGCAAGTAGTGGAAACTCTTCCAATTACTCATACATGCATGTCGATCAGCATGCTGCTGAATTTAATCCACTTAACAATATTGCCTATGTTGGGAATGATGGTGGATTTTACAAATACATGGATAATCTTAATAAATGGGTAGATATTTCTGATGGGTTAGAAATCTCTCAGTTTTATAAACTTGGACTGTCTGCATCAAACCCTAATAGACTTGTTGCTGGAGCACAGGATAACGGAACTGAAATGCTAACGAACAGTACCTGGGATGCAATTAGAGGTGCTGACGGAATGGAATGTGCTATTGACCGATTTGATGAAGAGGTTATTTATTCAACTTCACAATATGGTGGACTAAAGAAAACTTATGATGGCGGGAATAATTGGGATAATATCAAACCAGTTAATTATGATGGTGGTTGGGTTACTCCCTACAAAATACACCCTATCAATAATGATTTGATTGTAGCTGGATATGAAGAGGTTTACAGCTCAACTACAGCAGGCGCTATTTGGGATTCTATTTCATATAATGTTAGTGGTGGGCAAGCAATAAAAACAATTGCATTAGCAGCTTCAGATGAAGACTATATATATGCTTCAACTTACAGTAAAATAAAAGTAACCAAAGATGCTGGGATAACATGGACTAATATTAAGTACGGTTTGCCAAATTATTTCATTACAGATGTTACAGTTGCTAATAATGATGCAGATAGAATTTGGGCTACTTTATCAGGTTATGAGGAAGGTCATAAGGTTTATGAATCAGTTGATGGAGGAACAAATTGGGTAAATATCACAGAAAACGGATTACCAAATTTACCTGTAAATTGTATTGTTTATCAAGCAGGAGCAAATGATGATTTGTATATTGGAACTGATGTTGGTGTTTACTATAAAAACAATACAATGACGGATTGGATTCCTTTTATGACAGGCTTACCTAATGTAGTTATAAAGGAACTAGAAATACACTATACGAAAGGTACAATTAGTGCTGCTACTTTCGGAAGAGGAATTTGGGAAAGTCCACTAAACACGCTATCTACAAATATCACTGAAACTAAGCAGGTATCTTTTAAAATTTATCCTAATCCTGCAGAAGATAAAATAACGATTAGCACAAGCCAAAAAAATATTAGCATAAGTATCTATACAATTACAGGCAATAAAGTAATTGAAACAAGTGCCAAAACAATCAATACTTCCAGTTTTTCAAAAGGATATTACATTGTAGAAATAAGCAATAAAAATGGATTTTCAACAAGGGAAAAGCTAATTATAAAATAGCTTCAAGGGTTTTAATATGGTGGCGTTTTCTGCCATTAGGCGCAAAAATTAGACCAACTGCTACAACTACTTTTTCATTTATAAAATAAGTTTTTGCAAGGAAAGGCCCTCCCATAAAACCTTGCTCTAATCTCCACAATCCTCTATAAGTATTATGAGAGTAAATAGGGGAAAACCTGTATTCAATTTTTACATATTGCCCTTGTTTAGCTCCCTTTAAATATTGAGAAAATACACTATCCGTTTTTTGTAATACTTCTTGCTGAAGATTAATTGCTTTTGGCTCAAACGAAAATACAAACAGATGTTTTATTTCTTCTTTCTTATCAGGATTATAAGTTGCCCAAAACAAAGTTGTTGTATCCTTAATTATAGTGTATTCAGAAGGAATTAAAGTTTCAATATTAAAATATTCCTGAATATGTTGTTGGTATATTTTTTGAGCTGATTTTGAAATACTATTTCTTAAAATCTTAATTTCTCTAAATTCAAAAATTGCCTTTACTTTATTGAGCTCTTTTATCAATTCTTTTCCTTGTTCTTTGTACTCTAATTGCACTACTAGCTGCCCTTTAGCCCACTTGTTTTGCTGATTGCTTGTTATTGCATTTTTAGCAACAATAACAATGTTTTTATGTGTTTTCAGAATAGATTTAAACTCACTATGTTTCACCTGAACTACTCTAAAAGAAGATTCCTTTTGTGTTAAACCTTCAGTAGGAGCACCAAAAGTCTTAAAGGCAATCTCTTTAACATGACCTTCCCAAAGCAGATCCTCAACAACAAAAATAACTTCCGACAAAGTTCCTGTAGAACTAGGCAAAGTCTTTATCCCGTTAGAACAAGCACTTAAAATAAATAGAAAAGCAATTAAATATCTCATTAGGAAGTTGGTAATAAAATTGTAGTCCCGGGTTTTAAATTATCATTTTCCATATTGTTTAATGCTTTTATTTTCCAAACACTTAATCCGTTATGTTTTCGGGCTATATCCCAAAGCGTATCTCCTTTCTGAACGGTATATTCATTTTTATTGGAGGTTACTTTTTTAGGCGATTTATTACCTTCTTTTTTGACATAAATAACTAATTTATCTCCAATATCTAAATTGGATGATTTCAAGTTATTCCATTCTTTAATTTCAAAAACATGTACATTATGTACTTTTGCAATTCGTCCCAAATAATCGCCATTATGCACTCTATAAATTACGCGTTCTTCATCAATCAGAATCTCTTTATTATCCACTGCTTCAATAAAAGCATAATTACTAGCTTCATTAATTTTAAAATCATTTGCGGAATTTGCAGGAAAAACCAAGACGGAACCCTTAGGATAAACTTCTTTTTTATAAGAAGGGTTCAAGTAATTTATCGTTTCTGAATTAATACACAACAGCTGAGATAACACTTTTAATTTTACTTGCCTTTTAAGGGTGATTGTATCAGTTTCACTTACATTAATTTTTGGTTCTTTAGTTAAAACTCCATACTCATCAGCATAATTCATAGCGTAATTTACGGCAATAAATGTAGGTACATAATTTCTTGTTTCCTTACGCAAATGAGGATGTAATTTCCAAAAATCAGAAGTTCCAACACTAGCAATTTTTTTCTGAATATAACCAGGCCCACCATTATAAGCGGCCAATACAAGATTCCAATCTCCGAATGTATCATATAATTTTACAAAATAATCACAAGCCGCAATAGTTGCCTTTAAAGGATCTTGCCTTTCATCCATATATGAAGTAACTTCTAGCCCATATTGTTTCCCTGTTGGGTACATAAACTGCCACAAACCACTAGCGCCAGATCGTGAACGAGCTTTAGGATTAAGTGCCGATTCCACAATCGCTAAATATTTAAATTCTAAAGGCAAATCATATTTATCCAATTGTTGTTCGAATAACGGAAAATAGTAAGGAGCTAAACCTTTCATTCTTGCAATAAGCGCCTTGTTTCTTCCTAAATAACTATCAATGAAAACCTGTACTTTATCATTGTATCTCAAATCCATTGGTGTTTTTTTGTCCAACTGTTGCAACCTCCAAGCAACTATATTTTCAATTTTCAAAGAACTTATTTCTTCCTTTTCTATATCTTTTATAATTTCAGCAGGAGCATCATCAAAAATACTGTCGGTAGTAATTACAGTATTTATTGGTGAAGAAATACCTAAACTATCCTCATTAGCAATAGCAAAACAAGGTGTAAATATAATTAAAAACAGTAATTTTCTCATAACTACAAAGTTGAGGTAAAACTTAGTTAGTTTTATACTAGCCTCCATTCAATTATCAACTGTATTATGTTAACGAAAAGAAGATTGGGAGATACTAACAAACAGGGAACAATTAGTTTATTGGTAATTAAACATAGAAAACTAAAATACCGTATATTTGCACGCAATAAAGTATAATGAGCAAAATCACTAAATATCCACAAGGCCCTTTACTGAGTAAAATCAATAGTCCTGATGATTTGAGAAAACTGAAAAAAAATCAGTTAGAGCAGGTCAGTGCAGAATTGAGGCAATATATTATTGATATTGTATCGGAAAAAGGAGGGCATTTCGGAGCAAGTTTAGGTGTTATTGAACTAACAGTTGCTTTGCATTATGTGTTTAATACTCCTGTTGATCAGTTAGTTTGGGATGTTGGCCATCAAGCTTACGGACACAAAATACTTACTGGCCGAAAAGAAGAATTTCCAACAAACAGAATCTATAAAGGACTAAGTGGTTTCCCAAAAAGAAGCGAAAGTGTATACGATACTTTTGGAGTAGGACATTCTTCTACCTCAATTTCGGCAGCTTTAGGAATGGCAATGGCTTCTAAAAGTAATGGAGATAACGAAAAGCAACATATTGCTGTAATAGGTGATGGATCCATGACAGCAGGAATGGCTTTTGAAGCCTTGAATCATGCAGGTGCTGAAAACTCTAATTTGTTAGTTATTCTGAATGACAATTGCATGTCAATTGACCCAGCAGTAGGAGCTTTAAAAGAATATTTAACCGATATTTCAACTTCACATACTTACAATAAAGCTAAGAATAAAATTTGGAAAATACTAGGTAAAATTTCTAAATTCGGACCAAATGCACAGGCAGTTGCTCAAAAGGTTGAAAGCGCAATAAAATCAACATTACTAGGAGAAAGTAATTATTTTGAATCATTAAATTTCAGGTATTTCGGACCTATTGACGGACATGATGCTAAGCATTTAGTAAATGTATTGAATGACCTAAAAGATATTCCTGGACCAAAAATATTACACTGCCTAACCGTAAAAGGAAAAGGATATACTCCTGCCGAACAAGGCGACACAACAAAATGGCACGCTCCAGGATTGTTCAATAAAGATACTGGAGATTTTATAGTTGGAAAAAAGAAAAAATCCCCTCCAAAATACCAAGATGTATTTGGAGAAACAATAATAGAATTAGCAAAAGAAAATGAGCAAATAGTAGGGGTAAGTCCTGCAATGCTATCTGGCTCATCTTTAAGTAAAATGATGGCAGAAATGCCAGAAAGAACTTATGATGTTGGAATTGCAGAACAGCATGCGGTTACTTTTTCAGCTGGCTTGGCTACTCAAGGAAAAGTTCCTTTCTGCAATATTTATTCCTCATTTATGCAAAGGGCTTACGATCAAGTTATTCATGATGTAGCGCTACAAAACTTAAATGTTGTTTTTTGCCTTGATAGAGGTGGTTTAGTTGGTGCTGATGGTGCAACACACCATGGTGCTTATGACATTGCTTTTTTCAGGTGTATTCCTAATATGATTGTTTCCGCACCAATGAATGAACAAGAATTAAGAAACTTAATGTATACCGCTCAATTACCTAATCAAGGGCCGTTTTCAATCAGGTATCCAAGAGGAATTGGAGTTATGCTAGACTGGGAAACGCCATTTGAAAAAATTGAAATAGGTACAGGAAGAGTCGTAAAAGAAGGGGAGGAGATTGCTATTTTATCCTTTGGGCATCCTGGAAATTTTGTTGTGGAAGCACAAAAACAATTTGAAAAAGAAGGATTGAATATCGCACATTATGATTTGCGATTTGTAAAACCTTTAGATGAAAAACTATTGCACTCCATCTTCCAAAAATTCTCTAAGATTATTACAATTGAAGATGGGTGTTTACAAGGAGGGTTTGGAAGTTCAATTCTAGAATTTATGGCAAATAATGATTATCAAGCTAGCGTAAAAATGTTAGGGATTCCTGATTCATTTGTACACCATGGCACACAAGAGGAATTGCAAAAAGACTGTTTCTTTGACACCAAAGCAGTAGTAAGCTCTGTACAGAATATACTAGAAAAAAGTCTTATCTCTCAAGTAGGTTAAGCGTAAAATATTGAAAATTAAAGCAAGTATGAAAATTAAAGAAATTCTTCTTTCAGAAGGAAATGAACAAGAAATTAGCATTAAAGGTTGGGTAAGAACTAGGAGGGGAAGCAAGCATGTTTCTTTTATTGCTTTAAATGATGGGTCAACAATAAATAACATCCAAATTGTTGCTGAAGCTACTGATTTTGATGAAGAGTTAATTAAGCAAATTACTACAGGATCGTGTATTAGTGTAAACGGAAAATTAGTGGCCTCCAAAGGAAGTGGACAAGCAGTTGAAATTCTTGCAAATTCTATTACAATATTAGGAGGTGCTGATCCGGACGAATATCCACTACAACCCAAAAAACACAGTTTAGAGTTTTTAAGAGAAAAGGCCCATTTACGTTTCAGAACTAATACTTTTTCTGCAGTATTTAGGTTGAGACACGCATTAACTTTTGCGGTACATAAATTTTTTAATGACAAAGGGTTTTACAATATCCACACGCCAATTATTACAAGTATTGATGCTGAGGGTGCAGGTGAGATGTTTCAAGTAACTAATCTTGATGTAGAAAAATTACCGAAAAATGAGGAGGGAAAAGTTGATTATACTGCCGATTTTTTTGGTAAAAAAACAAGCCTTGCTGTAACGGGACAATTAGAAGCTGAATTGGCGGCATTATCACTAGGGCAAGTATATACTTTCGGACCAACTTTTAGGGCAGAAAACTCTAATACCTCTAGGCATTTATCTGAATTTTGGATGATAGAACCTGAGGTTGCTTTTGCTGATTTAACACAAAATATGGACTTGTCAGAAGAGTTTTTAAAGTATTGCATTCAGTACTGTATTACAAATTGTGAAGACGATTTGAAATTTTTAGACAGCAGAATGGCGGATGAAGAAAGTAAATTAAAAAAAGAAGATCGCTCAGAAATGGGATTATTGGAGCGATTACAATTTGTAATTGAAAATGATTTTGAACGCTTAACTTACCGAGAAGCAATTGATATTTTAAGAAATTCAAAGCCTAATAAAAAGAAAAAATTCCAATACCCTATTACTGGTTTTGGGGACGAATTACATTCAGAACACGAGCGTTATTTGGTAGAAAAGAAATACAAAAAACCAGTTATCATTACCGATTATCCAAAAGGAATTAAAGCCTTTTATATGCGTATGAATGACGACAATGAAACCGTAAGAGCAATGGATGTTTTATTCCCATTAATTGGAGAAATTATTGGTGGTTCGCAAAGGGAAGAAAGATTAGATGTACTACATTCTCGTATGGATGAAATGGGTATTGATAAAAAAGAGCTTTGGTGGTACTTGGAAACTAGAAAATTTGGAAGTTGCGAACACAGTGGCTTTGGTTTAGGGTTTGAGCGCCTGATTATGTTTGTTACTGGAATGAAAAATATAAGAGATGTAATTCCTTTCCCAAGAACACCACAAAATGCTGAATTTTAATAGATGAGCAAACAAAGGTTACAGCAAAAGCAGTATCAGAGCCTAAGCCCTCAACAGATACAATTTTTAGGACTTTTGCAAATACCTATTGTCGCATTAGAAAAACGGATTGAAGAAGAACTAGAAGAAAATCCTGCACTTGAAGAGGATGAGCAGGAAAAAGTAAGCCTTTCCGAAAGAAGTTTTCAGCAATATATTACAAATGATATTCAATTTCAGATTGAAGATAAGTCAGAAAGCCTGAGCGACTATTTAAACCAGCAACTTATTTTACTAGACATTAGTAAAAGTAAACTGTTTTTGGTGCAATACCTCATCAATAGTCTTGATGATAATGGTTTTTTAAATAGACATTTACATTCAATATCTAGCGATTTACTCGTTAATAACAGCCTTGATGTTAGCGAGCAGGAACTTAGCAAAGCATTGCTAGTTTTACAACAACTTGAACCTTTTGGGGTTGGCGCTCAAAATCTACAAGAATGCTTATTGATTCAACTAAAAGTTCTGCACCCTGAAAAACTGCTTGAACAAACAATTCTTACAGAGTATTATGCGCCTTTTAGCAACAAGAATTTTGAACACCTAACTAAACACCTTGAAGTTGATTTTGAAGCGCTTAAAAGTGCTTATAAAACAATTGAATCGCTTAATCCTATCCCTGGAAATGGGTTTTCAAAAAATGCAAATAGCATTGCTTATATTTATCCTGATTTTACGGTAACAATAGTTGATGGTAAACTGGAAACAACACTCAACAAAAGCAATGCAAAGCCTATTAAAGTAAGTAAGTATTATCAGAATATGCTAAAGGAAACGGAAGATGATGCTACCAAAAAATTCTTAACTGAAAAAGTAGAGAAAGCAACTTGGTTTCAAGTCGCAATTGAAAAAAGAAATGAAACACTAAAAAATGTTTTCTCTGTTATTTTAACCATTCAAGAAGAGTACTTTTTTTCTGGAAATGAAAAGGATTTAAAACCCATGAAACTAGCAGATATTGCTCAAGTAGTGAATATGGATATCTCTACTATTTCAAGGGTAAGCAACTCAAAATATGTTGCCACTCACTTTGGTGCTTTTAAGCTGAAAGAACTTTTTTCAGAAGCTTACCGAAAAGATAATGGCGAACTAATTTCAACTAAAGAAATAAAAAGTAAATTGCAGGAAATAATAGAAACAGAAGATAAAATTACTCCTTTTACAGACGAAAAATTAGCAGAAATGTTAGGCAAAGACGACTATCATATTGCAAGAAGAACAGTGGCAAAATACCGAGAAAATTTAGGCCTCCAAACAGCAAAACTAAG
>Ga0308020_1000220_pt1 | contig 16872 bp, 15 predicted proteins | sample Neamet349_FD_201302 | JGI IMG/M metagenome (GOLD analysis project Ga0308020, IMG submission 201302) | Marine microbial communities from water near the shore, Antarctic Ocean - #349 | ecosystem: Environmental > Aquatic > Marine > Unclassified | place: Southern Ocean | collected 2014-10-02
ACAGATGGATTTGTAGATCAATTCGGTGGACCTTTCGGCAAAAAATATATGCGCCGTCGCTTCAGAGAACTGTTAATTCGACTTGCTGCATTGCCTATTACGTTGCATAAAGATGAATTGGCAAAAGAGTTTGACGGTTGGAAGGCAAAAGAAGAACAAGTTGATGATGTCCTTGTAATTAGCATTAGGATATAATGCTTCGAAAAATCTGGGAATTTCTTCGGTCAGATAAAGCAATTTTAGTTTGGGCTAGCCTCGTGGGTGTTTTAGCGGGACTCGTGGCTGTTCTTTTAAAAAATGGTGTGAGCATGATTCGCTCCGGAATTTTTTCTGCTCAAACCTTCACCAATTTTAAACCTCTCATCGGACTCGGGCCCATCATAGGGTTGCTGCTCACTGCCTGGTTTGTAAAAAAAGTGCTTGGAGGTGACCATCCCGGAGGTGGCATCCCTGCCACACTTCACGCTCTATCAACGAGGCGAGGCGCCCTCAAACGAACCTGGCTTTTCGCCCCAGTAGTCACGAGCATACTTTCTGTGGGGTTCGGCGGCTCGGGTGGACTTGAGGCGCCTGCCGTACAAGCTGGAGCGACGATAGGTTCCGAGATAGCTTCTCGGACAAAACGCAGTTTCCGCCGCCGCCGGCTGCTCATAGCTTGCGCTGCAACGGCATCTTTAGCAGCCATGTTTAAAGCCCCTATTGCGGCACTTATTTTTGCTGTAGAAGTGATCATGATTGACCTTACAGCAGCAAGCCTCGTACCGCTCATATTTGCCTCTTTAGCCTCGCTACTTACCGCTTATTTCTTAATTGAAGGAGAGGATATTCTCGCTGTAACTGAACTGGCTCCTTTCGCAGTGAAAAGGTTGCCTTTTTATATTGCTTTAGGTCTTATTGCAGGACTTGGATCTGTTGTTTTCACGAAATTCTATTTGGTATCCACTCGAGCCATTTCGCGGTTTAAAAATCCTTTAACAAGAATAATAACGGCGGGATTAATTTTAGGTTGTTCAGTAGTGAGTTTTCCTGCACTTTATGGAGAGGGTTACGAAGTGGTCAATTCGATGTTTATGGGCTCTTCGGATATTATATATAGCGAGTTGATACCCTTTGACAATACTGAAGGCTTTCTGATCATTGCAGCTCTCCTTTTTGCTTGGACTTTAAAACCGATATTAACTGGATTAACTGTGGGAGCAGGTGGTGTGGCCGGAGTTTTTGCACCTTCACTTTTCGGTGGCGCCCTGCTTGGGTACATCTTTGCTCTATCAGTAAATATGATTTTTGGACCTGATACTATTCCTGTTGGAAATGCTGTCTTAGCTGGGTTAGGGGGTATGATGGCGGGCGTACTTCACGCTCCACTTACTGCCATATTTCTAGCATCAGAAATAAGTGGTGGATATGAACTCTTCGTTCCATTAATGCTCAGTTCAGCCCTCAGCTACTCACTCTCTAAATACCTTATAAAAAACAGTATCTACAACAAAGAATTGGCAGAAAGAGGGGAGTTGCTTACCCACGATAAAGACAAAAGCGTTCTAACTCTAATGAGCCTTTCCGATGAGATTGAGACTGATTTCCTTCCGGTACGCCCAGATTATACTTTAGGGACTCTTGTGAGAGTTGTTGCTAAAAGTACAAGAAACTTACATCCTGTCGTAGACCAAGAGGGTGTGCTTATTGGGTTACTGGACTTACAGGATATACGGCAAATCATGTTTGATAGAGACAAGTACGAAACCACAACAGTAAATGATCTTCTCGTCATTCCTGACAACCTCATTAAGTCTGATGAAAAGATGGAGTCGGTGATGTTGAAATTTGAAGTAAGCGGTGCGTGGAATCTTCCTGTTGTAGATTCTCAAGGTAAATACCTGGGTTTTGTATCTAACTCTCGTTTGTTTGGCGTCTATAGAAAGTGGTTGAAAGAAACCAGTGGAGATTAAGTTTTAGGAACTTAAAAACTCATTTGTAAACTCCAAAAACAATTCGGGCTCTTGTGCATGTAGCCAATGGCCGGAGTGTTCTAGGCAAACATTTTCAAATTGTAAGTAAAGTTCCTCTAGTTCTTCTAGATCTTCTGAGCTTACATATCCTGAAAGAGCCCCATAAATAACTAACGTGGGAATGGTGTTTTTTGAAAGGGCAATACGCTTGGTTATCTCGGATAAAGTAGACGACAAGACCTCGATATTAAATCGCCATGAATACCCTCCTGATTTCTCTCTTCTTAAGTTTTTCATTAAAAAGGGAATCAGAACTTTATCCTGCCCAAGTTTAGATTCTAGAACATTCAAAACTTCTTCGCGCGTGTTTGCTAAAGCTGGGTTCGTTGATTGAAGTGCTTGAAAAATGGGTTCATGGTGTGGGATGTATTCCTTTGGGGAAATATCAGCAATGATTAATTTCGACACTCTGTCAGGATGATTTTCAGCAAAAAGCATCACGGTTTTACCTCCCATACTATGTCCTAAAAGGCTAGCTTTTTCAATTGAGTGGTCATCTAAATATTTTAGAAGGTCGCATGCCATTAGTTCATAGGAATGGTCCTGTGAATGTGGACTACGTCCATGGTTTCTTGCGTCTACAAGGTGTACTCGGAATTGTAATGAATACTGTTTCGCAAGTGTTTGCCAGTTATCAGCACTTCCTAAAAGACCATGTAAAATAACAAGATCTTTCGTTTTTTCACTTCCGATTATTCTGCTATGAAGCGTAACTGCATTCATTTTTAAACTTCTTTATCTAAGCATGCGAGATACTTAGCTACCGTATTAGAAAGCCCCATGTAAAGAGCGTCAGAAATTAGTGCGTGACCGATGCTTACCTCATCTAAGTAGGGAACATTGTTGGCGAAATCTTTAAGGTTAGAGAGATCTAAATCATGCCCAGCGTTGATGCCTAAGCCTAATCCATGCGCAAGAGTGGCTGCCCTAGCATAAGGTATGGCGGCATCTTCGCCAGTAATTTTATGTTTTAACGCGTAACCCTCGGTGTAGAGTTCTATTCGATCGGTACCCGTCTGTGCTGCTGCATATATCCCCTTTTCCAGGGTGTCCATAAATAAGCTTGTTCTAATCCCCGCTTTCGAAAACCGAACAATAACCTCCTTTAACATTTGCTCATTTTTTGGAACATCCCATCCCGCATTACTCGTAATCACATTTGGCGGATCTGGGACGAGAGTCACCTGCTCGGGTTTAACCTCTAAGACTAATTTTATAAAGTCCTCTGAGGGGTATCCCTCGATATTAAATTCACGGTGTACTGTAGGACGCAAATCACGCACATCTTGATACGTAATGTGTCTCTCATCTGGTCTTGGATGAACTGTTATTCCTTGCGCACCGAAGGATTGAATTCGTGTGGCGGCTAGCAGTAAATCAGGAATGGACCCACCTCTTGCATTACGCAAAGTGGCGATTTTATTCACGTTAACACTTAGTCTTGTGTTTTGTACCTTCGAACTGTCTGACATAAGGCAAAATTAACTCATGAGAGCCCAGAAACTATTAACGTTTGATCTTCCCTTACTTCTACCTATTGATACCGTTTCTCGTGCTATCAGTCTGATGGATGAATACAAGGTATCTCACCTGCCTGTTGTTGTGGAAGACCAGTTTCAAGGGCTCATTAAAGAGGAAGACTTGCTTGAGCATGAAGACACAGCTGTTTTAGCGGAGGTTGCTACACATCAGATTAGTGTTGACCCGAACCTTCACCTTTATGATGTTGTAGCCCAAATGTCACGTGCAGAAGTAGATATCCTGCCTGTCGTATTTCAGGGAAAATACATGGGGAGCATTGATAGAGGAGCTGTTATGACCTTCCTGACTCAGGAAGCGGGTTGGGGTTTAGATGGGAGTACTGTGATTTTAGAAATCACATCTGCAAAGTATAGTTTAGCTGAAATTTCCAGATTGGTAGAGGAGAATAGCACTCGAATAACTAGCTTTAATATGACGCACAAAGACTCCGGGTCTCTTATTGTGACGATTAAATTAAACACCACAAAAATTGCTGCAATACTCTCATCTTTTGAACGTTTCGATTATAAAATATTGACTTTCTTTAATTCTCCAGAGGTTGAGGACGAACTTCGCAGCAAGTTTGACGCCTTTATGCGTTATCTAGAAACGGATTAAGCCCAGTAAATAAGAATTTATGCGCATAGCTTTATTTGGAAAACCATTCATGCAAAATCACAACGATGCGGTTCAGCATCTTGTAGATCGTATTCAAGCCCTAGATTCTGAGGCTCTTGTGTATGGAGAGTTTATGGATTTGCTAAAGAAATCCATGACAGTGCCTTCGTCGTTTAATACATTTTCTTGTGCTGAAGATATTGCAGGTTATGATGTTTTATTTTCAGTGGGTGGAGATGGGACATTTCTCGAATCATGTACTTTAGCTTCTGAGCAAGGTATTCCGATTATGGGCATCAATACAGGTACGTTGGGTTTTCTTTCTAACGTTGGTACCGACTCTATCGATGAAGCGATTGATGCAATCATTTCAGGAAAAACTTGGATAGACGAGCGTTCTCTTTTAAAAGTTGAAGCTGAAGGAGTCGATCTTGGTAAATTTCCTTACGCTTTAAATGAGGTGGCACTTCACAAGCGAGATACCGCAAGCATGGTTGTTGTAGAAGTTCATCGTGAGGATAGACTTGTAAATACGTACTGGGCTGATGGCCTCATCGTCTCTACTGCAACTGGGTCTACAGCATATAACCTAAGTGCGGGGGGGCCAATCATTTCCCCGAGCTCTCAGGTCGTTGTAATTAGCCCTATCGCCCCACATAATCTTACCAATCGCCCTTTGATTGTTCCCATAGAAGGTCAGATTACGCTTTCCCCTGATGGGCGTGATGCAAGTTTTTTACTGTCATTAGACAGTCGTTCTTTTCGAATAGCTCCAAAATCTAAAGTCACAGTAAATCCAGCTCCGTTTAAAGCCAAATTTTTAAACTTACAACATCAAAATTTCTTTAATATTATCCGATCTAAAATGCATTGGGGAATTGATCCGCGCGAACGATGAAAGGCAAAATATATTTACTCTTGTTTGGACTAATTGCAGCAATTAATTCAGAATCTACAGCCCAAACTTTTCAAAGCTCGAGCACAGAAATAGGGTATCAAATAGGGACGGCATATTATATCGGAGATCTCAACCCCAACAGTCCATTTAGTGGCAGACAGCATGTCACACAGGGGGGGTACTATAGGCATCATTTTAACTCAAGACTGGGAATTAGGCTTCAGCTTTTACAGGGCGTCGTTGAGGCTTGGGATGAGGACAGTCAGAATTCATGGGCTCAGAATAGAAACTTACATTTTAGAAATAAAATTGTTGAGTTTTCGATTTCGGGAGAGATTAACTACATAGATCATGTTATGGGTGATCCTGGGAATAGGCTTACAGGGTATTTGACTGCGGGATTCGCATATTTCTCTCATGACCCAGAGGCAAAGGACAGTTATGGCAATTGGCATCCTTTACAGCCATTAGGAACTGAAGGGCAAGGTTGGGTTTTTGACACAAATCCTTATAAACTAAGTGGCTTCGCTCTCCCTGTTGGTATGGGATTTAAAATTAATTTAGGCCCCGCAGTAGCTTTTCAGGTGGAGTGGGGAATCAGAAAGACTTGGACTGATTATCTAGATGATGTCAGTACATCATACGTAAACCCAGTTGAAATCAGACAAGCTCGTGGGGATTTGGCCTTTGAAATGGCTGATAGAATACTCGATTTGCCTGATGGAGCCTCTTCTTCAGAAGGTTTGCAAAGAGGTGATCCAGGTCTTGATGATAAATATGGTTATTTCCTAGCTTCAATTGCTTTTAGAGTCAGTAAGAAACCTACTTCATGCTGGAATCAATGAGTAGTTACAAAATGAATTCCGAAGAGTCCCAGATTAGAAAAGATCTGTTGAGTTCTTTTAATCTTGATCCCAAAAGCATACCACAACATATCGCCATAATTATGGACGGTAATGGCCGTTGGGCAGAAAACAGGGGCGAGAATAGAATCTTCGGTCATTTAAATGGTGTCGAATCTGTTCGCTCTGCTGTCGAGACGGCGGTGCAATTGGGGGTGAGATACCTAACTCTATATGCTTTTAGTACAGAAAACTGGAATCGACCTAAGGAGGAAGTAGCTGCGCTTATGGATCTTCTTGTAACGACACTTGTTCAGGAAATGGACGATTTGAATAAAAAAGGAGTGAGGTTGAATACGATTGGCGACTTGTCCGCTCTCCCGGAAAACTGTAACAATCAATTAAAAAGCGCTTGTTCTGAGGAGGTTCCTGATGTTCGTTTGGACCTGATTCTGGCACTTAATTACAGCGCCAAATGGGAAATTATTCAGGCTGTAAAAGGGGTTGTTAGAAGTAATATGAAAATTGAAGAAATTAATGCTGATACTTTTGAAAGTTTTTTACAAACGAAAGGTATTCCCGATCCAGAACTTATGATCAGAACCTCTGGTGAGCATAGGATAAGTAATTTTATGTTATGGCAGCTAGCGTATGCGGAATTCCACTTTACCTCCGTACTTTGGCCTGATTTTCGCAGTGAGCATTTCCTCACAGCGATTCAAGATTTTCAAAACCGAGAACGTCGCTTTGGCGGACTTCTTCAAACGAGTGATAAATGAGAGCGTTTTTGCTTATGGCAGCCTTTTTTCTGTCTTTTTTTCTTTCTTTTACTTCTGCACAAAATTCTCAAACTGAGGTTCTTGATCTTAGCATGTCACAAGAATACCGCATTGGAGGCATATCGGTTGTTGGAGCAGAGTTCACCGATGTCCAGGCGATTAAACTGTTTAGTGCCTTGCAAGTTGGAGCCACGATAACCATTCCTGGAGAAAAAATTGGTGAAGCAATTTCCAATCTTTGGAATCAGGATCTGTTCGAAGATATAAGTATTGAAGCGGCCGAACTTCGAGAAAGAGATGTTTATCTTGTGATTCGCGTTAAAGAACTTCCCCGACTAACTCGCTACAGTATAGCTGGGGTAAATAGATCTGAACAGGAAACGATTAGAGGAAAAATAGACCTCATGACTGGTCGTATTGTTAATGAAAACGTAATCGCCACAGCGGCAAAGCGCATTAACGATCACTATCGCGACAAGGGTTTTTTAGATATTGATGTTGATATTGTCCAAGAAGTAGATTCATCATTTGCTAACGGAACAATTATCCGAGTCAATGTAAACAAAGGCAAGAAAGTCAAAGTCGACTTAATTTTAATTAATGGCATCACAGCTTTCGACGAAAAGAAGGTGAAGCGTACGATGAAATCTACCAAGGAAAAAACTTGGTGGAGGTTTTACAAACCCTCAAAATACTTGGCTCAGGAATTTAAGTCGGATCAACAGGCGATTATAGCTATGTATAATAATGAGGGATACAGAAATGCTCGTATTCTCAAAGATTCATTATACAGAACTGAGGACGGTCGTGTGGGTTTAATCGTTGATCTAGAAGAAGGGACCCCCTTCCGTTTTGGTAACATTACGTTTACGGGTAACACGATGTATCGTACAACTCAACTTGACTCTATTCTTGGAATTCACAAAGGAGACATTTACTCCCTCACTCACCTTGAAACTCGTGTGTTTATGGATCCTAAGGGGATGGATCTTAGCTCTCTTTACCAGGATGATGGATATCTTACTTTCCGTGCAATTCCTGTGGAGAAACGTGTAGAGAACGATACGATCGACATAGAAATCCGCATGATGGAAGGGTTGCAGTTCCGTATTGGTAAAATCCTTGTTGAAGGGAATTCGAAGACGAACGACCATGTTATCTACCGTGAAATCCGTACCCGTCCAGGCGATCTTTTCAGTAGAACAGACATAATCAGAACTCAGCGTGAGCTTTCTCAACTAAACTATTTCAATCCGGAGTCTTTCGGAATTAACCCCATCCAACATCCGGAAGACGGAACAGTAGATATAGAATATCAAGTAGAAGAAAAACCTTCTGACCAGATCGAACTTAGTGGAGGTTGGGGCGGCGGTCGTGTTGTCGGGTCCCTTGGGCTTAGCTTCACGAATTTTTCTGCAAAAAACATGTTCAAGAAGGGTGCTTGGCATCCTATACCAACGGGGGATGGTCAACGTCTCAGTATCCGCGCACAGTCTAACGGTCTGTACTACCAGAGCTACAACTTGAGCTTCACAGAACCCTGGTTAGGCGGTAAGAAACCCAATTCATTGAGTGTCTCAGTTTGGAAATCTGTCCAGTCTAATGGTCAGCCTAAGTATATTAACGATGAGCTTAATCTGCTACGCAACTCCCTTGATGTTATCGGTGCTCAAATTGGTTTAGGCCAAAGGTGGAAGAAACCAGATGACTGGTTCGTGATGCGCGCTTCTTTGTCGTACCAAAACTTTAACCTCAACAACTACGGTTCCTTTTTCAGTTTCTCTAACGGGCGTTCAAATAACCTCGCGGCTCAATTCACTCTCGGGCGCAATTCAATTAGCGACCCCATCTATCCGACTTGGGGTTCCAATGTTGAGGTAAGTGTCAAAGCCACTCTGCCATACAGCGCGTTCCGCCCAGACGATTACTACGAAGATCTATCTATTGAAGAGCAATACAAGTGGGTAGAATACCACAAATGGAAGTTCAAAGCGGAATGGTACACTCCTTTATCTAGAAGTAGTGGTGAAAACCCTCGAACTCTCGTTCTTAAGATGGCTGCCGGTGTAGGGATTGTGGGCCAGTTCGATCGCGGAGTACTACTGTCTCCATTCGAACGTTTCTATATGGGCGGAGTATACCTTAGCGGATATACCCTAGATGGACGAGAAATTCTTAACCTCCGTGGATATGACGAGCTTTCGCTCACATCTCCAGATTCTCAAACGGGTGCCCCGGTTGCTGCTAAGTATACTGCGGAACTTCGCTACCCAATATCAACGAACCCGAGTGCGACGATCTATACCCTTGCCTTTCTAGAGGGAGGTTCAACCTGGGAAGATGCTCGAGCATTCAATCCATTCCAAGTTTACAGATCAGCTGGCGTAGGCCTCAAAATATTCCTACCTATGTTTGGACTGCTTGGGCTTGACTATGGTTGGAGATTGGATGACGTAGATGCAATACCCGGGATGTCACGAGGTCAATTCCACTTTAGTATGGGAATGAATATGGGAGAACTCTAATACACATAACAATGATTGGTATAATTCTACGTTAATAGCCAAGCGAGACAACGTTACGTTCATTAACTTCGCAAAGAATACATTCAAGATGTCACGAATTTCCCATAATTATAAAATTACTCTCGCAGTTTTCGCGATTGCATTGTTCTCTTTCGCTCCTCAAAGCGCATCAGCTCAAAAGTTTGCCTACATAGACTCTGATTATGTTTTACTTCACATGCCCGATTACGCTTCTGCCCAGCAGGAACTTAATTCTTACGCAATTGAGTGGCAAGCGGAAATAGAAACCAAACTTGATGCTGCCGATCGACTTGAAGTTGCTTACCGTGCCGAAAGAGTTCTTCTCACAAAGGAAATGCGACAAAAGCGTGAGCAGGAGATCATCAAAAAAAGAGCAGAGGCTAAAGAAATGCAAAAGCAAAAATTTGGTGTAGAAGGGGAACTTTTTGAAAAGCGTCAAGAACTTATCGAGCCTGTCCAACAGCTGATTTTCCAAGAATTAAAAGATATCGCTGGGGGTTCAGGTTACATGGTAATCTTCGACAAGAGCAATCAAAGCAATATGCTCTATACCAATCCCAAGTATGACATCTCAGACCGTCTCATCAAGAAACTAGGCTATGTTCCTGGAGAGACGATAGAAGTTGAGAAAGAAGAAGGAGACGGTGGCGTAGTCGGCAAGGCACGTGATTCGGTGAATGGTGCACGCGACTCTGTTCGTGATGCAGGCAGATCAACTATGGATAGAACCCGTGGTGGCACTACTGGAGCTTCTAAAGGTCAAAAACAATAATTTAGCAATCAATCAATTTAGCAATCAAATAATTTTATGAAACAATTTATACTTCTTTGTGGCCTTATAGGCTTCATGTCATTTGGAGCTTTGGCCCAAAAATTTGGTCATATTGATGCCCAGAATTTACTTCTTAACCTTCCAGAACGTGCTGAGGCGCAGGCTTCCATAGAGTCTACAGCTAAGGAGTTTGAGCAGGAGATGACTCGTATGCAAGAGGACCTACAAAATAAGTATGGTGAATATCAAGCGAAAGCTGAGTCATGGCCTGCTGCAATACGCGAGTCAAAGGAACGTGAGATACAAGGACTAGACCAAGGTCTTCAAGAGTTCGGGACTACTGTTCAAGCGGAGCTAGCTGGATTAGAAGAATCACTACTTTCACCTATGATAGCTCGCGTACGCAATGCAATCGAAGCAGTGGGATCTGAGCATGGATTCACCTACATTTTCGATGCAAGTATGGGAGCAACTCTATACAATGGAGGAGAGGATGTGACTGATTTAGTTCGCACTAAGCTCGGCATGTGATAGAACGACGACCCATAGGGATTTTCGATTCTGGCATTGGCGGCCTAACAGTTGCCCGTGCTATTTATGACCTACTTCCCAATGAGTCTCTTCTGTACTTTGGAGATACTGCTCATTTGCCTTATGGAGAAAAGTCTCCAGAGTTAATACGGCGCTATTCTTCACGAATTACACAACATTTAGTTGAGAGTGGATGCAAGGCAATTGTAGTTGCATGCAATTCAGCTTCGAGTAACGCTCTTGACGCTATCGTTAAGGCCGCAGGGCCCAATGTGCCCGTAATAGATATGGTTACACCGGTTATAAGGTCAATATCAGCTGATGTTGGTTGTAAAACCGTGGGGCTAATTGGCACCAGAGCGACAATTGCATCTGGACTTTATCGTGAAACCATGAATCAGCTAAATTCTAAATCCACTTTAGTTTCACGAGCTACTCCGCTTCTAGCCTCAGCAATTGAAGAGGGATTCTTTAACGACAGCATTCCGGGGGCAGTTTTAGAGGCATACTTTGCTGACGACAGTTTCAACAATATCGATTCTATGATCTTAGGTTGCACTCACTATCCTTTAGTCAGGAAAGATGTGCAAGCTCTGTTGCCAAAGGGAGTTAAAGTAATAGATTCTCCTAAAATTATAGCCCAAGAGTTAAAACGAGTACTCACAGAAACCCCCACCTCCGATACTCCAGAGTATAGGTTCCAAGTATCTGATTTAACTGAGAACTTTCGATTTAGCGCCCACCATTTCTTTGGGTCCGATATACATTTAGAGGAGGTCAGTTTAGATAGGAAAAACTAGATCAAACCTCACTTCCACGAAACCATCCAGCGTATTCAACGTATCTATCGGCGGTAGCGCTTAGGTGGTCTGCCAAATCAGATCGAACTTCCCCTCTTTGTTTTGCTGGTACCCCAGCGTAAAGCATACCGGGTGGGATTTGGGTTCCCTCTAAAACAACAGCACCTGCTGCTACGACAGCACCAGCTCCAACCACTACGTTATCCATGACGACAGAACTCATTCCAATTAATGCCCCCTCACAGATGTGAGCACCGTGGACTATGGCGTTGTGTCCTATACTTACTCTGTCTTCTAAAACGGTAAGCGATTTACCAAAAGTTGCATGAATCACAGCGCCATCTTGGATGTTTACCCTACGACCAACTGTGATGGATGCAACGTCTCCTCTGACGACTGCTCCGAACCAAACAGTACTCTCTTCCCCCAGAGTTACTTCGCCAACCACCGTACAATTGGGTGCAAGCCATACTGAGTCAGAGATCTGGGGAGATTTACCTCTTGCTGGAAGAATAACGGGATTTTGTTTTTGCATAACGCAAATTTAACTCACCGTGGGTTCATCCAGGATTGTCTGTCAAATAACCTACTTGCCCCGGCTTCTGCGATATGCTTCACTTCGATCACCGGACTATCATCAATTAATGCTGCGGTCATTGCTACGTTGTGGACGTGGTAAATTCCTCGATGAGATAGCTTAAGTACGCTTCTACAAGCGTTGAGTAATTCTGCGGCTTCTTCTGTTAAAGTTGGGCCGCTAGCAAATTTTCCTTCACCAGGATTATTGTCAATCCACTTTTTTACTCGAGCTACAACTTTTTTTGCATCTGTCCATGAAAATATTTTAACACCTTTTTCTATGTCCTCGTTACTCTCATGTCCAAGCTCTAAGTGTATGGCTATTCTATCTGCTATAGGTCCTGATATTTTTCGTCGGTATCTTCGAATTTCGCTAGATTGACAATCGCAAGAAGCGTTATCACCATTGCCCCTTCCACATGGACAAGGATTCATTGCAGCTATTAATAAGGCAGATGCTGGAAGTGTTGTCGACCCTGCTGCTCGTGCTAATGAAATTATCCCTGTTTCCAATGGCGCTCGACATGCTTCAAGAGTACCGCGACTAAATTCCGCAAACTCATCTAAAAAAAGGACTCCATGATGTGCAAGACTCCATGCACCTGGGACCGCTCCTCTTCCTTTCAAAGAGCTCCAAGCCCCAATCAGACCATTCATATTTGTAGAGGTGTGAGGTGAGAACCAAGGAGGTCTATTTCGACCACCCTTTAAAAACTGTCCAGCAGCAGAATGAATTGACTTACACTGAGAAAATTCTTTGTCCGAAAGATCGGGTAGAAGCGCATGAATACATTTTGCTAAAACGGTTTTACCTGTCCCTGGGCTCCCTTGCATTATAACATCATGACTGCCAGCAGCGGCTATGACTGCCATTCTTTTTGCGGTTTGTTCGCCCTTAAGATTATCGAATGATATTTCTTCTAAGGATGGAGATGTGTTGCCAGTAGATTTAAAACAACTTTCGATTAAATGGGATTTTACATTTGTCTTATTGGGTGATTTTAAATATGCGATCACTTCACTTAGATGTGAGAATGGTTGGAGTGGGAGTGGTGAATCCGAGCTGTCAAATTTTGATGGGATAACTAAAGTTTTGATATTCCTCACATCGGAAAGCTCAGATGAAAACGTTTCAAGAGCACCAAAAACTGAAGTTGCCCAAGGCCTAAGCGTGCCGTCTAGCCCCATCTCGCCAGCAGCAGCTATTTCTTTTAGCGAAGATGACGGTATGATGCCAGAAGAGGCAAGAACGGCCAATGCAATGGGTAAGTCAAATGCTGTTGAGGTCCTTGAGAGATCTGCCGGGGCAAGATTTACTGTAATCGCTTTACCTGGCCAACGATGCCCACATGCCATAAGCGCTGACCTTATCCTTGTAGCCGCAGCTCTAGCTGCTTGATTGCTTATGCCAGAAATACGGAATAAAACCCCTCTTTCTAACCTTAATTCTACGCGCACAAAGGAAGGGGAGCCGGGAGAACCGGCAAACCCGAAAGTGGATACTATCATGGTGAGGACTTAAGAGACCGAGATGAACGATTTCTCGATGGAGTCGATCATGGCGTGGATGCATTTGATGTGCATCTCTTGAATACGGTCAGAATACCCATCCCAAGGGATTCGTATTTCATAATCGCTTAACGCAGCGAGTTCCCCTCCGTCACCTCCAGTTAGCGAGAGAACTTTCATGCCTTTAGCTTTCGCAGCTTTCGCAGCTTCGAGAATGTTAGCGCTGTTGCCACTTGTAGAGATAGAGAGCAAAACATCTCCACGACTGCCAAGAGCTTCTACTCCACGAGAAAATATCTTATCGAAACCGTAATCGTTAGCGACACATGTAATATGTGCCGGGCTACTTAAAGCAATAGCAGCATAAGCAGGCCTGTCTTCTCTATATCTGCCAGAAAGTTCTTCAGCGAAATGCATTGCATCGCTCATAGATCCGCCATTTCCACAACTCAGTATTTTACCGCCTGAGTGTAGGCACGAACTGAGGGCTTTGGATGCAGAATCTACAGAAGATATAAATCCCTCGTCCTCTATCAAATTTGATAAAAGTGAAAGCGCTTCTCTGAAATGAGTTCTTGCTGCAGACATGTCCTCTAAGGTATGGGGTAAAAGTGGTACGTTTAACATTCGACAAATGTGCTACAATATCTATCTACAATTTTTCAATAACTTGTGAGCGTGCCTCAGAAATTTGTGAGTGCGTCGTTGAGATATTCTAGGAAAACGTCAGCATCAGGATTGTAGCCGGCAGACCCGCCAATTTGGTTGCCCTGGTGATCAACTAAAACATAATAGGGTTGAGCATTGCGGTTGAACTGTGATGCCTGTAAATAAGACCACTTCTTACCTATTGTGCGGATGTGAAACTCCTTCCCACCATACTCTTCGATACGCCACTGGCTTTCAGGAATTTTTGTTCTGTCGTCAACGTATAGAGAAACCAGAATCACATCTTCGTGCAAGATTTTAGCGACTCTTTCATCAGGCCAAACCTGCTCTTCCATCTTTCTACAATTGACACAAGCCCACCCTGTAAAATCGAGGAGAAGTGGCTTGCCTGATTCGATAGCGGCATCCATCGCTTCGTCGTAATCGGTATAGTGTGCATCAACATAACCCTCGTTGTGAGTAGTATAGAGACTGTAAAATACCGGTGGTGGAAATCCAGAGATAAGATTTACATTGCCTCCCCACAAACCGGGAACCATGTAACCACTGAAGAGTAGAAAGACCATTCCAAGTACTTTGCGTGTGTTTCCTATTTTAGCTCCCTTACTATCGTGAGGGAAACGAATAAATCCGAAGAGGTAAGCGGCAAGCACAAGAGATATTATGATCCAAATTCCGATAAAAATCTCTCTCGGAAGAAGTCCCAACTGAAGAACCAGATCGGCATTGCTCAAGAATTTGAACGCAAATCCGATCTCGACAAGACCTAAAACAACCTTCACAGTGTTAAGCCACCCTCCTGCTGTAGGTAGAGAATTGAGGTACCCAGGGAAAGCACTGAAGAACATAAATGGCAGTGCGAGAGCGATAGAAAACCCGAGCATCACAGCTGTCGGTGCTGCGTAAGATCCGGTAGCCGCTCCAGCAAGAGCACCTCCTATAAGTGGGCCAGTACAAGAAAAAGAAACAATAGCTAAAGTCGCGGCCATAAAGAAAATTCCTATTAAACCACCTTTGTCAGATGCTGCATCAGCTTTGTTAGCCCAACTCTGAGGCAATGCAATCTCAAAGAATCCAAGGAAACTCAGTCCGAAGACAACTAAGAGAAGGAATAATCCCACGTTAAAGTAGGGGTCAGTAGAAATCACGTTCATGATGTCAACTCCGAATATAGCTGTAAGTGATAGGCCTAAAGCGGTATAGATAAATATGATAAAGAACCCGTAGATCATGGCATTTTTGATGCCGGCTGCTTTGGTCTTACTTGTTTTAGTAAAGAAACTTACAGTCATAGGAATGAGTGGGAATACGCAAGGCGTGAAAAGAGCTGCGAGTCCCAAACCAAATCCCATTAGAAAAATCAACAACAATCCTTCGTCTTCGTCTTCGTCTTCTTTTTCGTCTGAGTCTGAGTCTCCTTCTTTACATACGTGTTTTGAAGGAGGGCAAAGGTCAGGAAGTTCAGAAGATGGCTTGATATCTGACAATGCCAATTTGTAATAGATGTCAGTAGGAGGGAGGCACATCGTTGCGTTGCAAACCATATAAAGTAGAGATCCGCTCAATGTGTCAGGTGACGAGATGTTGGCAAACTTTAGAGTCGCTTTCCAATAAACTTCTTCCTCAAAGAACTTGAGGTCCATCATGAAGTTAGGGTCGTACTCAATATGAGGAGTGCATTCCTCAACCCCTTCGATAGCTTCACCGGCATCTGTATAAAAAGCTGTTGCAATCGGACCATCATCCGTAGCTAAAAATTGAGAATAAATGTGCCAACAAGCATCAAGTGAAGCGTGATATACAATTTCAACTTCGCCTTCATTTGCACCTTCATAGAGATTTATGTCCCATGAAATGGGGTCTTCTATTTGAGCTGATACATCAGAAATGCTGGTAGTTGCGAGGAGGAAAACCGAAATAAAGGCGGTTAGGATACGTGTCATAGTAGGGATTTTCTTGGGTCCAAAGATAGTTCGTACGACGAGCTTGTGAAATCGTTTAATATTTTTAGGGAAATAGCCTTTAAATTCAGGTCTGAGTCCGTTCAGATTTTCACCTCTAATATTAATCTTTTTGTGGATTTGGTAATGGATACTTTCCTAGAAATCCGAGACCAACCCCCTTCTTCTCCAGCCACGAAAACCCACAAAATATTTCCTTTAGCATCTTGCAGTACACGTGCACTGGATCTCGATAGATGAGGGACTTTCCATTGAGTTAATAGATCGCTAATGTTAACGCTCCCTTCCATTCCGCTTGGATCTAGTTTGTCACCGTCCCCCCAAGTACGCCAAGTAAGTGGGTGATCAAGTGTGTGAAAATCAAGCCAGATAATTTCAGGACATCGTGGAGGAGAGGAATCTAAACCCACGAGTTCACATTTCCAGGATAGATTTTGGAATGCCCCATTTTCGGTTGTGAGCGTACAAGTAGAATCGGATTCATTCATTTCCTTTTCAACTTCGAATTTCCTTAAAATCATGTATTCGCGTTCGCGAACCAATGAGTCGTCTTCAAACACTACTTCCGCTCCGATGGAGGCTCGTTTGAGCAAATATGCTTGTTCACGTGATCCTAAGGGCCATCTCCTTTCAGCCAACAATTTATCCAAAACGCGATCTCCCCAAGCTGATTCTCCGAGTAGTTTCAAATCTATTCGACAAATTTCGTTGGCTCGGTCGTTTGCTAAAGTGTTTGATGAAAAGTCGCAATACTTAATAATATCTCTGGAGGCATCGCTCATAGATATTTCAACTGCGACAGCTTGAGATCTCAATCTATTTGTCCATTCTGCGAGGT
>Ga0308020_1000227_pt1 | contig 16604 bp, 11 predicted proteins | sample Neamet349_FD_201302 | JGI IMG/M metagenome (GOLD analysis project Ga0308020, IMG submission 201302) | Marine microbial communities from water near the shore, Antarctic Ocean - #349 | ecosystem: Environmental > Aquatic > Marine > Unclassified | place: Southern Ocean | collected 2014-10-02
GGGGGTTTAGGACATAGTTGCAGGATGCGCATCTTTTCGGCTTTGTTTTTTTGAAGAAGTGAAAATGGAAGGGGGGAACTGCAAGTGTTTTCGGCCTCCTTTGATGGAGAAATATGTGAGCACCATGGCAAATGGGACAAGGATGATTGTGCTTAGCCACATGCCTATTTCTGGGCTAAGTGTTCCGGACTTCACCATTTGTTCCCCTACCATCGAGATTATATAATACGAAAGAAACACACCTATCGCAAGTACTACGGGCATTCCCAACCCTCCCTTTCGGGTGAGCGCCCCTATAGAAGCACCCACAAAAAACAAGACCAAACAACTTATGGCCAATATGAATTTTCTGTGCCATTCGATGGCGTGTCTATCTCTTCTCAGTTTGATTCCATTGACTTTTTCCAAGGCATTTTCAATCCCTTTCATTTGACTTCTCGAGAGTTCTTTCGCTTTAGAAAAGGTGTTGTTTCTCTCAACTCGGGTGAGCGTAGATAAGAAATGAGGTGTTGAATTTGCGGGTTCTAAAAGGAGCAATGAATCGGAAAAATACCGTACACCTCGTTTTCCGTATTTCACAATTTCATGCCGTTCTAAATCTGCCATTTTATCTAGTGAATCCGTGGCTATTTTCAGTTGATGCAGAGACATCATCTCATAAGATCGTTTGAATAAATCTTCATCAGCGAGGTCAAAATCCAAAGATTGTAAATCGATTCTTAAAATTTGAGATTCAAAGGACGCGATAATGTGTGGATGTAGTTTCTCCTTTCTTCTGACGTTGCTTTCGGGTTGTTCTTCATAACTCGCTCCGTTGTATAATTCAATCACAAGCTCTTCTCGGTTAGAATCGTGATTCATTGTTCCGCTTTCTGCTCTGATTATTCTAGAGGAGCCTTCTTCTTGATTGCGGTGATCGTGTATTAATATATCCGTCATCGTCCCTTTCGAGTCCTTGCTTTCAACTCTAATGGCGAACCCTTCAATCCCCGTGTAAAAGACGCCTGGCCGAATATTTAAAGCGGGTCTTTGACGCGTCACAGAATAAAGTAACGCTCTAAATTTGACGTTTGCGCTGGGCCAAGCACTGCTCGAGAACCAAAGCGCTCCACCAGAAATGATCAGCATGAGAATGATTAAAGGTCGGATGATATTCAGGAGAGACATTCCTGCAGATTGCATCGCAGTTAACTCATTTCTTTCAGCCAAATTCCCGAGTGCCATGATGCTCGCAACCAGTATTGCTAGGGGAAGAGCCAGGTTTACAATCCTGGCAGAAGCAAAAAAGATCAATTTTAAAATCACCCACGGTTCAATTCCTTTCCCCATGAATTCATCAGCATACACCCACAAAAACTGCATATCTAGAACGAATAGTGCAACAGGGAATGTCACGGCCAAAGGACCGAGAAATGCTTTTAATAGTAGGATTGATGTTTTACGCAATGAAATAAGTACTTCGAGCAAAGATAGCATTGTAACTTGCCATCAATTAAAATTAGAATACAATGCGTCAAATATACTTTTCAAATACGATTTTTGCTCTTTTGGCAACGGTAATATCAATCACATGCTTTACGGCTTGTAATTCAACTCCTGTGGGAGAAGATTTTCAACCGCTTGATATGACCACATTCTCTGATGGTGCTGGTGAAGCTGATTCGGATGGTTTTGTGTGGCAAGCGGAGCAGTTTGCAGACCTGAAAATTGTGCGTTACCAGGTTCCAGGTTGGGAGAAGCTCTCTGAAAGTCAGCAATCCCTCGTGTACTGTCTGAACATGGCTGGCCTCAGTGGCCGTGACATGATGTATGACCAAAACAACCGCTATAACCTTCGGATTCGACGTATGCTTGAATCGATTCATGACAACTACAGTGGCGATCGAGGCACAATAGGTTGGAATCGTTTTGAGACTTACCTGAAGCGCATCTGGTTTTCAAATGGAATACACCACCACTACTCGAACAAGAAGCACATTCCCGAGTTTTCAGCAGCGTACTTTGACCATCTTCTTTCATCAACGGACACAACCTGTGAGGACGAAATCCGCACAGTGATGCTCGACCCTACTGTTCAACCAAAAAAGGTTGAATTAGATCGTGAAACAGGTCTTGTTGAAGGGTCTTCCGTAAATTTTTACGGTCCGAATGTGACCACGGAAGAAGCAGAAGCTTATTTCGAGTCGATTAAAGTGCAAGGTGACCGAAGTCCCGTAGAGTATGGACTTAATTCTCGTCTTGTGAAGAACAAAGCAGGTGAAATCGTTGAGGAAACGTACAAGCTTGGAGGGCTTTACAATGACGCGATCGTTGAAGTGATCAAGTGGTTAAACGAAGCACTTAACTTCACAGAGAATGACAAGCAGGCAGCTGCAATGCGTCATCTGATTGCCTACTACGAAACAGGCGATCTGGAAAAATGGTCTCTGTATAACATTAACTGGGTAAAGGATGTCGATGGGGATGTCGATTACATCAATGGATTCATCGAAGTTTACAACGATCCACTCGGATATACAGGGTCTTACGAAACAGTCGTTGAAATCAAGGATTTCGACGCTTCTGCAAGAATGGCGACACTGATGGACAATGCTCAGTGGTTTGAAGACCACATGCCGTTCGCGCCAAATCATAAAAAAGACGAGGTTGTAGGGATTACGTATAACGTCGTCAACGTTGCTGGTGAAGCGGGTGACGCTTCCCCTTCAACTCCGATCGGCGTCAACTTACCAAACTCGAATTGGATCCGTCAAGTTCACGGTTCGAAGTCTGTGAGTTTGGGAAATATCGTGGGTGCGTATGCTCAAGCGTCTGGGGGAGGAATGCTCGGAGAATTTGCGCATGATGAAGCGGAACAACTCAGAGTAACTGCACATGGCGATTTGGCAGGAAAACTACACACAGCAATGCATGAAGTGATCGGACATGCTTCAGGTAAGCTGGAAGAGGGAGTTGCGACACCTAAAGAAACGATTATGGAGTACAGCTCTACGCTTGAAGAAGGCCGAGCTGACTTGGTCGCTCTTTATTTCTTATTGGATGAAAAGCTTTTGGAACTTGATCTCATGAAAACGCTCGAGGTAGGTAGAGCTGAATACGACAGCTACATACGCAATGGGATGTTGACTCAAATTCGCCGTCTCGAATTGGGCGACGTGATTGAAGAGTCGCATATGCGTAACCGTGCTTGGGTAAGTAACTGGTGTTATGAGAAAGGGCTCGATGCTGGCGTGATTAAGAAGTACAAAAAAGACAACAAAACGTATGTGGATGTCTTGGACTATGTTGCGCTTAGAGGGCTGTTCGGTGATTTGCTGAAAGAAGTTCAACGCATCAAGTCTCAAGGAGATTATGACGCTGCAAAAGCGTTGGTCGAAGGATATGGGGTCCAAGTAGATCCTGAACTCCACCAGGAAGTGTTAGACCGTTCTGAAGCGCTAGGTGTCGCTCCTTATGGTGGGTTTATTAACCCTTGGATGGAAGCAACACGGGATGCAGAGGGTAAGATCTCTCATGTTGAACTCACCTACCCAGACAACTTTACGGCTCAAATGAAAAACTACAGTTCAAGATTCAACTTTTTGCCAGACGTGAATGCATTAAACTAGTCCAGTAAATTAACTGTCCTTACCTGTACAGGGAACCTACATCTCAAGAAAATGAAACATATTGCTCTCTTCCTGTTTGTTGCTTTTTCAGCAATGAACATCACTTCTGACATCTCAGCCCAAACCATTTGCGAAAACGGTTTTGCTGGTGAGTATGCCTGTGACGGTTATGATCTGTATACTCACTTCCCGCTCTCTGCAGTGGGTGGTGGTGAGAACGGAAATGATTGTTGGGGTTGGGTAGATTCAGAATCTGAACGTGAATTCGTTCTTTTCGGACGTTCTGATGGAATGTCTGTGGTTGAAATTACAGACCCACTTGCGCCATCTTACATCGCGAACCTCCCGACGGCGTCATCTCCATCTCTTTGGAGAGACATTAAGGTGATCGGGGATTATGCGTTTATTGGAAGTGAAGCGGGGATGCATGGCATGCAAATTCTGGACTTGACTCAAGTGCTAGATCTCAGTGGATTCCCTTTCAATATCACTGCGACATCGAATTATCTAGGGTTTGGGAATGCGCATAACCTTGCGGCAAATCCAGAAACAAATTACGTGTATGGTGTAGGTACAAATACATTCGGTGGCGGACTTCATATTGTTGACGTGAGCAATCCTGAGGCCCCATTTCTAGCCGGCTCATATGATGGCGCATATTCTCACGATGTTCAGCCAGTGATTTATAACGGGTTGGATGAGGACTATCAGGGGCAAGAAATTGTTTTCTGTTTTAATGGCCAAAATGGACTTGCCATTGTCAATGCTGAGGATAAGAGTGATGTTTATCTCATCAAGGCGATTACGTATGAAAATGGTTTTTACACGCACCAGGGTTGGCTAAGTGAAGACCATCACATGCTTTACTTCAATGACGAACTCGATGAAACGAATAACGGAAACAACACGCGGACGTACATGATGAATGTGGATGATCTCGACAATCCAGTCATTGTGGGTTTCTACGAATCAGAGAACACGGCCATTGATCACAATCTATATACGCACAACGGACGTCTTTATGCGTCGAATTACAGAAGTGGACTCCGCGTTTCTACAATTCTAGCAGATGGTTCTATCGCGCCACAGGGATACTTCGATACTTACCCAGCGGACGATTTCGCAGCGTTTGATGGCACATGGTCGAATTACCCCTATTTCCCTAGCGGATCCATTGCAGTAAGTAATTTTGATGGCCTCTTTATTCTGAGGGCGTCATCCATTCCTGAAAGTGTAGAATCAACAGTTGCGGATCTTCCCGCTTTCGGATTGACACCAAACCCCGCTTCTTCAACACTTCTTCTTTCGGGTTCATTTGTGAATTGTGACGTCGTCATTCACGATTTAAGTGGTCGTGAAGCTTTGAGGGTAAATTCTATTCCAACAGTGAGTGGACTTAACCTTGATATAAACGCATTAACAGATGGTGTTTATATCGTCAACGTTATTGATTCTAAGTCAGGCGTCATCAATGCGACAGAAAAACTTGTCGTGGCGCCACACTAGGCTCTATTTTATTGCGTCTTTCTCTTCTTCTTTTGGCGTGAACTCTTTCTCTAGTATTTCGTTGAGATCTTGTTCTGCAATGCCGCGATGTAGCTGTCCGTCCATTGCAATACTTATGAGGCCGGTCTCTTCACTGACTACTATGACAAGCGCATCTGTTTTTTCGGCAAGTCCCAGCGCAGCGCGGTGTCGCATGCCCAGTTCTGGCGGAAGATCGGTTCTTTGAGTGACAGGAAGAACACACCGAACAGCTCTAATTCGTCCGATTGCGATATACATGCCTCCATCATGCATTGAGTTGTCCTTATGGAAGGTGGCCTCAATTAACGGCGCAAAAATATCTGCGTTGAGTTTTGTAGATCCCTGAAGGTGGAGCGTAAGGTCGGACAAGCGTTGAAGGATGATGAGTGCCCCTTCTTTTCGAACAGAGAGTTTTTTCACGGCTTTTGTGATCTCATCTATACGTAGCGGAGAACGTTCTGTGTGTCGGAGATTGAGAAGCTTTTCTAGCCAGAGTTTGGGCTTGTCAATATTTGCTCTGTCACCGATTGAAAATAAGAATTGCCGTATTTCCTGTTGGAAGACGATGATGATCGCAATAATTCCCACCCCGATGAATTGACCAAGCAACTCGGCAAGTATCGGCATTCCAGCCCCTGAGACCACTTTCCAAATGAGGTATATCGCAAGAAGCCCCATGAAAACGGGGATGGCTGAAGTGCCCTTTGTGAGTCTGTAAAGCCATAGCACAATGAGGCCCACTAGAAGGACATCTAGCATACGCGCGCCAAACTGTATTAGTGGCAATACAGCTTCCCAAGATTCGAGTAGAAAGTTCACTTTTGATTCATTTTGCTTTTGCAAAGATGGCGATGAAGTTCTACAACTTGACGCGCTTCCTTCACATCGTGACACCGAAGGAGGGAGGCGCCTCTTTCTAGCGCCCATGTATGTGTGACTGTTGTGCCGTTTAGAGCGTCCGAGGGCGCAACATTTAGCGCTTTACAAATCATAGATTTACGGCTGGTCCCCACAAGTATAGGCAGTCCGAGCGCAGTGAATGCCTCAAGGTTCGCAAGCAGTGCGTAATTGTCCGCTGTGCTTTTCCCGAAGCCAAACCCGGGGTCCAGTATGACATCTTTAATTCCCAGTCCGGACAGTTCTTCTGTTTTTTGTAAAAAGAAATCAGAGACTTCACGAACGACGTCTTCGTATTCAAGATTGTTTTGCATGTTTTCGGGTCGTCCTCGCATATGCATTAATACGTAGGGAACATCAGCCTCAGCGACAACATTTAACAACTCTGGGTCTAAAGATCCAGCAGAAATATCGTTAATCATTGCAGCTCCCGCATTGATTGCTTTGTAGGCGACTTCGGATCTGTATGTGTCAATGCTTATAAGCGCGGTGGGGTCTCTTTCAAGAATTCCTTGCAGAACAGGCTCAATTCGTGACCATTCTTCCTTTGCGCCCACAGAAGATGCCCCAGGCCGAGTTGATTGACCTCCGAGATCTATTATTTCTGCACCTTCATTTTTCAACGCCAGGCCCTTTGCGATGGCTTTTTCAACGGAAAAGCTTTGTCCTCCATCAAAAAATGAGTCTGGAGTCACGTTTAAGATGCCTAAAACACCAACATTTGCTTTTTTGTGAAAACTTTTCAATCGTTCACGTAATTTCAGTATGTTGGATCTTTGTCTCATTGTAACTTCGTGCAAGTTATTCAACCTATGGACAAACTCGCACCCACTTCCGCACAATACGACAATGCACTTCATAAGTGTGAGTCTCTTTTCAAGAAGAAAACCTCAGATTATGGGACTGCTTGGAGAATTCTTCGCACATCTTCCCTGACGGATCAGATTTTTATCAAGGCAAATCGCATTCGAACTTTACAAGAAGTTAAAGTTGCGAAAGTAGATGAAGGCATCGTTCCCGAATTTATCGGGATCGTCAATTACAGCCTGATGGCGCTCGTTCAATTGGAAATCCCCGAGGGTTATCCATTGGAGCTTTCTACAGAGGAGGCAAATGAGCGGTTTCATAAAGCCGCTCATGAAACGCGTGCATTGATGCTCAATAAAAACCATGATTATGGCGAAGCGTGGCGTGACATGCGTGTGAGTTCACTCACAGACTTAATCCTCATGAAAATCCTTAGGGTGAAGCAGATCGAAGACAACCACGGTAAGACGCTTGTCTCTGAGGGTGTAGATGCGAACTATATGGATATCGCAAACTATGCGCTTTTCGCACTTATCTTACTGGATGAGGAATCAAACGCAAACCAATAACAATGGATTCAAGCAGATTTTTTAACGGCATTACCCGCTTCAGTCGAATGTTTGTCGGCGCACTTTTCGTTGTTTCAGGATTAATTAAATCGAATGATGCACTCGGCTTTATGTACAAGCTCGAAGAATATTTCGAGCCTGGTGCACTGAATCTAGAGGCTTGGATTCCATATGCGCTAGAAATAGCTGTCTTTGTTTGTATTGCGGAAGTTCTCCTGGGAATCGCCTTGCTTGTCGGCGCACTTCCCAAGCTCACCTCAGTGCTCACTTTGGGCATGATGGTTTTCTTCACTTGGCTTACGTGGTACACTGCGACGTGCGACCCTTTCGGAACGAAGATGATTTCCGACGCTTTGGGTGCAAACATTGAGATCGCAAATCAATGCGTCCTTGAATGTGGTTGTTTTGGAAATGCGATTCCTCTGACGGCATACCAAAGCTTTCTGAAAGATCTCTTCCTCCTCATTTTTGTAATCCCCATTACAATTGCTGCGTTCAGAAATAAAATTGAACTTAACGACAGTCGTACTTCAATCATCATTTACACAGGCGCGATTTTAATGACCTTCCTTTTCTGTTACTTAATGTTAGACTGGAATTTCCCCATTCTTTACCTCGTGTTTCTTCTGTTCGCAGCCAGTGCTGTTCGCCGCAGAATAAACCATCCCAAGGTGGAGTGGATGATGGCCATCGCAGTCTTGATTGTCGCCGGACTCATTCAATATAAAACGCTGACGCATCTCCCGCTTAAGGATTACCGCGCGTATGCTGTCGGAGAAAACATTTCGACAAACAGGATGTCTGCGGATGAGTTGGGGCTTGATGCGCCTACATATGCGACTGAGTACACGTTTAAAATCCTCAAAAGTGGTTTGGACACAGTGATCCTAAGTTCGGATTGGCTGGTGATGCAAAAGGCACCATCCTTTAAAACGACGTATGAAGTTGTCAGTTACAAAGGGCCAGAGGTCAAAGTATCAGATGGCTATGAGCCTCGTATTATGGATTTGATTATGGAAAATGCGGACGGTGATGATCTCACTGATGCGGTACTTTCAAAGAAAGGGTATACGTTCTTTCACATTTCCAAAGATCTCGAGGCGTCTGTAGGTGCTGGGGCGCCAGCTCAAGATGCTTTCAACGCCCTCGCAAGTGAGGCGCTCAAAGCAGGGTTTGATTTCTATGGTCTCACAAATACGGGTACGGAATACAACACGTCATTTTCAGAGGATTATTCAACGCCCTACGGTTTTCTGTCTTGCGACCAAATCGAGCTTAAGATTATCATACGTTCAAACCCGGGTCTTGTCCTGATGAAAGATGGTGTAGTCGTTGAGAAATGGGCTTGGCGTGATGTTCCCGCGTTCTCTGATCTAGATTTACAATAAGTGCGATTTCTGGCAAAGAGACTGGCGCAAGGACTCGGGGTGTTGATAGGCACGCTTACCCTTGTGTTCTTTATCTTTTCCTTTGTTCCAGACCCTGCGCGTGAGCTTGCAGGCCAAACCGAACGCGAGTCAGTAGTTCAGGCCTTCAGAGTCAAGCACGGACTGGACAAGCCCACACACATACGTTATTTACACTTTATGGCGAATGTTGCTCAAGGCGACCTTGGTGTCAGTTACATTACCGACAGGCCAGTCATTAAGACGATAAAAGATGCACTTCCTGCAACCTTGATTCTCGCTTTTGTGGCGATGTTTTTCGCGACCATTTTTGGGATTTCAATCGGACTCACACTTGCGGTTTTTCCCAACGCTCGCTTCGGAGATCTCATTCTTTCTATTTGTGCTTTGGGAATGAGTGCGCCGAGTTTCGTGGTCGCGATTGTCGTTGCGTGGATCTTTGGATATCTTCTTCATTCATATACCGGTCTTCCGATGACAGGAGGGATGATCACGGTCGACCCCTTCGAGGGTCCCCGCCTGGCTTGGGCGCATTTAATCCTTCCCGCCTTTACGTTGGGAATCCGTCCTCTGGCGGTCATTATACAATTGTCGCGGAATTCGGCACTTGAGGTTTTGGCCCAACCCTATATCCGTACTGCGCGCGCAAAGGGACTTTCCTCATCTCGAATCCTGTTCAAACACGTCTTGCGCAACGCGCTCAATCCTGTGCTTACAGCGACGAGTGGATGGTTCGCGTCGATGCTCGCTGGTGCAGTATTTGTAGAGTTTGTATTTGGATGGAAAGGCATGGGCCTTTTGATGTTCAACGCCTTAGAGAGAGGTGACTTGCCTGTGGTGATGGGATGTACGCTCGTGATCGCGACCATCTTCGTTCTCGTCAATGTCGTGGTCGATTTGCTATATGGTTACCTCGACCCGCGGGTTCTACAAAACTGAGGTTTCACTTATACTTGCGTTAAATGCGTCAAGTAATTTATTTGCAGTCTTGTTGAAATAACGTTTCGTTCTGTAACTGGAAACCCACTTGATGCCCTGTACTGCATTTGTCAAAAACACTTCATCTGCCTTCAGAAGTTCTTGGGGAGTGAGATTGCATTCAAAGACTTTAATGCCCAGGCTTATTGCGAGATTTATGACTGTCGCTCTCATCACGCCACCTACAGGACCAGAAGAGAGCTTGGGGGTATAGAGCTCGCCACCACTCACGAGAAATACATTTGATGACGTCGCCTCGATAATGTTGTCGTCAGTATTTAAAATCAGTACATCTCCGATGTTTTTCTCCTGAGCATAGATCGCTGCTTGGATGTAAATCTGAGAGTGAATGTTCTTGAACATGGAGAATTCACTTGGGTTTTTCTTCAGATCTTCAAAGATGCTAATCGCAATACCTTTTTCATTCAGCTTAAAACCGACGTGATCATTCCTTTCGATGTGGGCAATCCAATCCGCTTCGTTTGACGCGGGGGTATATTTACCTCCCCCTTGGTTGCTTCTGAAAATCGTAAGCCTGATTCTGGCGCAGTTGCTTAAACCGGAACTGTTCGCCAGTGACAAAAGATGTTCTCGCAAGACTGAAGACGAGAGATTTTCTTTTGGCGTGATTTTATATGCGGACAAACTCGCTGAAATTCTTCCATAATGAAGATCAAAGAGCGGAATTGTATTGTTGACGACTAGCATGGACTCAAAAAACCCATCTGCATATAGAAACGCCCTGGAGTCAAATCCGTTGGGGATGCTACTCGGATCCGTTCGTTGTCCGTTGTAAAGATATTGATGCTTGTTCTGCATTTGAGTTATGCTAGCGCGTGTATGTAATCCATTAACGCAGCATTTGTAGGTATAAGTACCCCTTGAACACCTAAAACGGATGCGCAATCCAAATCCCGTTGTTTGTCACCAATCATCCACGATTCTGCGGGGTTGATATTGTAGCGTGCGATTGCACGTTCCACCATCATCGATCCGGGCTTTCGACTTAGTGAAAGGCCAGTGATTTCGTGATGTGGGCTGTAGTAAATGTCGGTAAGTGGGGTGCCGTTTTCGTGGCACATTTTGCGCAAATGAGTGTGGATTTCATTGACTGCTTCGTGAGAATAAATGCCTTTTGCTATTCCGCCTTGATTTGTGATGAGAATAAAGATATAGCCTTTTTCTGCGAGGATTCGGAGCGCCTCGAGCGCTGTAGGCAGTATTGAGAACTCCGCGAGACACCTTGTATAGTCTCCTGGATCATGGTTGATGACCCCGTCTCTGTCTAGGAAAATGGCCTTGCAGAGGTCGGGTTTAGGAGGTGAAGAGAAACGCATGTGACAAATCTAACCTTTAACCCACATTGCTTGTGTATTTTTGGGGTGTGAAAAAAGGAAAGGAAATAAAAGATTTCGCGGAAACCACATTCAACATGTGGAAAGAAAAAGCAGAAGCATCTTTAAAAGGCGCGTCTGTGGATTCTATTAGAAGTGAAAGATTTGACGGTATGCCTTTGCCTTTAGTGGTTGATGATGCATTGAAGCAATCACCTGTTGCCATTCCCTCAAGTCCCAGTTCTTTAAGAGATGATTTGGGGAATGCTTGGGAAATTCAACAATGCTTTGCAGACAGGAAGCACCTTATGCAAGGTCTTAGTGACGGTGTTGAGGCTGTCAGGACGGATGCTGATCTTGCAGATGGGGATGCCATGCGAGAAATTCTCGCAGATGTAAGTCCTGAGATGGTGGCACTACATGTGGATGGTTATGAGACGGTGGGCGCTTTAAGGGCGGTGTCTTCATGGGCAGGCAATGTAGATGTCAGAGGGTCTTCGACTTGGGATGTTGGAAGGGGTATTCCCGCAGACTCCGCATTCTTTTTACGTCATGTCGAAGCATGGGGAGTTGCCTTTAAAAAGTTTTCGACCTGGGGCGTGGACGCATCGGTTTGGCAGGACAGAGGGATGCTTCCAATAGATTCATTGGCGCTTTCCTTGTCTGCTGCGAAGTGGGGGATAGAGACGATGGTGAAGCAGGGGTATGACATAGAAGAAGCAGCGCGAAGATGTACCATTAGGATCGCTTCTACCACGGATGTGATTTCAACGGTTGCGGCCATTCGCGGCTTGCGCGTGGCGTGGGCAACAATGATCTCAGAAATGGGTGGCGTGGCAGATTCTGCGCCCATCTGGATAGAATCTCGTACAACGTCGATTTTCGCTGTAAAGGAGATGCAGGAGGACAATTTATTAAGGCATACGATGATGGCATATGGGGCTGTTGTAGGTGGCGCTGACGGAATTGAAGTGCGCGGACACGATATATTGTCGCCTTTAAAAGACGAAAAGTCGATCACACAATCAAAAAGATGGGCGAGAAACATCCAACATATTTTACGTGAGGAGGCACTTTTAGGCAGGACAGATGACCCGATGGGGGGGAGTCATCATTTGGATTTGGCCACCAAATGGTTTGCATCCGAAGCTTTGAAACGCATGGATTCCTTGAAGACTTTGGAACAGTGGGAGGTGGCGACTTTAAAGGGGCGTGCCTCATGGCTTCAAGCACCCGTTTTCGTGCCTGTAGATTCTTCACGAGGCAGTGAACCACTCTCTTCAAATGCACATGACCCGTTCTATTTGCTCAATCATCAACCTGTAGAACTTGCCTCGGAGAACACACAAACGAGGACGATTGAAAACATAGATACAGAGAGATTGTATCGCGCCACGCATGATGTCGGAAAGGTCGAGACTGTTGAAACAGCTGAGGGGATAGACGTTCCGGAATCATTTGGGATCCATACGCCAAAACGTACCCACGAGAAATATTGTGCGGGGATCGCGCCCTTTTTAGGAGGCCCATATCCGACCATGTATGCCACTCGACCTTGGACGATTCGCCAATACGCTGGTTTTTCTACTGCTGAGGCGTCAAACGCTTTTTATCGCCGGAATCTTTCTGCAGGGCAGAAGGGACTTTCAGTGGCATTCGATCTTGCCACCCACAGGGGGTATGACAGTGACCACCCGCGAGTGACTGGTGATGTGGGCAATGCCGGAGTAGCGATTGATACTGTGGAGGACATGAAGCGTTTGTTCGAGGGGATTCCATTAGATAAAATGTCAGTGAGTATGACGATGAATGGTGCGGTGCTTCCCATTCTGGCATTTTATATTGTCGCTGCAGAAGAGCAAGGCGTTTCGCCTGAACAATTATCGGGAACAATTCAGAACGACATCCTGAAGGAGTTTATGGTGCGCAATACGTTTATTTATCCGCCGTCGCACTCTATGCGAATTGTGTCGGATATTTTTAAATATACCGCCTCAAAGATGCCCAAGTACAACTCGATCAGCATTTCGGGATATCACATGCAGGAAGCAGGCGCCACCCCTGAACTTGAATTGGCGTACACCTTGGCTGATGGGATTGAGTATGTAAAAACGGGGATTGACGCAGGTCTTGCTGTGGACGATTTTGCGCCTCGCTTGAGTTTTTTCTGGGCAAACGGGATGCATCATACGATGGAAATCGCGAAGATGAGGGCTGCAAGGATGATTTGGGCTTCAGAAATGTCCGCCTTCCAACCTGCGAACCCGAAAAGTTTAATGCTACGTACCCATACCCAAACTTCGGGATGGACGCTGACCGCTCAAGATCCGTGGAATAACGTGGCCAGGACCGCAATAGAAGCGCTGTCCGCTACTTTTGGCGGCACGCAATCTCTCCATACAAATTCGTTGGATGAAGCGATTGCACTTCCGACGGATTCCTCAGCGAGAATCGCAAGAAACACGCAATTGATTTTGCAAGTAGAAGCTGGATATACGACTGCTGTAGATCCTTGGGCGGGGAGTTATTTAATGGAGTTCTTAACGGAATCTATTGCCTCTCGGGCTTCAGTTCTTATGAAAGAAATTGCCGAACTGGGAGGGATGTCAAAAGCGATTGAAGTCGGTCTCCCTAAGCTCAGAATTGAAGAGGCTGCAGCCCGTAAGCAAGCAAGAATAGATCGTGGAGCAGACAGGATAGTTGGGGTGAATATTTTTCAGATTAATTCTGAGGAAAATGAATTGGAAGTATTGAATGTAGATACTTCTGCAGTTCGTGACCAGCAATCCGAGATGCTTTTAAAGATTAAATCTGAACGCGATTCTCAAGCGGTGTCGCATGCGCTGGCGGCGCTTACTTCGGGCGCGGAGAATTCAGAGAATTTGCTAGGCTTGGCCATTGAAGCTGCGCGTTTACGTGCGACTCTTGGAGAGATAAGCATGGCATTGGAAAATGTATTTGGCAGATATAAACCTACAGACAGGAGGGTGAGTGGTGTATTTTCGAAGGAGATGAACGACAGAGATGAATTTAAATCGGCATTAAAGTTATCGGATTCTTTTGCCGAGTCCGTAGGTCGTCGTCCACGGATCTTGGTTGCGAAGATGGGCCAAGACGGTCATGACAGAGGGGCAAAAGTCATTGCGTCTTCTTTTGCAGACTTGGGTTTCGATGTCGATTTGGGCCCGCTTTTTTCTACGCCTCAAGAAGTTGCACGTCAAGCTGTGGAGAACGATGTTCATGTCATCGGTATTTCTACGCTTGCTGCGGGTCATTTAACGCTGATCCCCATTCTTGTAGAATCTCTTGTAGAATTAAACCGCTCAGATATTTTAATCGTTGTCGGGGGGGTAATCCCACCTGCAGATTATGAAACGCTATATAACATGGGTGTCGTAGGCGTTTTCGGTCCAGGAACGCCAATTACAGAATCAGCTTCAGACATCCTCTCTATTCTGAATTCTGCGTACAATTAATTTTTTTATGCAACCTTATGAACTATTTTACGTCTTCGAGTTAGACAGTTCTCAATTCTGTCTAAACCAAAACGTTAATCAAGTTTATATTAATAGCCTATTTCGATGAAATTATCTCTCTCTCTCCTTTCTTTAGCGCTTCTGACGACATTGTCGGTCTCTGCTCAAAAATCACCTGCAAACGGCACCCCTGGTGACGTTGTTCCTGGTGAATTAATTGTGATGTTCCACAAACACGCTGATGCAGCGTTTTTTGCAAAACAGCACGCTGCAATTGATGGAGTCAAATCTGGTCTTAAGCCAGTTTCAGAGATTTCAGCGCTTTCTCATATCTACCTTTTCAGTTTCAGTCAAGATATTTCTGATTCAGATTTCATCTTACGCGATTTGGCGCTTGACCCTTCTGTTCGCGCAGTTCAGTTTAATCATTATGTTGAAAACAGAGCTACAACACCTAATGATCCTAGTTTTAATCAGCAATGGCATCACGTGGAAAGTGGTGATCATGATATAGACAGTGATTTGGCTTGGGATATATCTACAGGTGGATACACCGCCAATGGAGACAGAATTGTTGTATGTGTTATGGAGGGTGGTGATTATTCTCACCCAGACTTAATCGACAACCACTGGACTAATCCTCATGAAATTGCAGGTAACGGTATTGATGATGATGGAAACGGATATGTTGACGATGTGGATGGATGGAACACGACATCTAACAGTGATGCCATTTCTGGAGCTTCTCACGGAACCGCTGTCAGCGGTATGATTGGCGCTACAGGAAACAACTCAAATGGTGGCGCAGGAGTTAACTGGAGCGTAGGTATTATGCATGTTGAATTTGGCGGATTAACTGATGCTGGTGTTGTGGAAGCTTATAGCTATCCACATGCGATGCGTAACTTATACAACACGTCTAATGGTGCTTTAGGTGCTTTCGTTGTTGCAACAAATGCATCTTGGGGAATTGATCAAGGAAATCCCGCCAATTACCCAGTATGGTGTGCTTACTACGACGATTTAGGTTCGGTTGGAATACTCAATTGTGGTGCAACAGCAAATGCTCAATTTGACATTGATGCTGTTGGTGATATGCCTACTGGTTGTAGTTCAGATTATATGGTTGCTGTCACTGCGACAAACAATATGGATCAACGTACTTTCTCTGCTTACGGAGCGACGACGATTGACCTTGGTGCACCAGGAGAAAACGTGTATCTTCCTTCACTTGGAGGAGGTTATTCAAATACGTCTGGAACTTCTTTTGCGAGCCCTTGTGTTGCAGGAGCTATAGCGCTTGTTTACAGTGCGCCTTGTGCCGACCTTGCATCAAACGCATTAACATCACCTCAAGCTACTGCAGACTTGGTTCGTTCATTTATATTCGATGGTGTTGATCAAATTGCTCAGCTAGGTCCTGAGACTGTTACAGGTGGTCGTCTTAACGTCAATAACTCTATTGTTATGGCTATGGAAAACTGCAACCCTGATTTGGGATGTACAGATTCATCAGCTTGTAACTATAGCCCAGATGCTATTACAGACAACGGAAACTGTCAATACAATGACCTATGTGGCGTTTGTGGAGGAGACGATTCATCTTGCACAGGATGTACAGATGATGCAGCATGCAATTACAGCGCAGGAAATACAATTGATGACGGAAGCTGTGTGTTCGGAAACGGAGTGAACATCACTGTGGGTGGTGGAACTTGGGATACAGAGATTTCTTGGTCAGTTTTACTTGACGGAACTTCTGTTGCAAGTGGAGGTGCTGGGACTCAAGATCTATGTATCGGAGATGGCTGTTACACCCTTTCTATGGCAGACAGCTTCGGTGATGGCTGGAATGATGCCATCTATACTTTGACGGATGTTGCTTCAGGCGCAGTGATTATTACAGGTTCTCTTGATACTGCTTCAAATGGTGATGGTTCGAGTGCTGGAGATGATTACTTTTCAATAAACGCTGAGTGTGGTTTGGGATGTACAGATGCGA
>Ga0308020_1000252_pt1 | contig 15850 bp, 13 predicted proteins | sample Neamet349_FD_201302 | JGI IMG/M metagenome (GOLD analysis project Ga0308020, IMG submission 201302) | Marine microbial communities from water near the shore, Antarctic Ocean - #349 | ecosystem: Environmental > Aquatic > Marine > Unclassified | place: Southern Ocean | collected 2014-10-02
TCAGGATTTGAAAGAGTTGAAGCTGCCTTTGTTGGTACTTATACTCATGGTTCTAAAATCTCTGTCTTAGTTGGTTTAAATAATGTAGTTGATAATGCAGAGGAGCTATCTAAAGATTTAGCTATGCAAGTTGCATCTATGGGAGCTTCTACTTTGTCTTATAAAGATTTTGAATCAGAATTTGTTGCTAATGAAACTGAAGCAAGAATTGCAGTTATCGAAAAAGAAAATATTGAATTAGGAAGATTAGGAAAAACATTGAAGAATGTTCCTCAATACATTTCTATGTCTCAATTAAGTGATGCTATAATGGCTGAAGCTAAAGCAGGAATTGAAGCTGAATTAAAAGCAGAAGGAAAACCAGTGCAAATTTGGGATAGAATTGTTCCTGGAAAAATAACACGTTTCATTTCTGATAACACAACTTTGGATCAAGAACAATGTTTATTGGACCAAAACTTCATTAAAGACGAAAGTAAAAATGTTGCTGAACACATTAAGTCGTTTGGTGATGTTGAAGTAAGTACTTTTAAAAGAGTAGCCTTAGGTTAATCTTTCATTTCAAAATAAATAAAAAGCCATCCTTTTAGGGTGGCTTTTTTTATTTATAAAAATCCATTCTTCAGTTTCCTTTGCTTGTGTGTAATTTCCTATCTTTGAGAAATTTTTAACACGATTATGCAATATAAAAGAATTCTTTTAAAATTAAGCGGTGAAGCTTTAATGGGTGATGGAGAATATGGTATCGATTCCAAGGTTTTAAGTACTTATGCAAATGAAATTCAAACGATTGTTGAGCAAGGAATAGAGCTTGCAATTGTGATTGGTGGAGGAAATATCTACAGAGGAATACAGTCGGAAGGAGCAGGTTTTGATAGAGTGCAGGGTGACCATATGGGTATGCTGGCAACTATTATAAATGGAATGGCTTTACAATCCGCTTTGGAATCGATAGATATTGAAACCAGGTTGCTTACTGCCATAAGAATGGAGCAAGTTGCCGAGCCATACATCAGAAGAAAAGCAATGCGTCATTTGCAAAAAGGACGAGTAGTTATTTTTGGTGGAGGTACAGGAAACCCTTACTTTACTACCGATACTGCAGCCACTTTGCGTGCTATTGAAATTGAGGCGGATGTTATCTTAAAAGGAACAAGAGTAGATGGAATTTATACTGCCGACCCTGAAAAGGACGCTAATGCGACTAAATATGATACGATTACTTTTGATGAAGTTTTTCAAAAGAAATTAAGTATTATGGATTTAACAGCTTTTACTCTTTGTCAAGAAAATAACTTGCCAATTAAGGTATTCAACATGAATATTGAAGGTAACTTAGCTAAGATTTGTAAGGGTGAAAATGTAGGGACACTCGTTAATTTTTAAATAAAGGTTGAACAATAAATAAATTATTATGACTGAAGAAGTAAATTTCCATTTAGATGTTGCTAAAGAACAAATGCAAGAAGCAATTATGCATTTAGATCAAGTATTATCTAAAATTAGAGCAGGAAAAGCAAACCCTCAAATGTTAAGAATGGTAATGGTAGATTATTATGGGGCAATGACTCCATTAGCTCAAGCAGCTAATGTTTCTACTCCTGACGCACAAACAATTTCAATACAGCCATTTGATAAAACTTTAATTACTGAAATAGAAAAAGCAATTTCAGATGCAAATCTTGGGTTTAATCCTTCTAATAATGGAGAACGAATTATTATTAGCATACCGCCTTTAACAGAAGATAGAAGAAAAGATTTAGTTAAGCAAGTAAAATCTGAAATAGAAAATGCTAAAGTAAGTATTAGAAATATCAGACAAAAAGCGAATGACGAAATTAAAAAATTAGGTAAAGATGGCTTATCAGAAGATGTCGTTAGAGATGCTGAGGCTTCTATTCAGGATTTAACAAATTCATATTCTGCTAAGATTGATGTTGTTTATACTGCAAAAGAAGCAGAAGTTATGACGGTTTAAGCAGGGGAAAATAAAAAGATAAAAGGGGCGATAAGCCCCTTTTTTTTATTGATATAATTCAGCTATATCCTTCTAAATTGAAGTATTTTAGCACAAATTATTTTTAGTATGTGGAATTTGCTTTCCAGATTAATCATTAGGTATAGAGTCTTTTTTATTCTTGTAATTGCAGGGGTAACTGCCTTTATGTTGTATTCTGCAATTGGAGTTCGTTTGTCGTATTCAATGGTTAAAATATTGCCAGAAGATCATCAGGTGTATTTGGATTATACCAATTTTAAAGAAAAATATAGCAAACAAAATGTTTTAGCAATTGCGATTGAAGATGCTAATATTCAGGAACTAGCACATTTTCAGGATTGGATTGAAGTAAGTAATGAAATAAAAAATATTGCAGGAGTAGAGCAAGTTGTTTCCATTACAGAACTTCCTCTTTTACAGAAAGATACAACTGAAAAAAAGTTCTATACTCAGCCTTGGTATGATTCTCAGATTACCACACAACAGGAATTAGATTCAGCTTTTGATTTATTTTTATCACAACCTTTTTACAAAGGGCTGTTGATGAACGAAAAAAATCACGCTACAGCTTTAATGATAAAGCTAAATAATGATATTATTTTAACGCCTGAAAGAGCGGATTTAATCTTTTCAATTAAAGCGATTACTGATGCTTATGCACAAAAGTATAATGCACCAATTCATTATTCTGGTTTGCCTTATATTCGAACGGTTGATTCCATAAAAGTTAAGAATGAAATGTCAATTTTCATCATCCTTACTTTGTTTATTACCTCTTGTATTTTATACTTATTTTTCCGATCGTTCAAGGCTGCAATTGCCTCAATGATTGTTGTGATTGTAGGTGTTATTTGGGCTTTTGGAACTATGGCTTTGTTTGATTATGAGATATCAATTTTGATGGCTTTAGTACCGCCAGTACTTATTGTTATCGGCATTCCTAATTGCATTTTCCTGATTAATAAATTCCATAATGAATTTAAACAACATAAAAATAAAGTGCTTGCTTTAAAGAGAATGGTACTCAAGATAGGGAATATTACTTTACTGACGAACATTACAACTGCTTCAGGTTTTGCGGCATTTGCACTTACTAAAAGTCAAACTTTACAAGAGTTTGGAGTTATTGCTTCCTTAAATATCTTGTTTATTTTTCTATTATCTATTCTTATTATTCCTATCTTTTTCAGCTTTGCTAGTGCACCTAAAAAACGACACACAAAGCACTTGGATCAACAGTGGGTATTGAAAATTGTTGCGTTTTTAATTCACTTAGTACAGTACAAAAGAAAAATGATTTACATTGTCACCATAGTCTTGGGGCTTATTGGTGCTTATGGGATTTCCCTAGTGAAAACGACAGGGAATTTAACGGATGACTTGCCTAAAGATGGGCAGTTATTTCAGGATTTAAAATTCTTTGAAAATACTTTTGGAGGGGTAATGCCACTAGAGGTAATTATTGATACCAAAAAGAAAAATGGATTATTAAAATCCTATAATTTAAAGAAGATTGAAAAATTATCCAATGTGCTGGAAGGCTATAAGGAATTTTCAAAACCAAGTTCGTATATTGATTTTGTAAAGTACAGCAAACAAACTTTTTACAATGGAGATACGGATTATTATTCTTTGCCAAATAGCCAAGAACAAAGAATATTGATGTCCTACCTTTCCAATAGTTGGGAGAATGTAGTTGGAGGGAATTCATTGATGGATGAAGATAAAAGAGAGGCTAGGATAAGTTTAAGAATAGCGGATATTAGTACTTCAAAAATGGATAGTATTTTTAAAGACTTACTGCCTAAGATTGAAGCTATTTTTGATAGTGAAAAATATGATGTTACCGTTACAGGAACAAGTATTGTATTTTTAAATGGAACAAAATACCTGATTAAGAATTTGATTTTTAGTTTATTATTGGTGATTATTCTCATTTCAATATTTATGGCTTGGATGTTTACTTCTTTCAGAATGGTGGTGGTTTCAATCGTGCCAAACCTAATTCCACTATTGCTTACGGGTGCTATTATGGGTTATTTTGGGGTAGCGTTAAAGCCGTCTACAATCCTAGTGTTTAGTATTGCTTTTGGTATTTCGGTGGATGATACAATTCACTTTTTAGCTAAGTACCGACAAGAGTTAGTGGCCAATAATTGGCATATTAAAAAATCAGTTTTAGCAGCCCTTAAAGAGACAGGAGTAAGTATGTTTTATACTTCAGTTGTTTTATTCTTTGGTTTCTTTATCTTTATAGCCTCCGATTTTGGAGGGACAATAGCTTTAGGTTTATTGGTTTCAATCACTTTGCTTTTAGCAATGTTGGCAAATTTGTTGTTGTTGCCGGCCTTGTTACTTTCTTTGGAAAAATCAATTACAACTGAATCCTTTAACGAACCTTTAATTGACATCTTTGATGAAGAAGAAGATGTAGAATTAGCAGAACTTAAAGTAAAACGAAAAGAAAAAAAATGAAAGGAATAATTTTAGCAGGAGGGTCGGGAACTCGCCTACACCCACTTACATTGGCAATGAGTAAGCAGATGATGCCTATTTATGACAAGCCAATGATTTATTATCCGCTATCCACTTTGTTGTATTCTGGGATAAATGAAATATTAATCATCTCAACTCCACATGATTTACCACTGTTTAAAAAACTGTTAGGTGATGGTAGTAGTTTAGGATGTCGATTTGAATATATTGTGCAAGAAGTGCCTAACGGATTGGCGCAAGCATTTGTATTGGGGGAGGAATTTATTGGTGATGATAAAGTGTGTTTAGTCTTGGGAGATAATATTTTTCAGATGAAAATAGACACTCTTACTTCTTGCCGAGATGTTGATGGAGGGATTGTTTTCGGATATCATGTTAATGACCCTGAACGCTATGGTGTGGTTGATTTTGATGAGAATTTTAAAGCACTCTCTTTGGAAGAGAAGCCTGAAAATCCGAAATCAAATTATGCAGTTCCAGGACTTTATTATTACGATAATTCAGTGGTAGAAATTGCAAAAAATATTAAACCTTCTGCAAGAGGAGAGTACGAAATTACAGATGTAAATAAGGAATATTTAAGAAGGGGAGAGTTAGATGTTAGAGTATTAGGAAGAGGTACTGCATGGTTGGATACAGGTACTTTTCAGTCCTTAATGCAAGCAAACCAATATGTGCAAGTAATTGAAGAGAGACAAGGAAGAAAAATTGGTTGTATTGAAGAGGCGGCTTACCGTATGGGTTATATTAATGAAGAACAACTTTTAGCAGTTGCAGAGCCACTTAGAAAAAGTGGATATGGGGAGTATCTTATTAATTTAATGAAAAAATAATGAAATCAATTCAAGAATTAAGTGTGGTAATTAGTAATGAACTGGGTAAAATTGAATATCCTAAAAACCCATCATTATTGTATGAGCCGATTGATTATATTCTTGGTTTGGGAGGGAAGCGTATGCGCCCAATTTTAGTACTAATGGCTCATCAGTTATTCAATAAGAATATTGAAAAAGCAATCTCACCAGCTTTGGCAATTGAAGTCTTTCATAATTTTACGCTTTTGCATGATGATATTATGGATAACGCCCCTTTGAGAAGAGGACAACAAACGGTACACGAAAAGTGGAACAATAATGTAGCAATTCTTTCGGGAGATACTATGTTGGTGCAAGCGTATCAGTTAATGTCAGCTGTGGATCAATCCATTATAAAGCAAGTGCTAGCCGTGTTTAGTAAAGCGGCAATTGAGGTGTGTGAAGGCCAACAATGGGATATGGATTTTGAAACGCAATCGGATGTAAGTATTGAGGATTACCTAAAGATGATTGAGTACAAAACGGCTGTATTGTTAGGTGCTGCTTTGCAGATTGGAGGGATTACAGCAAGAGCGACAATAGAAGAGCAAAACCATTTGTATGCTTTTGGTAAAAACATGGGAATTGCCTTTCAGTTAAAGGATGATTTATTGGATGCCTTTGGAAACCCAGAAACATTTGGTAAACAAGTGGGAGGTGATATTATGGCAAACAAAAAAACCTATTTGTATTTAAAAGCTTTGTCACTTGCCAATGAAGATCAAAAGGCTGATTTGATTAAATATTTTTCGACTACCAATACTTCTGAAACGAAAGTTGAAGCGGTAAAATCAATTTTTACGGCTTTGGATATTCATCAGTTAACTTCAGCCTTGATGAAGGAATACCATACAAAGGCTATGCATCATTTACAGGAAATAGAATCGGATAATAAAGCCCCTTTGCTAGATTTTTCATCACTATTGTTGGATAGGGTTTCTTAATGGATTTAGCAACTGTTAATGCTAAAATTAAGGCCAACCATTTCCTTAGCGATACCACTACACAATTAGAAAAAGACTTTTTGAGTGTAGGTGTAAATTTTGACATTGACAAACCTGTTCAAGATTATAAGCAATTATTTTCTTTTGCTTCTTCCCTAGTAAATTCACTAAATGAGCAGGACCCAAAACGCATCATAAACTTACTGTATCGCATTGATTTATCAGAAGAAAAAGTACAAGATGAAATGAAAAATTCAACACTTACTTTTTCAGAATTACTAGCTGAATTGATAGTGAAAAGGGAACTTGAAAAGGTGATAATTAAAAATTATTACTCAAACCCTTAAAATCAGTAGTATTTAGCACCTTATATGAATAAAATTAGATAATTTTGCATACTAAATTTAGCAATAAATAATGGATAAGTTTTCCTTTTTAGGAGCCCTACACACAGGAATGATTGAGCAGATGTATGATAAATTCATACAAGACCCTCAGAGTATAGAAGAAGAATGGAGTAGCTTTTTTCAAGGTTTTGACTTTGCAAAAGAAGTATACTCTGAAGAAGATATTCCACAAATTTTCCAAAAAGAATTTAAGGTAATTAACCTTATTGATGCGTACAGAAAAAGTGGGCATTTGTTTACCAAAACTAATCCTGTACGAGAAAGAAGAAAATATACACCTACACTTGAGTACAAGAATTTTGGTTTGGAAGAAGCAGACTTAGAAGTAGAGTTTCAAGCGGGTGAACAAGTAGGTATTGGCCCTTCAACCTTAAAGGTGATTATTGCACATTTGGAAAAAGTGTACTGCCAATCAATTGGTGTTGAGTACATGTATGTTCGTGATCCTAAGGAGATAGATTGGATTAAAAACCGCTTGCATAAAAATTCAAATACACCAAAATTTGGAGCAAAACAAAAAAAACATATTCTTCATAAATTAAATCAGGCAGTTGCTTTTGAGAATTTCTTACACAAGAAATTTGTTGGTCAAAAACGATTTTCATTAGAAGGGGCAGAATCCTTAATTCCTGCTTTGGATGCTTTAGTTGAACACAGTTCAGGTTTAGGTGTGGAGGAATTTGTTGTAGGAATGTCGCACAGAGGAAGGTTGAATGTGTTGGCTAATATTTTCAACAAGACTTACAAAGAGATTTTTTCAGAGTTTCAAGGTAAATTATATGAAGATGATAATATTTCTGGGGATGTAAAGTACCATTTAGGGTTTACTTCCATGCAGAAATGTCATAACGGAAATAACATCAAATTAAATTTAACACCTAACCCATCTCACCTAGAGGCAGTTGACCCAGTTGTTGAGGGGATTACTAGAGCAAAATTGGACAGTAAGTATGGTGGTGATGCAAAAAAAATATTACCAATTCTATTGCATGGTGATGCAGCATTAGCTGGGCAAGGAGTGGTGTATGAAGTTATCCAAATGGCTCAGTTAGATGGATACAAAACAGGAGGAACAATTCATATTGCAGTAAATAATCAGGTTGGGTTTACTACTAATTATTTGGATGCTAGGTCAAGTACTTATTGTACGGATGTTGCAAAAGTCACTTTGTCGCCAGTACTGCATGTAAATGGAGATGATGTAGAGGCAGTTGTACACGCTTTGCAATTGGCTGTAGAATATCGACAAAAATTTGGGAAGGATGTATTTATTGATTTATTGTGTTACCGAAAATACGGACACAATGAAGGAGATGAGCCAAGATTTACACAACCAAAATTGTATGAAGCAATTTCGAAACATCCTAATCCTAGAGAAATTTACAAGGAGAAATTGATGAGTGAAGGAGTGTTAGATTCAACAGTTTTAAAAGGTTCAGAACAAGATTTCCAATCCTTATTGCAAGATAGATTTGATGAAGCAAAAGAAATAAAGAAAGCGAAAATCACGCGTTTCTTAAAAGAGGAATGGAGTGAAATAAAAAGAAATTTTATCCCTGATTTTAAGGGATCGAACGCAACAAATATTGCAAGCGATAAACTAAAGGAATTGGCAAAGTATTTGTACAATATCCCTGAGGCTGAGAAACTTTTCAAAAAGACCAGGAAACTACTTGCCGACCGAAAAAAGATGGTGGAACAAACCGATAAATTGGATTGGGCAATGGGTGAATTATTGGCCTATGCTACACTTTTGGATGAAGGACATGACATTAGGTTGAGTGGACAAGATGTGGAAAGAGGAACTTTTTCACATAGGCACGCCATCCTTAAAGTAGAACAATCGGAAGAGGAGGTTTGTCCGTTAAACAGCATAAGTACAACTGCCAATTTTGAGGCGTATAATTCCTTACTTTCAGAATATGGGGTGCTTGGTTTTGATTATGGCTATTCCATAACTTTGCCAAATACATTAACCATTTGGGAAGCACAATTTGGAGATTTCTCCAATGGAGCTCAAATTATGTTGGATCAGTTTATTTCCTGTGCAGAGGACAAATGGAAGGTGATGAGTGGCCTAGTAATGCTATTGCCTCACGGATATGAAGGGCAAGGAGCTGAACATTCTTCTGCACGATTGGAACGCTATTTGCAAATGTGTGCTAAGTACAATATGCAGATTGTGAATTGTACCACTCCAGCTAATTTTTATCATGTGATGAGAAGGCAACTGAAGAGAGATTATCGAAAACCATTGGTGGTATTTACACCTAAGAGTTTGCTTAGGCATCCTAAATGTGTATCTTCTATTTCGGATTTAGCTAATGGGAAATTTGAAGGAATTATTGACGATTCAATCAACCCAAAATCAGTGGATAAATTAGTATTGTGTAGTGGAAAAATCTACTATGAGCTATTGAGTAGAAGAGAGGAGCAAGCAGCAGAAAATGTAGCTTTAGTTAGGGTGGAACAGTTATTCCCTTTGGATAAGCAAAGGATAAAAGAACTGATTGAAAAATACAAGGCTAAAGAAGTAGTTTGGGTACAGGAAGAACCAGAAAATATGGGAGCTTGGACTTTCATCTTAACTGAACTGAGAAGTTATGGAATTGATGTTATTGCAAGAGAAGCTTCAGCAGCAACAGCAAGTGGTTCTAGTAAAACTTCAGCAGCAGAACAAAACGAATTAATTAATAAAGTTTTTAAAAAATAAGACATGTTATTAGAAATGAGAGTCCCAAGTCCGGGAGAATCAATATCAGAAGTAGAAATTGCAGAATGGCTAGTTGAAGATGGTGATTATGTAGAAAAAGACCAATCTATTGCAGAGATAGATTCTGATAAAGCAACTTTAGAATTGCCAGCTGAAGAAAGTGGAACTATCAAAATTATTGTAGGTGATGGCGAAACAGTTGCAGTAGGCGATATTGTATGTATTATTGATACTTCTGCAAAAGGAGAAGCAAAGGTAAAGCCTGCTAAGGAAGAAGCGGTAGCAACTCCAAAATCAGCTTCAAAATCTGCAGATTTAGGAGGAGCAAAAGCAACTCCATTAGCATCTGCTATGATTAGTGATATGGATATTTCGGCAAAGGAATTGAAAGGAACAGGTGAGGCAGGAAAAATCACTAAAAGTGATGTGCTAGGAGCGATACAAGGCAGTAGCACTGAAGGACCAAGAGGAACTTCTCGTAAAAAGATGTCCTCACTCAGAAGAAAAATTGCAAGCAGATTGGTTGCTGTTAAAAACGAAACAGCAATGCTTACTACTTTTAATGAAGTAGATATGACTGCTATTTTCGACATCAGAAAAGAATATAAAGAACAATTTAAGGAGAAATATGGAGTTGGTTTAGGCTTTATGTCTTTCTTTACTAAGGCGGTTACTACTGCTTTGCAAGAGTTTAAGGATGTGAACGCAATGATTGATGGGAATGAAGTGATCCATCATAATTATGCCGATATTGGTATTGCAGTAAGTGCACCAAAAGGATTGATGGTTCCTGTAGTTAGGAATGCAGAATTGATGAACTTCCAAGAGATAGAATCAGGAATTAAAACTTTGGCAATTAAAGCCAGAGACGGAAAAATTACGATTAACGAAATGTTAGGCGGTACTTTTACCATTACTAATGGAGGTGTGTTTGGTTCTATGCTTTCTACTCCTATTATTAATCCTCCACAATCAGCAATTTTAGGAATGCATAATATTGTGGAACGTCCAATGGCGGTTAATGGTGAGGTAAAGATTAGACCAATTATGTATGTAGCCCTTTCTTATGATCATAGGGTTATTGACGGTAGAGAATCGGTTGGTTTCTTAGTTAGGGTAAAAGAATGTTTGGAAAATCCAACTGAACACCTTATGGGTGGTGATGTGAAAAAAACTTTGGGTTTATAAAAATCAGTATTATTAGTATGTAAAGAAGCCCTACCAATTTGGTGGGCTTCTTATTTTCTGTCATAGCGAAATTTTGAAAATAAGTGTGACTATCTTTCCTATAGCTTCTCCCCTGTTTTAGGGGAGCTGTCATTTATGACTAACGTTCAGTATATGAAGCGTAACCTGCCGAATGCATTATGCTTTTATATACATTGTTGTAAGCAGTTCAGTTATTAACCTACTATTTCTTCTATTACTGCTTTTGCTGATTGAGCTGCAGCATGAACAGAAACCCAATCTTCACCATTTGTGTATGCTCCTCCAGAAAAATATATTTTATTAGCTACAGATTCCCCAAGTTTCCTTACCATTCTCCAATCTGCATTATCTGTCATATAGCCTGCTTTAATGAATGGTTCATTATCCCAATCTTGAGTAATATGTTTTATATAATTGGGAGTTGCTTGATTGGAATAAATTCCGTTTAATTCATTCAAAATAAAATCTCTTAACTCATCTCCTGATAGAGAGGTGAAATCGAGTGCAGGTGTTCCAACTACGAATAAACCAAGGATATTTTTGGTGGTATTTTGACCATAAGCAGCATTATAATATATCTTTTCTCCATCACTTGCCGGATTGATATCAAATTCGTAGTTGTCATCATAAAATTTTTCAGAGAATTCAATGAACGCTTTAAAACCCTCCCAAATAGTTGCGTCATTTATGGCATTTGTTTTGTCTTCTGGTAAGCTCGGAAGGAAACTGATGTCTCCATCTTGAAGAATTTTAAGAGGAACAGAAACAATCACTTTATCTGATATATACTGTCCATTTTGAGTGTTAATCACAATTTGGTCTCCAGAATAGTCAATAGATTGTACTATAGTAGTATAATTAATTTTGTCAGCTATTGATGGCACGATATATTGTTCAAAGAAGTTGAACCAAGAAGAATTAATAAATTTTCGATCAGGAGCGTCTGCAATTGTATCTACGTTTACTGAAATAGAAGAGTCATTTACAATCTCTTGAAAAATGCCTGTTCCTGTTTCTAACCATTCTGCTCCTAATGGTATTGGAAAATCTGCAAAATCAGTATTAACTTTCATTCTACCACCATAAACCGTGGATGCTTCTAATATTTCAAAATCAATCCCTTGTTGCTTAAGTAGATATCCGGCAGCTAATCCACCAGCGCCAGCACCAATGATTGTTACTTTTCCAGAAAACATGGAATTGGTTATATCATCTTTATTACATGATTGTATTGTTGCTTGAAGAGGAATACTAATTCCAAAAAGAGCACACATTTTTATAAATTCTGTTCTTTTCATTTCTATTAATTACTTACGGTTAGTATTATGTAGCGAATAAAGCGATAGCAAGTCTATTCTCAATAAGATTAATAATTTTTGTTCTTCCATTGATTCGCAGATTTGATTATCAAAAATAATAAATAACTGTAGATAAAAGGATATGAAAAAGTTGTAATGAGGTATGAATCCTTCTATTCATACTTTTATTATAATAACTACAGTTATTTATGAGAATAAAAAAAGCGGAACCTTGTCTCAAAATGAGATGGATTCCGCTTTGGTGGGTCCTAAGTTCTAACTTTTTTAACTTCCTATCCTCCAAGTATCACCACTATGCAGGAGTTCATCTACTGTTTTGAATCTAGCATTTTCTTTTTCGTATTCCAACTGGCTAAGCAGTCCTTCATCAAAAGTTGGGCGGCTAACTTTTCTTATTATTCCAAGTGCTGCTGGAAATTCTGGTGGTCGCATACGCGCCAACATAGCGTGCAAAGTAGGGTCGTTTTCAGTTGAATCGTGCACCAAAATATCTTTTTCAGTAACCCCATTTTCACCAAGAGTAACTACTTCCAACTTAAAGCCATTAAGGATAATTCCTTTATTCATTTCAGCCCCAAATAACATTGGTTTATCATCTTCCAAAAATAGTTGAGCATCTAATTTTACATCTTTATTTGTAATGTCGGCAAAAGTCTTGTCATTAAAAATAACACAGTTTTGTAAAATCTCAATCAAGGAAGTTCCTCTATGCTCTTCTGCTTCCGTGAATATTTTTTGCATCAATTTTGGGTTGGTATCCACCACTCTTGCAAAGAACGATCCTTGGGCACCAATTGCCAAATCACTAATAGAAAACGGTTCATCAGTTGTTCCGTGTGGGTTCGATTTCGTTTTGATTCCTTTTTTGGAAGTAGGCGAAAATTGTCCTTTTGTTAATCCGTAAATTTCATTATTAAAGAGTAAAATATTAATGTCAATATTTCTTCTTAAGGCATGTATAAAATGATTTCCACCAATGGCCAATGCATCACCATCTCCCGTAATTTGCCAAACACTAAGTTTAGGGTTGGCTAGTTTTATTCCTGTAGCAAAAGCAGGCGCTCTACCGTGTATCGTATGAAAACCATAGGTATTCATGTAGTAAGGAAAACGAGAAGAACAACCAATCCCTGAAATGAAAACAAAGTCTTCTTTTTTTCTTTCCAAACCAGGCAATGCTTTTTGCATGGCTCTCAAAATTGCATAATCGCCACAACCAGGACACCATTTTACCTCTTGATCACTCGTAAAATCTTTATTTGTTAAATGCTCCATATTATTTTGCTAATAAGGTTTTAAAATGGGATTCTAGTTCGCTTGTCGTGAATGGGAATCCTTGTATTTTATTGTACTGATTAAAAATAGTGCCTTGGAAATTCATTCTTAGGTAATTGGCAAACTGCCCAGAGTTCAATTCGCACACCACAATTTTTTTGTACTTACTCAATAGGTTCTCAATATTGTTTGGTAGTGGGTTTATGTAGTTGAATTGGCACAAAGCAACCTTTTCGCCTTCATTCAATAAATTATCTACTGCACTGTACAATGACCCGTGCGTTCCTCCCCAACCAATTACTAATAAATCGCCCTCTTCTTCCCCAAATACTTCTTGCTTAGGAATAAGGTTAGCGATTCTTTTTATTTTTTCAGCCCTGAGGTAACACATTCTCTCATGGTTTTCTGCTTCATAGGATATGTTTCCAGTAATATCTTCTTTTTCCAAACCTCCTATCCTGTGTTCTAATCCTTTTGTTCCAGGCAATGCTATTTTCCTAGCCAATGTTTTTTCATCCCTTGCGTAAGGTTGATATTCTTCTCCTTCTACTGCAACACTAGGGATGATTTCAGGCATGTCCTTAGTTGATTTTATATTCCAAGGTTCAGCTCCATTTCCTAAATATCCGTCAGAAAGTAAAACAACAGGCGTATTGTGTTCCAATGTTATTTTGGATGCCATATATGCCCAATCAAAGCAATTGCCAGGAGTTGAACTCGCCAAAACTACTGAAGGGCTTTCTCCATTTCTTCCGTAAAGTGCCTGCATTAAATCCGATTGCTCAGTTTTGGTTGGTAATCCTGTTGATGGTCCTCCTCTTTGTACATTAACCACAACAAGTGGTAGTTCTGTCATTATGGCTAATCCTAATCCTTCTCCTTTTAAGGCAAGCCCAGGTCCTGATGTTGTAGTGATCCCTAAACTCCCAGCAAAACTTGCACCAATTGCAGCACAAACTCCAGCAATTTCATCTTCTGCTTGAAAAGTTTTTACACTTAAATTTTTATGTTTTGCCAGCTCGTGTAAAATATCAGATGCTGGTGTAATAGGATACGATCCTAAAAATAATTCTTTGTTTGCTCTTTCGGCAGCTGCTAAAAACCCCCATGCAATGGCTTGGTTTCCCATTACATTTCGGTAAGTTCCTGGCTTTAAGTTGGCAGAAAGTACTGTGTAGGAAGATGGTAATGCCTCAATAGTATCGGCAAAATTATAGCCTGCATGCATAACCTTAATGTTGGCAGCAACTACCTCAGGCTTTTTGGCAAATTTCTTTTTTAGGAATTTTTCAGTTTGTTCCATTGGTCGGTTAAACATCCAGTATACTATTCCTAAAGCAAACATATTTTTTGACCTTCCAATACTTTTTCCGTCCAAGCCAGAATCCTTCAAGGCTTCCCTAGTAAGTTTGGTGATTGGCGCTTGTATAATATTGTATCCTTCAAAGGAATTATCTTCCAAAGGAGAGGTTTCATAACCTGCTTTTTCTAAATCTCTTTTTGTAAAAGTGTCAATATTTACTATGATTGTTCCTCCTTTCTTAATCCAGTTTTTGTTGGCTTTTAAGGCAGCAGGATTCATAGCAACTAACACATCAGCAATATCTCCTGGGGTATTAATGTCAATACGCCCAATATGAATTTGGAAACCTGAAACCCCTGCAACCGTTCCTTGTGGGGCTCTAATTTCAGCAGGATAATCTGGAAAAGTAGCCAAATCATTCCCTAGCAGAGCAGAAGTGTCTGTGAACTGAGTTCCAGTTAATTGCATTCCATCTCCTGAATCACCAGCAAATTTGATGACAACCTTTTCTAAATCAACAACCTTAGTAGTTTTCTTCATTATTTGTTTTTAGCAAAAAATTAACGATAGCAAAAGTACAAACCTTAGGTATAACTTGAGGGGAATTCTTAGATTATTTTACCTTCTCATTTAGAATAAATATAAATTAATCGTCTATGTTATTCCTATCAAAAAAAGCTATATTTTTGCAATCAGATAATTAACTAAAAAGAAGAAGATGGCAATTAAAATAACAGACGACTGTATCAATTGTGAGGCTTGCGAGCCAGAATGTCCAAATAATGCAATTTATGCTCCTGAAGAAGTGTGGAAAATGTCAGATGGAACAACTGTTAATGATGATAATGAGCAAGTAGCAGGATCAGATGATTTCTTTTATATAGCAACTGACAAGTGTACAGAGTGTATCGGTTTTCATGAAGAGCCACAATGTGCTGCTGTTTGCCCTGTTGACTGTTGTGTGCTTGATGAAGATAATGTAGAAACAGATGATGAATTATTAGCTAAGAAAGAAAGACTACACTTGTAATCATTATTTAAATAAATGATAAAAGGGAAGCGTTTGCTTCCCTTTTTTATTTTTATTCTGCAAAAAAGTACCTGAAATCAATACTAACAAAGTTACCAATCATATCAATGTAGTAATCTCTATCTTCATTGAAAATATTTTCTCCTTCTTTGTATTCAGGGTAAATCCTACTGATAGTTTGCCAAGGCCTATGTAGGCTTAAACCAATATAATAATGTGTTTTTTTCTCAGTTCTGTGTTCCATTCCTACATTGGCTAACAAAGCAGTATAACCTCCACTTCTCCTGTAAGTATTCTGAAA
>Ga0308020_1000262_pt1 | contig 15376 bp, 9 predicted proteins | sample Neamet349_FD_201302 | JGI IMG/M metagenome (GOLD analysis project Ga0308020, IMG submission 201302) | Marine microbial communities from water near the shore, Antarctic Ocean - #349 | ecosystem: Environmental > Aquatic > Marine > Unclassified | place: Southern Ocean | collected 2014-10-02
CATGTTACCCTCTGCCTTCCATTCGCGGCTGAACACATGCATGGCTGAAGCAGAAAACCCTAACAGGTAAGCATGACCCATGTTGGTTTGTGACAAGACTTGAGACATCACACCATTGTACACAATAGAATCGCTGCCATGCAAGCCTGAAGGCTGTATCACCAAGGCATCGGTTAAAGAGGTGCTGAATACGTGAAGCTCATAATTGCTACCCTTGTCAAAGACCTTGGTTTTAGACAACTCCAAGGTGAACGCCTGCTCTGGCCGCAAATAGGGGTTAGGGACAATGATTCGACCAGGTGAGGTGTTGAACACTTTAGCTACATCATCAATGTTTGGAGCTCGAAAGCCTGTGGTTGCTGAGACTGTGTATTTCAATCGATCATGCGGGGAATAAATCACACCCATGCTACCTGATGCAACGGGCATGGCTTGGTATATGTGCTGGAAGGGAAAAGGAAAGAATGTGCTATCGGTGAACTCACTGTAAAGCTGACTCAGCCCCACCCTGAACCCCTCAGACAACGTCAAATGCTCATTAATTTCATTGACATGGGTGGCAAATACTGCCAATGATTTCATTTGATTCACCCCTCCTGGGTAGCGACTGTCTAAAGGGCGTTGATCCCATGCATCCATGACGTGTTGTTTAAACGCCTTTGATTGAACCCCCTGAATGGATCCGTCGATGCCCGCACGAAGCACATTGCCTTGCCAGCGTTTCTCGCCATCTGCGTTGAAGCCCCACACAACAACATCCTCGATGCGATAATTCCTATAGGGGTTGTTGAATTTCCTTGTCATGCGGCTTTCCTGCACAACTTGCTTGTACGCGGTCACATTGACCCCATCAAAGCCCCATTGGTCACGCCCCTTGTATTTGTAGGCAAACAAGGATCTGTCTTGTGGACCATAGTACCATTCAGCATATTTCAACAAGGGACGACCAAGCGGGCCAAACCCTTCTTTATCCGTCAAACGGTCATAGCGCATCACGTTGGATGAGGTCGACACCTGAATGTTTACTTGATGGACGCGACCTGGACGAAAACGCCACAGGGTTTTATGCAAGAGGTCATTTTGCGTGTAGGATGAGCCAACCTGCAACCAAGGGTCAGGGTTGGTGTGTACGCTGTCATGGCCCATGAAGGTGGACTGGTAAACCCTTCGCTCACCATAGGGCAAGCCGTAGGATGGATTAATCTTGCGTCCTGATCGCAAATCACCAAAGGCAGATTGCGTTAACGTGGTCAGTGATGCCAAGCGTTTACCGGACGCTTTCACTTCCACATGGGAGACCTTGCCATTGTTTACCGATGTGGTTTTAAGCAACATCTGTCCATTGATCTGGTACTTCTCTGTGAACTTAGGTGTCTTGGTCATGAAGTGAACAACGCCACCAAGTGCATCGCTGCCATAGGCATTGGAGGTGGGGCCAAATGACACTTCAATGCGATCCAAACTCAACGGATCCACTGTGATGGCATTTTGCAAATGACCGCTTCGGTAAATCAAATTATTCATGCGAATGCCATCGACGACCAAAAGAACCCGATTGGCCTCCATGCCACGCAAGATGATGCTACCTCCGCCTTGTTGGCTTTTTTGAATGGCAATGGATGCGTGGGTCGCCAACACATCAACAGTACTTGAGCCCAGTGACTGCTGAATCTTTGCTGTGGGTATTAAGTCGATTTCCTGAATCACACGCTGCCTTTTCTCTGCCGTCCGATAGGCTGACACAACCACTTCATCCAAGGGATTGTACACAGAGTCTTTTGCCTTTTTCAAGCGAAATTCTGCACGAAAGGTTCCGCTCTCAATCACTTGCGCATGAGCCATGCCCGCTGAAAGGAGCAGTGACAAGGAGAGCATAAGAGGTATCCGATTAAACATCGGGGCAAGCTACTCAAAAACCCTACCAAAATTTCTCACGGGCAAAGGAAAAACCCTGACATTTGCTGAATTCATGATTGCCATCCTTTCAAGCTCCAAAACCATGCAAGCAACCCCCGTCATGGGGACCCAGCCTCCCTGCTTCATCAAGCAGACTGAAGCCCTTGCCAATCAGCTCAAGGCCATGGACAACAAGGCCATTCAAGCCTTCTACCAAACCAGTGATGCAATGACCCTCAAGGTGAGTAAAACCCTGAATCAATGGAAAAAAAGTGGCAGCGGTGCGGCCCTATTCAGCTTCAAAGGTGATGCCTTTGGTCAATTGGATCCTGGAAGCCTATCGGGCAAGGCTCAAGTTCGGGCCAATGAGCAGTTGATTATTGTATCAGGCCTCTATGGCATGCTCCGCCCCATGGACCAGATCAGTCCTTACCGATTGGACATGAACCAGCGGCTCAATGATCAATCACTCAGGGCCTATTGGGCATCAATCGTCACCCAACAACTTGACCAACGACTTGAACCAGGAGGCATGGTGCTCAACCTTGCTTCACAGGAGTACGCTCAAGTAATTCTTCGCGATCAACTCAAAGCCCACCAATGGGTCGATGTCCAATTTTTACAAAAAAAGGAAGGTGCTAGCCGTCAGATGTCCGTGTTCTCCAAACAAGCTCGTGGATTGATGGCCCGACACCTTTGCAGCGTCGAACATGCTGACCTCAATCACATCAAAGCATTTCAGGCAGATGGCTACCAGCTTGACCGCTTGACCTCCACCGAATCCCAACTGGCATTCATCCGGAAGGCACCTTAATCAATCGTTGGAACCAGCAGCCATGACGAAACCCCATTCCAGCCTAACTGAGAACAACAAAAAGGGCATTCAAATGATGCTGCTTTCCGTGCTGTTTTTTGCAGCAATGAATTTGATCGTCAAATACTTACCACACCTTCCAGCCACGGAATTGGTGCTATTCAGGGCCATCGTCACCTTGATCATGTCCTTCAGCATGTTGACCTACAGAGGTATTTCACCTTGGGGGGGGAACAAGCGATGGCTGATCATCCGTGGACTCGCTGGAACCATTGCACTGACCATGTATTTCTACACCGTACAGAACATGCCTTTGTCTGCGGCCATCACCCTGCAATACCTCAGTCCCTTCTTTACGGCCTTCATTGCGGGCTACCTCCTGAAGGAGAAGACCCAATCAGCCCAATGGGGTTTCTTCCTGGTCTCCTTTGCAGGCATCGCTATGCTTAAATGGTCCAGTGAAGTAATTCCCACGGATTTGCTGTTGATTGGTGTGGGGTCCAGCATGCTGAGTGGCTTAGCTTACAATGCCGTCCGCAAACTCAAAGATGAGAACCCGCTTGTGATTGTGATGTATTTCTCATTGATCGCTTTCCCTATCATGCTGGTCTTTGCCTTGTTCAATTGGGTTCCGCCAACGGGATGGGATTGGGCTTTGTTACTTGGCCTCGGTGTCAGCACCCAGTACGCTCAACTGTACATGACAAAAAGCTACCACCTTGCAGAAGTGAGTACCGTGGCACCATTGAAATACCTGGGTGTCATTTTTGCCATTGCATGGGACATCACCTTGTTTGATTTCATCCCTTCTGGCATGATGTTTATTGCCATAGGCCTGGTGATAGCTGGGGTGGTGCTAAATCTCTGGTACCAATCGCGTCAAAAGGTCAACGCCTAAGTAGGCTAGCGACGATTCCCGCGATGGGATCCGCCCTTGCCGCCACCTGACTGGGGACGTCCACCACGACCACCACTGCTGTAACGGCTTTTCTTTGCAGAAGCATCCCATTCAGGACCATTGCCAATGTGCTCTGGTGGGTGTTTTTTATCCAGTTTTCGCTCAATCAGTTCTTCAATGCGAACAAAGCGGTACATGTCCTCCTGGCAAATAAAGGTGATGGCCATGCCCTTGCTCTTAGCTCGAGCCGTGCGGCCAATGCGGTGAACATAATCCTCTGCATCTGTTGGCACATCATAATTGATAACCAGATCGATGCCTTTGATGTCAATGCCTCGACTCATCACGTCCGTTGCCACCAAGATGCGTGTTCTTCCGCTGCGGAAACCTGCAAGGGTCTCTTCACGTTCCTTCTGTACATAATCCGAGGAAATCCCTTCTGCATTGTAATTGGATCGCTTCAATTGGCGAGACAACTGCTCTACTTTCTTCTTGGTCGAACAGAAGATAAGGATAGCTTGGAATACATCCTTATCCTTCAATAAATGCTTGACCATGCGGTTTTTCTGATCCTCATGGGCCATGTAAACCTCTTGAGTCACACCTTCAGCTGGTTTTGAAACCGCCACACTGACCTCCAATGGGTTGTCCAAAATCTGATTCGCCAGTTTCCTGATTTTATCTGCCATGGTGGCAGAAAACATCAAGCTTTGTCGCTTCTTTGGCAATTGCCCAATGATCTTCACGATGTCATCAAAGAAACCAATGTCAAGCATGCGGTCAGCTTCATCAAGAATCAAGTGTTTCACACCAGAAAATTTGCAATAACCCCGGTCAATGTGAGCGAGCAACCTGCCCGGTGTGGCAATAATGATATCTGCGCCACCTTTCAAGGCACGCTCCTCAGAAGCCCAATCAACGCCATCGCGGCCACCATAAACTGAATGGCAATTGTGGTTCGTGAAATAAGCCAATCCTTGAACTTGTCGATCAATTTGGACGGCCAGTTCACGGGTGGGGCAAAGAATTAACACCTGCACCCCAGAATTATCCTCATCGCACAATAGCTGTAGCGTGGGTAGCACAAAGGCTGCTGTTTTACCCGTACCTGTTTGTGCACAACCAATCAAATCCTTGCCTTCAAGGATGTGTGGAATGGCTTTTTCTTGAATTTCTGTTGCCTCCTCAAAATTCATGTAATGAATGGCGTCGAGAAGGGTGTCACTGAAGTCGAAGTCGGTAAAATAGGTAGGCATGTGTCCTGTATTATGTCAGACGCCCTGATTGTTACGACGTCAAATTCTGCTGCATTGACTGATGCTGTAAGGCTTGTCAATTCGGCCGCAAGATAGGAACACCAGCCCTGAATCACTCATGCCACCTCACAGGCACCCTTTTTCTGTGTTTTTACTGCCTTTGCCAAGCTTGGTTTGAATTCTCCTTTACTTAACTTTATAAAAGCTTGCCTCTCACATTGATGGATTTGAGCACCATTAGGTTAAACTTAAATTAATGCCCAATAATTAAAGACATGAGGAAAATTTACAAACTAGCACTTATTTTATCAGTCATTCTAATTGGTTGTTCACGTGAAGACGAATTAGTTATAAGTTTTTCTAATCCTGAAATTGACTATTGGGGAAGAATAGATACTACAAAAATTGAGGCGGCTCAACTGTATTGGTCGGGCACTTCAATAAAGTTGAATTTTGAAGGCGAGTCAATTCAGGCATTATTAGAAGATGAAACTGGAGATAATTATTATAATATAATCATAGACAATAATCGTATTTCTATTTTAAGGCCAGATACCATCAAACGTTATTATCAATTGGCATCTGAGTTACCCAAAGGAAAACATTCAATAGAGATTTTCAAAAGAACGGAATGGAATAGAGGTAAAACTAACTTTTATGGTTTTAAAATCAATAATGAAGTCAAGTTATTGCCGAAATCTGTACCTAAAAAAAGAAAGATTGAATTTTATGGAAACTCCATAACTGCAGGTTATGCGGTAGAAGATACTTCAGGAAGAGACTTGCCAGATAGCATTTACACCAATAATTATTTGAGTTATGCTGCTATTACCGCCAGACACTATGAAGCAAAATATCAATGTATCTGTAAAAGTGGTATTGGCATAACCATTAGTTGGGATCCCTTAATAATGCCAGAAATGTATGATAGATTGGTACCTACAGATAACACGAGTAAATGGGATTTTAATTTGTACAGTCCTGATGTTGTTGTAATTAATCTATTTCAGAATGATTCCTGGTTAGTTAACTTACCACTAAATGTAGAATTCAAAAATCGATTTGGAAACAAAACTCCAGACGACGCTTTTTTGATAAATGCATATCAACAATTTGTAGCAGGTATAAGGGAAAAGTACCCTAACACTCATATCATCTGTACGCTTGGAGGTATGGATGCGGCCAAAGAAGGTTCAAAATGGGTTAATTATATTGAAAAAGCGGTAACAAATCTAAATGACAAAACCATTTACACTCATTTCATGCCTTACATAGAAGCGACAGCCCATCCTTCAATTAAGGATCAAGAAAAAATGGCGAATAGTTTAATTCAATTTATTGATAATACTATAGATTGGTAATCAAAAATTAGAGGAACTGGGAAAAGTAGAGCCCCTTAAAAAGAAAACAGGTTCGTTTAAAATAGTGGAGGCAAGCAATAGAATGCTTTTAGTTTTATTTTTTGTCTTTTTGATCAGGGACATTGATTCTACTTGTTACCTAGATCGCAGCTGCAGGTAGACAATTGTTGGTGTCGCCAGCCATAATCAATCCAGGGTTTTTAAAACATTCATGGAGAGCATAGGGGGGAATAACCAAAAAAATAGGCATTAAAAAACCTAACTACTTATGTATGAAGTAATTAGGTAATTTAATTGTGACCCCGCCAGGATTCAAACCTGGAACCTTCTGATCCGTAGTCAGATACTCTATTCAGTTGAGCTACGGGGCCTCTCGTATAAGAGGCTGCAAATATAATGACGAATCCTCCCCTGCAAAGGGGGTTGATGAAAAAGTCCTTGAAAAACTATGAGCGCCTTTTTACCCACCATTACCTACTCATCAAAGTCTGCCGAATCATCGGCCTCATCCTGCTCCAAACCATCAAGGAATCGCAAGAGATTGCCATACGTTGTGGTGATGAAGCTGTAACGTGGCAACCCCTCTCCTCGCGGAATGGATCGCTTGCTTGGCTTCAGGTTTAAAATACTGGTCAAGTGATCTCTGTTTGATGCATAGTAACGCATGGTGTTGCGTCGGTATGTGAAGAAATGCTCTGTAGCTGGATTGAGGTAGATGCTAATTTCATCACCTGAACGGCGCTTCCTCAACTCTAACTCACCATCGATGTAGCGATGAACCCCCTGACCATCAATGGATCCCAAGCCAATGGCATCAACTGAACGGAAGGATCGGGTCTTGGTGTTCCACTTGAAATCCACATCATCAAAGACCATGGTTTGTCTGAGCTGCTTGGGTTGCTTGTCAGTGATTCTCGCAACCAAGAATCGGTTGATCTCTCGTGGATTCATCAAGCGAATCAAGGCCTCACTCAAGCCGTCTGCCTCCAGATCTGTAGGGATGCCCGTTGCATTGGACGCCAGTTCCTTGTGCATCGCGTCAAGGACTTCGTCAGCGAACAAAAAGTCTAACGTGATCGCAACCCGCGAAGTCAAACGACCCGTTTTCATGCGATGGTTGATGCTGCCATAGGTGCGCATTGCAACACGGCCCATGCGATTTTCACCCAAACTAAGCTGGCCATACCCCCTAACCTCACACAATGACGGCTGATAAATCAGCATGTTGTCAGGCACAGACTCATCCGCCCACCTATCCATGGTGGTGACCACATAGCCCGACTCCTCATCAGAGTAGAATAGCACCCCATCTGCCTTGAACAACTCAACTGCCACGCTGGGGTTGTTGCGCCTAGCAAAGGCTGTGTAAACCGTGGTGCTGTCATTCATCAAGTAGATACCATTGGTGACAATGTGGGCTGGTCGGGTGGTGTCGGGATCTGGCAACTGGATCACGATATCCATGGGATCAATGGCTGTGTGGGTCATGATCCAGTCAGTCTTCATCGACGGGCAAGTTTTGGTGATGTGAATCCGCCCCTGCGCATCAAGCATAGGATCATCCGACACCATGCGCATGATGCCATAGTATTTGAACCAGGGATTGAGCTGAAAGCGATCATCCAAGGTGATTTCTCCTTGAGCGATGACACGCAAATTGGAGTCCACATCAATTTTTCCCATATGAATTGGCCATTCCTTGAAGTTCTCGTCCACGTAGCGGTACGTGCCGCTGCCATAGAGTTCATTGCGGCCACGAACCTTCATGTCCAAGTCTTTGAACTTGTGGTACCCGCCGATGAGGCTTGCTGTCATTGCTGCTTGCTTCAAGCGTCTCATGTTGGCACTAGCCTCTATGGTTACGCGACCACTATCTGGAAACAGGCGTGAATCTGCCACATCAATGTGTGGAACGCCATGCGCCTCAAGCACTGATGGCTTCAAGAAAAACTCTGCTTCTTTGGCTAAAAAGCTTAAGCCTTCTTGACGCGGATGGGTTGAGGTCATCCTTGATTCCAGCCCATTGCCCTTTGTTACCGCAACGGATTGCCTTTCGATATGCCACGTTGCGCGATCCATGCTGGTCTCGTATTGGTTTTTCGGGAACTGCAAGGTGCTCGCACCGGACGCAGCCACAAATTTGCCCTCCTCGCTAATGAAATCAACATCAGCAGACGTTCCAGACATCTGAAATCCCCATTCACTATCCGCATTTGCCCTCACCCTAAAACTCACATAAGGGGATTGCAACCAGGAGGCATTCAAGCGAATGCGCCTGCCCTGTAACTCTGCGTCATTGAATGCCAGCAAACCCTTCGCAGCAAGGCGGTCATCGCCATAGGTCAATCGGCCCGTGACTTTCATGGGGCGACTCGGGTAGCTATCAAATGGCATTGAACGCGATTGGGACTGCCAAGAGCTTGCGTAGGGTAGCCAATGCATGGATGCATCATCACCGTGTGCTGAGGGATGCCCTCCACCCCTTTCCGGACCAGGTAAAGCTGTCAAATCAAAGACACCACGACCGCGAACGCTGTCAGGGAATATGTCAAATTTTGTACTTTGACCCAAGGCACGTTGGTAGGTTAAATCGCCATCCAGTGTCAAGCCAGACATGGTGAGCTGAACGGTGCCAGCCGCATTGCCCCTGGATTCAAATGCTTGCCATCCGGCATCACCCGTTGATTCAGTGAAGCCAAGTGAATAATCACGCTGAACCCGAATCATTTGAGGCCTGTCAGGGAAAATACCCGCACTCACAAAGGTGCCATCAAAGGCAAGACCTTCCGTTGAGGTGTTGTCCAGTGAGTCGATTTGAAAAGGCTTGATATTGACAAAGAAGTCTTGCTTTGGGTAAATGCCACCATAGGCCCTGTCATAATAGATTTTAGCCGATTTAGCTGCTGTGAATATGGGGTATTGAGGGAAGTACTGGTTGGAGGATTTGTTGTTGGGGTCATCAATCCACAGCTCACCAGAAATGTCTTGTATGGTGTTCTTCACCTGGACTAAAGGCCTTAAACCATTGGCGTTGCGCTCAAAGGCTAAGACCTTGAATCGCATGCTGTCAATGGTTGGCATTTGAAACTGAAACAGCTCATAGTTGAAGCGGTGTTGACGGCCATAAAAGGTGAATCGCCCCGCCTCAATGCGTCCATCAAAATCGAAGGCCATCCCCTTGCGAATCAGAATGGTTCGAGAAGACGGAATGATAGCCACCTTCTGGCTGTCACTCAAAGCAATAGCCCTCACCCCCATCACTTCCATGTTGAAATCCAGCAGGTTGATTCTAGCGTTCATCCCTGTGGCAACCTCCGACACAAAACGAATCACATCGTAATCGCGCTTCCCTTTTCGGTTCAGCACATAATGGTGGGTTTTATTCAGGACCTCAACCATGCTTGTTATCGGGTCGTAGGTGACAAATTGCTGAATGGCCAACTCCAACATCAACAACTCACAATGTTCCATGGACATCTCCATGGAAACAGCTACTTGGTAAAGGGTCATTGGCACATTGTCGCTGGACGCAGCGACTTCAGACAGCTTGGTCAGGGGGTTTTCCAAATCCAGACCTTGCAAGGCAATGAATCGCTCATTGCGGTAATACTCTCTGCTTTCAAGGACCATGGGACTTCCGCTACCCATGTTCAAGCCCCCAAGGTAAACTTGTGGCTCATTGGTCCGCCATTGGATCTGATCCAGATCAATCACCAAGTTGTGGTAGGTGTCTGAAAAAGGTGTCAAAGACAAGCCTCTGTCGGGTCGGTTGATCTGAAGCAACCGGGTTGAAGGGTCGTAACGGACCGTGGATTGCAAGTGATGAAGAGAGTCTTCTTTGCCCAACTTCAAACTGACCATGGCCGATTTACTCAGCAAGCCCTGAGGTCGAATAATGAAGCGATCTGAGCGGAGATTCAACACCTTTAAACTGTCATACCAAAAGGTGAAATGTGCGGGCTGTGATTCAGAACCTGAGGCGAAGAATTTTTGTCCAATCACCGAAAACCCACCCTGGTAGTCCACTTGATCGAAGAAATCTTTGATGGATAAATCCATGGCATCACAGGTGAAACGGGGAAAGACAGCCTGATCATCCATGGTGCGACCTGTCAACCGCTCTTCAAAATGACCCGCCTGGGGTTCAGGCACATACAAGCTGCTATGCAAGATTGCCCCCTCGACAGCAAAGCCATAGCGTCGAAGGTTGGTTGACCATGGCCCCAGCACGGCATAGAGCTCACCCGGCGCAAAACCTGCACGGAGCCAGTGCACCTCACCTGAGCTAGCCTGCAAATCTTGCGTCAAGGGATTGTAAGTCGCATACAAAGAATCAATGACCGTGCTGTCACCCTTTGCAAGCCCCAGCAAGCTGCCATGAATGATCTGGTAACGCAGCAGGTCATCTGGCTTTTCAGGGTCAGCATCTGCCAATGCTATTTCCCCATCGACAAGCCACCAACTCAAGCCATTGAAATCGTACAAACGAATCGGTCCTTGCTTGGTCAAATCCGTCAATCCGGTTGCCGTATGCAAGTACTGCTCCATGCCTTTGCGCGATAATTGCTTGGACTGATTAACCGTCTGTGCAAACCACCGGTCACCCTGCGCTTGAGTCACCTCGCCCGTGACATCTGCCCAGTACCGCATGCAGTCAATCAATGCTTGCCACGATTCTGCATTCAGAATTCGCTTTCTCAAAACATTCCTAGCTGCTGCCTGAAAAGCCAATCGTTGATCAATGGACCATGCTGAGTCTGCATGCACTGTTGACCACGTCGTGAGCCATGAAGCGGCATCCTGCTTCGTCATCACGAATTGCATGTGTCGGGTAAAATCCTTGCTGAAGTCCTCGCCTTCACCAAATGAACGGACTTGCGCATGACTTGGTGTGGCCATGAGAAACCAGCAAATCAAGCCCGCAAAGCGGAGCCGTTTGGCAAGTAATCCTTTGCTATGAATCCCCAGGTGCATCATACCTCAAGGTAAGCTGCATCCATGCCTGGTTTTTCGCCTCACTGAGGGGATGATATCCACAATCTTTTGCACGGGCCTTCAGCTGCGCCACGTCGCTGGGGTAAAATCCGCTCAAATGCAGCATGGTTCCGGCTTTAGACACCATAGCATAGGCCGGCAAGTCCGCCAACAGGACATTTCTGTTGATGTTGGCATAGATCACATCAAAGGGTGTTTGGGTCTCTAGCAAACTGGCATCCCCGGTGAGGATCTCGCATTGTGCCTCAACACCATTGTTCAGGACAATTTCCCTGGCATTGTCCGCAGCATGCGCATCCAGCTCAATACCGACAACCTGACTGGCCTTTTGCAGGCACCCCAGGACAGATAAAACAGCCGTACCACAACCCATATCTAACATGCGTAAGCCGTTAACTGGCTGGCTAAGCATGCGCTCAAGCATGAGGTAAGTCGTGGGGTGATGGCCCGTGCCAAACGCCATCTTTGGCATCATTTCTATGACAAAAGTGAAGTCCTCATCCTTTGTGTCATCATGGAATGGCGCCCTCAACAACAGTGCTTGCTCAATGGCAATGGGCTCAAACTGGGATTCCCAGATGGCATTCCAGTTTTGATGAGCAATCCATGCATGATCAAAGGTGACCGTCTCGATGGCGTTGGCCAAGGGGAATTTAATGTCATCCAAGGATGTGAAGGCATTTTCAGGGATATAAGCCATCAAGCCGCTGGCATCATCGGTGACTGTCTCAATGGGTAAACCGTCAAAGTCTGCCATGATGACTTCCCTTCGCGGGTCACCTTCTTCCATGAGAAAGGTCAATGCCAAATAGCGCATGTTTAAGCGTTTTTCAAGCTTTCAAACAACGGGTGGAAATCGCTCACCTTCAGGGCAGCCCCACCAATCAATCCGCCATCCACATCATCTTGCGCAAATAGGGCATTGGCATTGGATGGCTTGCATGACCCGCCGTACAACAGGGGTATTTCTGCGGCATCACTGCCATAGACAGATGCCAACTGATTGCGAAGGTGCTGATGCATGGCTTGAGCTTGCTCAGGGCTTGCAACCTCACCGGTTCCAATGGCCCATACTGGCTCATAGGCAATGATGATGTCATTGAAATGCTTGCTGTCTAAGCCTTGAATGCTTGCGTTGAGCTGCTCCCACACATGGCCTAAGTGATTGCCCGCTTGGCGGACCTCAAGGTTTTCTCCCACACAGACAATGGGTCTCATGCCTGCGGCAAATGCCGCGTGCATTTTGAAATTGACCACTGCATCGGTTTCTTGGTGATGCAAACGTCGCTCGCTATGCCCTACAATGACAGCGTCAACAGCCATGGCTGCCAACATGCTGATGGACACATCTCCCGTGAAAGCGCCTGAAGCTTCAGCCCTTGCATCTTGTGCAGCTACATAGAAATTGGATTTTTCACGCAACAACTCAACGGTTTGTTGCAATTGTACATGAGGTGGTGCGACATAAACCTCCAGTGAATCTGTGGGGTTCAAATTGGCTTTCAGGGCCTGCAACAATGCCATGCCCTCCTCTGGTGAGGTGTTCATCTTCCAATTGCCTGCCAATACCTTCTTTCTACCCATGTTTTCTTCAGCTATTTGAGTTGCAAAAGTCCATCAAAAATACCAAACAGCTAGGATGGCTTCTGCAATCGTGGATCAATCCACTGATAAGACAGGTCAACCAGCAGTTGAATGACCACAAACACCGCTGACAACGACAACACACAACCCATCACCAAAGGGAAATCCCTCGACTCCAACGCGTCCACCATCAACTTGCCCGTGCCGTGCCACCCAAAGACCGTCTCAACAAAAACTGCCCCAGAAAACAGGCCAGCTAGCCAGCCTGAAACTGTTGTAACCAAGGGATTCAGTGCATTTCTGAATACATGGCGGCGCAAGACCAAGGCCTTGGATAAACCTTTTGCATAGGCTGTTCTTACATAATCCTGAGACATCACTTCCAAAGCTGAGCTTCGCATCATCTGTGCAATCACCCCTAAGGGGCGGATGCCTAAAGTCAAGGTTGGCAAAATGGCATGCTTCCATTGCCACACTTCACCCTCGCCAAAATCATCCAACTCAATCAAGCCTCCCGTCATGGATAAACCTGTCCAAGGGGCTAAAACAAAACCAAAAAACCAAGCAATCAAGACTGCAGAAAAAAATGATGGCAAGGCCATGCCAGATGTTGAAAGCAAGACCACTGCCCGATCCCACCAGGTGTTTGGCTTCAAGGCTGCAGACATGCCTAAGGGGATGCCTAAAAGCAAAGCAAAGGTCATTGACAAGATCGCTAGCAAACCTGTTTGCGGTAATGTTTCAGCCAGCAAGGATGTGACTGGAACCCCGCGCTGCTGGTAGGACGTTTGCATATCAATGGCTTTGAACCCTAGCCCCCCATCCGGTTGCACACCCCAAGGGCTCAGTCCATGCAGGTAATGGCCATATTGAACCAACAAGGGTTGATCTAAACCGTAGGCTGCCCTCAATGCCTCCAGAGCCACTGGATCTTCTACTTGGCCCAGCATCATCCGGGCAGGATCACCTGACACCATGTGAAAAAGAAAAAACACCAAGGTGGCAACACCCCATAAAACCAAGAGGCTTTGCGCCAATTTCTTCAATGCAGGCAAGATCGCCATCAATGCAATGGGGGAAAGTCGTTGTGATGGAAATGCTGTACGATTATTCCATTTTTCAGGCGGGTCACACCAGGGTTGCTTCTGAGGATGGTCTTCAATGCCGTGCCATCAATCATGGCCCATGGGAAGTTTGTACCGCTGCGCTGCTGCATGGCTTCAATGGCCTCACTTGAACTTGAGGTCATCCCAATGATTGACATGCCGTCATCTGCACGCATTTGCAACTCCATGGCTAGACGGTCTAAAGCCGCTTCATCTGTCGAGCTGAATTCATAAGCCACCAGCCAATACTGTTCAGCCACTTGCAGCACAGAGTCTGTGACATCCTGACCTAAAAGCTCAATGGTAAAATCATGAATTGGGGGTTCATAACCATCACGGATTTGCTTGGTGAATGTTGCCTCCTCATCCATGACCCAACCCTCCTTGTTGTACCATTTCTGTTCAATGTAGACCGTGCCTGAGACCTCCTCTTGTTGTGCGTCGGGGCCAACCATTGTGTAATAGGTTTCATATTGAGGCCCCTCTAAGCCAAGCTCTTCTGCGCTCTTGAGCGATTCCAGCACTTCTGTTCCTGGCTTGTAGGCTCTGAAATCCCATACAGGTAAATGATTCAGAACATGTTCTGCAAACATGGCAGAAGCAGCGACGGTGATGGCCACAATCAAATTGGTGGCGCGCAATGGCGTGATCGATTTAAGAGACTTCCTTCCTATCCATAGCATGGCAATCAAGGCAAGTAAAATGACATCCTTATAGAAACTTTGCCAAGGGGTCAAAGGAATGGCATCACCGAAGCAACCACAATCTGTCACCTTGTTAAAATAGGCTGAGTAGAAGGTTAAAAAGGTGAAGAAAACCATCATTCCACTGAGGCTAATCAATGTGAATCGCTTCCACTGACCAATCAGGGTCAATACACCAAGTACAATTTCATAGATGACAACAACAACGGCAATACCTAAAGCCATGGGTGCCAAAAAGGGCAAATTCAAAACATCTTCCGCAAAATACTCTTCCAACTTGAAACTGAAGCCCACCGGATCATTCAGTTTAATCAAACCAGAAAAAATAAACAAGGCACCAACAAGGATGCGTGCAAGCCAGGTTAAAGCGGGGGTCACATTTTTCATGATTGATCAGATTCGGACAATTGGATCAAGGCAAAAGCTGCGTAATTGACCATGTCCATGTAATTGGCGTCGATGCCCTCACTTGCAAGGGTTTTGCCTTGGTTGTCTTCAATTTGCTTGACGCGAAGGAGTTTTTGTAAAATCAGGTCGGTGAAGGACCCCAAGCGCATCTCTCGCCAAGCCTCACCATAGTCATGATTCTTTGCCATCATCAGCTCCAGAATCTCACCAGCATGGCGATCATAAGCAATCAATGCATCTTCTGCCGTCATGTCAGGCTCATTGGCAACCCCCTTCTCCAATTGAATCAATGCCATGATGGAGTAATTCAAAATACCAATGAATTCGCCCTCAATGGGGTCATCCACCTTTTGC